>Ga0210032_1001261_pt1 | contig 14474 bp, 13 predicted proteins | sample CryGeyCG2114_250_2_FD_185458 | JGI IMG/M metagenome (GOLD analysis project Ga0210032, IMG submission 185458) | Groundwater microbial communities from aquifer - Crystal Geyser CG13_big_fil_rev_8/21/14_2.50 (SPAdes) (version 2) | ecosystem: Environmental > Aquatic > Deep subsurface > Groundwater ... | reverse complement strand
AAAATAATATTATCAAAAGTTAGTAAATTGACTATATATGTAAAGCATATGTGTCAACATAAGATTTTTCAGTGTTTAAAATTTCCTGTAGAAATATACTTTCATGTCGTTCCACTCATTCTACTCGTGTCTTTACTCATTTAAAAAAGACCGACTACGAGCAGAACTTTAATAGAGGTGATTTTTCCTTAAGTTGACGCCGATGATGTAAAGTTTCCCTTCTGAACAAATACCCTTACCCTGATGCCATAAACCCTTAAACTTTTATAATTCGGAAAATATATCTTTTTTCTTTTTCTCAAGTAAATCCTTTTTACCTTCCATTTCATCTATTAATCCGTCATTATCTTTATTCATAATTACCTTTCCGCACTGGAAACATATAAAATTTGACTCTAACGCTTCAACATAAGTCCATTCCCTGCAGTCGCACACAAAATTATGTGCTTTGATTTCTTCTGTTTTTTGGAGCAGGGCATTCATCTCTTTGTCAATATCAGACATCGCAAATTCGGCAATTTTTTCAGTCCTTATCTTCCAGCGATATGTAAACCATCCGGATTGTTTATCCTTTGTTTTAGTGTATTCTACAAGTCCATAACTATGCATCAGATTTAACCATTTCCTTACCGTCGGGGCTTTTACATTTTTCCTGTTTGATATAATCTCATCTCTGATATACTCATTAAGTTCCGGCAATATATCTACACATCCTTCTTCAAAAAATTTTAACAAAATTTCATTTACATTTTTATTTTCATAAATTTTTGAAAATTTCACAACATCTGGTTTTATGGACTCCGCAACAGCAGCTGCTTTACCAGCATTTTTTGATTTTGGCTGCCTTCTTATTTTGGCTGCCTTCTTATTTTCATTTGTGGTCTTATGTGCCTCTTTGCCCGCCACTTTGCCCACTCCTTTGCCCACTCCTTTGCTCTCTTTCCTGCTAAAATTTTGTGCTTTGGCCGTAATTACTTTTGGCATTTTTTTATTAAATTATTAAATGTTTAAATAAATGTATGTTAAATTTAAAGATAAATTTAAAATTAAATTTAAAATCAAAAATAAATTTGTTTTTATTTTCTAAATTTTTGAAATAAATTTTTAAACATTTAAAAATTGTAACTACTCAACCACCCTAAAAAATTACTGGTAAATTTTTGATTTTTACGCTCACTTTGTTCCACTCACTTCGTTCGTGTCTTTTTGAAATCTTTATGATTTCAAAAATCGTGTCTTTTAAAATTTGTATTTGCTCAATATTAAAGGGTAAATAATATTATACTCTATTAATTAAATAATATAAAAAATATGAACCTGCTAAATAAATGAAGGTAAATTACCATTCTATCAGCGTAAAACAAGAGTAAATTGCCACTTGGTATTAACATACAAAGTAAATGTAAGTTATATTCCTTTTGAAAGTTTGTCTAAAAATCAAAATACAAAAAAGGTAAAATGCTATATCTCATAGGAATAGGGCTGTATGATGAAAAAGATATTTCGCTAAGGGCCATTGAAATATTAAAATCAGCGGATGAAATTTATGTTGAAGATTATACAAATTTTTATCACGGAAATTTAAAAAATTTATCTGAAATTACCAGCAGGAATATAACTATTCTGAAGCGGAATGATATAGAAAGCGGTGAAATTTTATACAAAGATGCATTATTGAAAAATATTGCGCTGTTAGTTCCCGGGGACCCTATGATAGCAACAACACATTCGTCAATAATTCTTGACGCAGAGAAAAGAAGGATAAAGGTAAAAGTCATACATTCTTCGTCAATATACTCTGCAATTGCTGAAACAGGACTGATGATTTATAAATTCGGAAGAACAACAACAATTGCATTTCCTTACATAGATACGATTCCGTCAAGTCCGTATAAATTTTTTATGGAAAATTCCGAAAGAAATTTACATACTTTAATGCTCCTTGACATAGATGTTGAAGACAATAAATTTTTAAGTATAAATCAGGGGCTTGAAATTTTGCTGAAATTAGAAAAGGATGCAAAAGGCAACATTATGCAAAAGGCAACATTTGTTTGTTGTGCGCGGCTTGGAAGCGACGATGCAATAATAAAAGCAATCAATGGGGCAGATATTGAGAAAATTTTAAATTTTGACTTTGGAAATCCGCCGCATTGTATAATTGCCGCCGCAAATCTGCATTTCATTGAAGAGGAAATGATTACGAGGTTTTATTAATTTGTTTTTTTATTTTATTAATTTTTAATTTTTAATTTTTCAGCAAATCCGGATAAATTTATAAATGTAAAATATAAAATGTCTCTGACAGATACGCTCAATGATACGCTCAATGATACGCTCAATGCAATAGAACTAGCTGATAAAAATTTCATGGGAGAGGCACAAAAAAGATCCGATAATTTGACAAAACCCTCCGGAAGTTTGGGGCGGCTTGAAGAATTAGCAAATATTGTCTGCGGGATAAAGAGAACCTTAAAGCCAAAAACTGAAAATAAAATAATATTTACCCTTGCAGCAGACCACGGTGTTGCAGAAGAAGGCGTTAGTGCATTTCCTCAAGAAGTTACAAAAGAGATGATTTCTAATTTTGTTAATGGGAGGGCAGGAGTAAATGTTCTGGCAAGACACGTTAATGCAAAGGTTGTGGTTGCGGATTTGGGAGTAAAAGGGGAAATTTTGAGCAGCGGCGTTGTTATTAAAAAGATTGCTCACGGAAGTAAAAATTTTACAAAAGGAAGTGCAATGACAAGGGAACAGGCAATTAAATCAATTGAATACGGAATTGAACTTGTTGATGAAGAAATGAATAATGGAGCAATAGATATCGCCGGAACCGGAGATATGGGAATCGCAAATACAACCCCGAGCAGTGCAGTTGTTGCAGCAATTACCGGTGCAGATGCCGGAAAAATTACAGGAAGGGGCACAGGAATAAACAATGAAATTTTTAACAATAAAATAAGGGTTATCAAAAAGGGGCTGAATTTAAATAAACCAAATCCGGATGATGCAATAGATGTCTTGTCAAAGGTTGGTGGGTTTGAAATCGGTGGAATTGCTGGTGTAATCCTGGGCTGTGCAAAAAATAAGATTCCGGTTGTAATTGATGGATTTATTTCAGGTGCAGGTGCCTTAATCGCTTACAAATTAAATCCGTTAACAAAGGATTACATAATTGCATCACATCAGTCCGTTGAGCCGGGGCATAAAATTTTGCTTGATTATATCGGACTGAAACCATTGCTGAATTTAAATTTACGGCTTGGAGAAGGAACTGGCTCTGCTTTGGGAATAAATTTGGTTGAAGCATCCTGCAAAATTTTAAATGAGATGGCTACATTTGAAGAGGCAGATGTCTCAAAGAAAATCAACTGATAAATTTGGTCTTGAAATTTAAATTATTTATGTTAAATTTAAATGAGATGGAGAAATTGAAATTTGCAGATATAAAAAATATAATTGCCTGACATTTGAAAACTGCTGTAAATAGTTAGATTGAAGGACTTGAAATAAGTGCCGCTGTACAGAAAGAGGATATATGGGGGGTTCTTGTGGAGTTTGAAAAAAAACTAAAAAAAGGCAGAGAATATAGTTTTGCGATGTTTGCAATAGATGCAACAAATGGAGAAGTAAAAGGTTTTACGAGCGCATAAGATGCAAAATAAGATAGAGAAAATGAATTTTGTCTATACAAAAAATATAGTTGCGGAAAATTTAAAAGCACTTTTTAATGTTGAGGAATTTGAAATAACTTATGTTGAAGAAAAAGAAGGCGTATGGAAAATTAATGCAGAGTTTAAAGAAATAACAAGCACAGGCAAGCGTTACACATCGGCATTATTTGGTATAGACACAATAACAAGAGAAGTAAAAGAGTTTAGGAAAGATTACACGAGAAGGTTTTAATAAAACGGGATTTGTTAAAGAAATGGGATTTGTTAAAGACGAGGTTGAAATATTTGGAACTAAAAAGGGCAAAAATCTTCAGGCATTATTTGACAGTGTGGCAGGAAGGAATTATATTAGGAGGAAATTTAAAGAAAGTGAAGGTGTAGATGATGTGAGTTATTTTGTTTTTAAAAGAGGATTTAAAGAGATAAAAATCAAGGACTTTTCTGTAAATAACCAGGAATTTGTTATTATGGACAACCTGATAGAGGATATTGTCATAGATGTCTTCTTTATGCAAAATTTATGTATATCTCTTGATCAGCCAAATGAGAAAATAGAAAAAAGAAATGTGAAATAATAGCAACAATAATTGGGAATAAATTTGGCTGAAACATGGGTTAAAATTTTAAATGAGATGGCTACTTCATTTTCTTTCAGAATTTCCAACTGCATTTGCCCAAATCCGGAGTAATCCCTTTGCCTGATTTCGCACATCACTCTTTGTCATTCCTGTTTTTAACGCATTAAATGAAAGAACTCCGTAATTTCCGGATTTATAATCACTGCATGCTTCCTCTATCTTTTCCGCAAGAGAAATTTTGTCAGGCAGTATTTCTCTGTTTTGTGCAGGAAATTTTTCATTTTCATATTCAACTAGGTAGCCGTTTCCTCCAATAATGCTCATGTATTCATTCCTTTTTATTAAATTTAAACGCTCCGGAATTACTCCATCAGGTGTTGCTATTGTGGGCGCCCCGTTTATCTGTGCTTTTGCATAGCCGGTCGGGCCCGCTTCTTTTCCCTTCCAGGATAACATTCCGCTGAAATCTGTTCCCTGATTAAGCAGGTGCGAATTAAACACATGATAATTCTCAACAAATATAAGGTGGTATTTCATCATCGGATCTTTACTTATGATTTCTTTAACCCGCTTTTCTTGTTGTTTTCCGTAATCGTCAAATTTTCTCCCGCCTATGAATATTACTGCTTTGTTTTTGCTCATTTTCCTCTTAAATTTTTCATCCCCGATAACATCCAATATTGTATCTGCACATTTATAACTGACTAATCTTCTGACGAATGTAAAAAAAGGCATGTTTAAAAGTTCTATATTTTCCTTTTTTAATTCCTCGCTGCTAAAGTTCATTTTTCCAAAAGTTCCTTTCATCAATTCATTGATAAAATTTTCCTTTTGCTTTCTTTTCGCATCCAGCAGTTTGTCGGTAAAATTTTTCTTTAACAGAGGATTTTCCTCTAAACTGCCAAATAATGACTCATAATCGTTTGCTCCTGTCTTATTCATATAATTTTCAACGAGTGCTTTAATCTCTTCTCCCTGCCACCTTTCAACATAAGCACCTTCACTGTTTCCGTACATATCATCATAAGCAACCTTTTCTTTGAATTTTTCAAATATACTTTCCTTAAGAACATTTGTATGCATTACGGAACATCCTGTAATCACATTGCTAACCCTTCCTGTAATTTCCACCAAATCAACAATTTTGTCATTTTCGGGCGTGTCCTGAAAATCTCCGAACGAAGCGAGGTGATGGACCGCATCATTAAACTCTTCGGATATATTCAATTTGGAAAACATATAATCATGATAATGAGGAATTCCAGCAGGAACAATTGTATGATTATAGTGATGAACAATTACATTTTTAAATACATCATCGTGCTTATATGCATCATCAACAACTGACGGAATTGTCAGTGTTGTATTTACCTCGCTTGTAGAAAACAGCAAAACATTATTATTCGCATTTTTATTATCATCTGCTCTTTTCATAAATCCATCTTCTATCTGCTCTTTGATAAATCTTAAAACAACCTTTCTGTAAAGCAAACTCTGAACCGCTCTAAAATCATCATCGGAAGTTCCGCAGTATGCCTCGTGAAAAATTTCTGGACAGTAAAGCCAGTACTCCTTTAATTCTGAAAAAGGATTCATATAAACTTCCACATTAACATCTTTCATTCCATTTAAATTTATTTCCTCTTTATAAACCTTTACTCTATCAAGTGATTCCCGGACGATATTGACAATTTCTTTTTTTATACCTCTTGATGTAAGAATTCCCTCGCCCTTTATGTATTTTGCATAAAGCACGCCAAAAACATGTAAATGCCTTCTTGATTCAATTCTTCCCCAGTATTTGCTCAGGACATTATAAAATCCATTAACCAGATCCGGTTTGAAACTGCCCAGCCCCCCAGCCATAAGAAGCTTTGAAAATTCTCCAACATTATACTTTGCATCTTCATCAGAACAATTTTTAAATTTAATAAGTTTGTTATAAATTTCATTTAAAAATTTCTGTGAAAGTTCATATTCCATTTGAAGTATAAATACATTTGCGCCCCTTATCTTTTCCAGTGCCTCAATCAGTGATTTTTCTTTTTCCATATTATTTGTTTTGTATTAAATTTTCCTTAACAAATTAAATTTTTATAATTTATTTATAGAAAAGTAATTTTTATAATTCTTATAATCTTAAGTTTTATAATTCTTATAATCATAAATTTAACCTTTTTTATTAAATGATGAAAATGAGCAGGAAAACAAAAATTTTAGATAGGGGGGCTTTGGCATTGGTTGTTGTGTTTTTAATTTTAGGTCCGAGTCTGAATGTCTATGCCGATATTCTGTGTGAAACACGTATTGCAATTTCAGATATTTATAAAGATTCAACGGCAAATTTAGCTGTCACCATTTCCAACTCAACCGGTTCGCATAATTGCATAACAGATAATTACGGATATGTAACATGTAATCCTGGTGTTGGTGTAGGAAATTTTTCAGTAAATCTGACATTCTGCGGCAACATTTACAGTTTTAAGGTTTCTGTTAAATCATCGTGTGATGTGGAAAATTTAACCCTGAATATATCCTCATCCTGCCAGATTCCAAATTCCTGCAATGCAAACGAAAACTGTTCGGATAATCAGAATTGCTATAACGGATATTGTAAAAATTTAAACTGTAACGCGGGATACACTGCAAAAAATCACCAGTGCGAATTTGCTATCGGATGCAAGATTGGAGCTAAAGTAGGTGCCAGAGGGGGTGCAACATCCCTGCAGAAAGTAGTGGAAATTTCAAACTGCACGACATTAAGTGAGGAAAATAAAACATACATATTGACACAGGATATAAACACAGGTGATAATGCCTGCATAAATATATCCGCAGACGATATTGTTATAGATTGGAGATGGCATAAAATTTCAGGGAACGGCAACGGAACGGGAATTAAAATAACCGGAAATAATGTTATAGTGGAGAATTGCATAATTGAAAATTTTTCAACAGGAATAATGTTAAATGCTAACGATACAACTGTCTATTGTAATATTATTCAAAATAATTCCGAAGGACTATCATCGGGTGAAAGAAATGTTCATAATAAAATATATAAAAATTTAATTAGAGATAATGAGGCAGGCATACACAGATTGGATGTGTCAGTGAATATTTCAATAGCTGCAAACGAGATTATAAAAAATAAATTTGGGATATATGCACCTTTTATGAATGCAAACAAATCGCCTGATTTAAGCAACAATGTAATCTGTTCAAATGAGGTTAATGTAAATTTTACCGATTATTCAAACACAAGCAACTGCACTTTGCCTGATTTAGCAATAACCAAAATTGATATTCCTTTAATGTCAGACGGAAATTTAACGATAAATGTTACAGCAGAAAATCTGTTCAAAAATTTATACAATGGTTCTGCAATTGTTTCAGTAATTATTGAAGGAAATAATCAGACAACATCTGAAAATAAGACCATTGATGGAAACATTTCAATCCACAACTTATCCTTTAATTTTTCTTCATTGCCTTCGGGAATTTATTTTGTAACTGCCTCAATATATTCTGTGTCGGAAATTAACGAATCAAACAGCCAGAATAATGCCCTTTCAAATGCTTATGCAGCAATTAAGGAAAATCGGTGTCTTGTTTACGGAAAAACCAGACATTTGAAAAGGTTAATGCCAAATATAAATTTAACCCAAATAAAGTTAATGCCAAATATAAATTTAACCCTAATAAATAATTCAAACAATGAAGAAATTTTAAATTTAACAAGTGATGAAAATGGATTTTTTGAAATTGTTCTGAATGAAGGAAATTACACTCTGAAAAGTATTTATTCAATATATGAAACTGTTAATGTAGGTAAAAATTCTGTTGTTGAAAAAAATGTGTCTGTAAATCTATTAACTCTGAACATTACTGATACCCGTAATATTTCATTAGAAAATGCAGAAATTGTAATAATAGATGCCAATAATAGCGAAGGTGTTGTTTTACTGACAAATGAAAACGGAATTGCCGAATTTATATATGCGACAGGACATAGTTATAAAATTTTTATGTTTAAGGAAGGATATGCTCCATTTCATGACATAATAAATCAAATATATTTTGGAGCAACTTATCACATAATGGCAGAGGATTGCACAATATCTTCAAAAAATACATCAATGTTTGAAAATTACACCTTAAAAATTTACAATGACATACAAAACAAAATAAGGCAAAACAAGATTGAACGAGTAATTTCTTATGTTGTAGGTAAGAAAAATATGACACGGCCTGCACAAAAGGTCGGAGTAAGAGTCGGAGCAAAACCAATAACAAAAACAGCAAAATGTTATGTCAACATAACAAATATTCCTGAAAATTTAACTGTAAGTGTAATTGAAAATGAAACTAATGAAACATCCGCTAAAAATTCAGGTTTCAATGGCATTGAGATAGTCAGAATAGTAAAAAAAACAGGAAATAAGACAGTTCCGCTTGGCGATGTCAATATAAATTTTACATACAAAAACAAGGATTTTGGAAATGTTATTGCCGAATCCGGCAATATAGGCGAGCAAAATTTAAGTTATGAGATTATTCATTTAGATGCAAATGAAACAAAGAAGGTCGGTGAAAAAATTTTATACCTTCCAGTAAAAAACAATAAAGGTCTTATATGTGTAAATGACAATGCGACAAGTCAGAGTGACATAAACAATATGATTGAAAATGACTGCAATGGAAATTGGAGGATTATGAATGAAAACGATACTGTAACATTTGATAATATTTCATACTATTATAGGGTATTAAGTAACGGGACCGGGGCAGTTGAATTAAATTTTGTACTCGGCGATGCAAATAAAAATAACATGCTGGATTTGGGAGATGTGTTTAAAATAATTGAACATATTTTTACTTTTTCATCTGTTCCTGCACGAGCAGACGTAAACAATGATAAAACAATAGATATATTTAATGTTGTGGAAATTCTGGAGAATATTTCAGGATGAAAAATAAAAACAGTATAAATTTACCGAATGTCTTTACTTTGATTGATAAGATTGTTACCGAAGGTTAAATTTAAATTATGCGGCAAATGAATATTATAACATACATAATCAGGCACAAAGAAATTTTGCTTGAAATTTTGGAAAAATTCAGGACTCCAGCATACATATATTTTGAAGAAATTTTGCAGGAAAATGTTCAGAAATACTTTGATGCATTTAAGAGATACGGGAAATTTAAGATGATGTATGCGTATAAAGCGAATACAAACATAGAAATCTGTAAAATTTTGAAAAATTTAAATGTGGGAGCAGATGTTGTATCCGCGGGAGAATTACACATAGCAAAACACATAAATTTAAATTCAAGAGATGTGATATTTACGAGCAACGGAAAAACAGATGAAGGTATTGATTCTGCATTAAATTTCGGATGCACCATTAACATTGACGGATTTGAAGAAATAGAAATCATAGATGAAATCTCAAAACAGATAAATAAGAGACCAAAGGTCTCTTTCAGAATAAATCCGGAGGTAAATCCGCACACACACGACAAAATTGCAACCGGAGTTAAGGAATCAAAATTCGGAATAAATTTTAAAGAGGCACTCAACGCATACAAGCTTGCGGGACAAAAAAATTTTGAAATTTTGGGAATTCACTGCCATATCGGTTCGCAGATTACAGAAATTGAGCCGTTTGTTGAAGAGGCTAAAAAAATCAGCAAAATAGTGACTGACCTGCACAAGGCAGGAATAAATTTAAAATTTGTTGATTTAGGCGGAGGATTGGGAATTGATTACCTGCACAATGGAAGTTATAATGGCTTATCTCATAACGATTTAGCAAACGGAATACTTCCGATAGTTGAAAATTTAAATAAAAATCTACGGTATGATGTTGAATTGATTCTTGAGCCGGGAAGAAGCATCGTCGGAAATACGGGAATACTACTTACAAAAGTTCTGAGTATCAAGCGAACTCCATATAAGAAATTTATAAATGCTGATGCAGGATTTAACGATTTAATAAGGCCCGCAATGTACGATGCGTACCATAAAATTTTAAATTTAAATGACCAGTCAGAAGGAGATGAAATTTTTGATGTTGCGGGAAATTTATGCGAAAGCTGCGACATTTTGGGAAGGGGCAGAAAAATCAAAGCAAATCGCAACGATATCCTCGCTGTTCTTGATGCCGGTGCTTACGGATTCAGTATGTGTTCTAACTACAATTCAATGCCAAAGCCGGCGGAAATTCTGATTACAAAAGATAAAAAGGTAAAGGTGTTGAGAGAAAGGGAAAAATTTTCGGCTTTAATAAAATAATCTTGCCGTTGCCAGAATATTTAAAAATCTAGTAACTATTCAGCCACTCAAAAAATCAAATGTAAATTTTTTGATTTTACGCTTACTTTGTTCCAATCAGTTCGTTCGTGTCTTTTTGAAATCTTTATGATTTCAAAAATCGTGTATTTTCAAATCTCATAAATTTTAAAATCGTATTTTTTTTTGAAATTTTACGCTTACTTCGTTCGTGTATTTACAAAAATGCAACTCATTTTTGTAAGATTGAAAACTTGCAGGTTTCAGTATTCAAAATAAATTTTGAAATAAGTTCGCTTCGTTCTCATTTAAAAATTCCCTAAATTTTTAAAGATTGAAAACTTGCAGGTTTCAGTATTTTAAAATCCAAAGATTTTTTAAAGATTGAAAATTTCAAAGATTTTCAGTATTTTAAAATCCAAAGATTTTTTAAAGATTGAAACCAACGGTTTCAGTATTCAAAATAAATTTTGAAATAAGTTCGCTTCGTTCTCATTTAAAAATTCCCTAAATTTTTAAAGATTGAAAACTTGCAGGTTTCAGTATTTTAAAATCCCAAGATTTTTAAAGATTGAAAATTTCAAAGATTTTCAGTATATTTTCAAAACTCTGCGTTTTGAAAATACGCTCACTTCGTTCGGAGATTTTAAAATCGCTGGTAAATTTTTGTCACCTCACTTCGTTCGGAGATTTTCAAAATTTCATTTTGAAAATACCCTCTGAATAGTTACATGGTTTTTTAAAATATTTATATTTGTATTGTTATTGTATTTTTATTGTATTTGTATTGTTATTGTATTTTTATTGCTATACCTCTTATTTATATTCGTATTTTTAATTTAGCACAGTCATTTTAATTTAGCATTTGTATTGTTTAAATATTAACATAAGATGGGTAAAAAAAATGTAGTAGTAGAATATAAAGTCAGAACTCCTAAAAAGGGAGAGGTTGTTGGTGAAGTGCAGCAGGTTTTGGGATATACGAGAATGAAGGTCAAGTGTTCGGACGGAAAGGAACGTATGTGCAGAATTCCGGGAAAAGTAAGATGGAGGATGAGAATTCATGAAGCGGATTATGTAATTGTTGAGCCGTGGGAGATTGAAAAAGATACAAAAGGAGATGTTATATGGAAATATGGCCCCAACGATGTGAACTGGCTAAGGGCAAGGGGCTTCGTACGATAAACAAAATAAACAAAATAAATTAAAGCAAAATAAATTAAAGCAGGCAAATTTTTAAGTTCTTAAATTTTTTGAAATGCAGATTCTTATAATTGCAGAAAAGCCAAGCGTTGCAGAGAGAATTGCAAGTTCATTTGGAAATGCATCTAAATTAATGGATGGAAAGGCATCCTACTTTGAAATAAATTTGAAGGAAAATCATCACGATTACGCTCGGATATTTTTCAAGCAAGCTTGAAAATAAAGAAAAAATTTAATTTCCATCTTTGATGATAATGACGGAATTGTGAAATTTAATGAAAATTTAAAGTAACTATTTAGATGACATAAAATTTATCTCTAAAAATTTCAAAAAATACAATTTTCAAAATTGCAGAGATTTTGAAAAGACACGAACGAAGTGAGTGGAACAAAATAAGCGAAAATCAAAATTTTGCCGGTAATTACAAAAACCAGAAGTTTTTAAAATATCCGAATGACAATGACCTTTATGTCAGGATTATTCCGTGAATCGTACAAATTTAATTTTTTAATTCTAATCCCCTCATAAATACTAAAAATGAGGGGAATTGGACTGCGTAGCTTTATAAATTGCGTTTTTCAAATCTTTAAAGTACGCTCATTTTGTTTCGCTACTTTTATATATTTTAAATCTTTATGATTTTGAAAATGTGCTATAAAAAGAGCATCTTTTGCCGTTGTTGAGTATAAAATATATGAAAATTTAATTAGTTATTTGTGTGTTGTGAAGAACATAGGATTTAATATGGTTACGCAAAGTATTTGGTGAAATTTTTGTTAGACGACATATTTCTTCTTGTTTCAGTCCTTGACTTTTCAGCCAAAGTGATTCCATTCTGCGTTGAATAAGAGGGTGAGGATAGTGATATCTCTCATAATTCAACCTCTCAATATATTTTTCCGTAAATTTTACTTCAATCATCTTATTTTGTGAACTTGCTCAATAAGTAGTGGTAAACTACACTTATATTCACATAAAACAAGAGTGAATTACTGCCCAATATTGAGCAAATACTATTTTGTTTTAAATACAATTAATAATTATGTTTCATTTAATAAAAACGCAATTTCCGAAGTTGCGCAGCATAATTTAATTTACAGCTATGAAAATTTCAGTCAGCGGAAAAGGCGGAAGCGGAAAAAGCACACTCGCGGCATTACTGGCAGGGGAATTCGCAAGGAAAAATTTTAATGTTTTAGTTATAGACAGCGATGAATCAAATACAAATCTTTACCGTCTGTTAAATATAGATACAATGCCAACTCCGCTGATGGAAATGGTCGGCGGAAAACAAAGCATTCAGAGAAAAATCAGACAGGTAGCTGGATTTCAGTTTTTAAATGAATCTATCACAACAGATAAAATTCCGGATGAATTTATAGGGAAGAAGGACAAAATAAATTTAGTTGTTATTGGAAAAATTTTGCAGTCAAAGGAGGGATGTGCATGTCCGATGGGTTCATTAACAAAGGAATTTTTGAAAAAGCTCAATTTAAGGAATAACGAAATTGCCATTACAGACATGGAAGCGGGAATTGAACATTTTGGCAGAGGGATTGAGGAATATGTTGATGTTGTTATTATTGCTGTTGAGCCGTCTTATGAGTCAATAAATGTTGCTTTAAAAATAAAGGAACTCGCAGAACAATCAAAAGCCAGGAAAATTTTTGCAGTTATTAATTATAATAGACCTGTTAATGAAAATATTAAGGAGAAAATAGAGAAAATGGTCAAAGGAAAATTTGGAAATGTGTTTTCAATTCCTTACAGTGAGGAAATTTTAAACTTTGGAATCGTAAGTGAGAAATTTTCAGAGAGCAGAGATGTCCGGGAAAGTGTTAAAGGTCTTGCTGTCCAGATTTTGCGGGAAATTTAAATTTAAAGGTTAAATTTTTGAAAATTCTGCTCTTTTAAAACCAATATGTCAGAAAAGCATATATTATATCCTCACTGTTGCTCCGGTATTTTAAATTTTTGTAAAACTTAAAATTGCACGGCAATCTTAATATTTATGGGGAAAAAACTAAATTTATATGCTGAAAACCAAATGATTTTTTCAGGTTAAATAATAAAATGTTCAAAAAACAAATTTCAACCAAGTGAGAGATATACACAATATTGCGGACATCTCCCAAAAATCATGAGAAATTATACCCGGTAATGCAGATATAATGGAGTTGCCCGCAATCCAAAATATTCTGTGGAGAATAATATTGTTTTTTACCCCAAAAAATACGGAGAATGTTTTTGCCTGTGGAAAATTATGTTTATATAATTATGCTTATATTTATCTTTACCACAAATATTAGAGAAAATGACAGAAAATGAAAATGTACATATACCAACAGGACGGCTGGCCTGATTTTACATGGAACAATAATCGTCTGATATCACTTCTTGGACAGGTCAGAAATTTGTAGGGAAAAATTATTGGAAAAATGGATGTGCTTGGATTTAAATTAAGAAACGAAGCCGTTTTGGAGACATTAACCACGGATGTAGTTAAATCAACTGAAATTGAAGGTCAAAAAAAACAAATATATAATTATCCAAATTTTAGTTATCTCAATTTTAGTGGGTCAGCACCTAAAATTAAATTTATAAATATTATAATATTTAATTTTGATATTTCAAAAAATTTATTTGCTTAAAAATATAATTTTTAAGCAGATTTTTAAAAAATATCTCACAAATTAATTATCCCAATTTAAAGGGATGAG
>Ga0210032_1001256_pt1 | contig 14495 bp, 9 predicted proteins | sample CryGeyCG2114_250_2_FD_185458 | JGI IMG/M metagenome (GOLD analysis project Ga0210032, IMG submission 185458) | Groundwater microbial communities from aquifer - Crystal Geyser CG13_big_fil_rev_8/21/14_2.50 (SPAdes) (version 2) | ecosystem: Environmental > Aquatic > Deep subsurface > Groundwater ... | reverse complement strand
CGCTGCCCGCCAATCGACCCCCAATTTAGCGAGCCATCAGGTCAAGACTAGCTGGTGGAAGATCGATGATGTTTTCTATGAAAGCCGAGGCGCTTCTTGGGCATTGCTGAATTTTATGCGTGCCGTGGAAGTCGATTTTGCCGACGTTTTGAAAAAGAAAAATGCTGAAGTGAGCCTAAGACAAATCATTCGTGAGTTAGAGGCGACTCAGCAAACTGTCTGGAGCCCTGTTGTGTTAAATGGCAGTGGTTTTGGTCTAGTCGCTAATCATTCATTGGTTATGGCTAACTATGTATCCCGTGCAAATGCCGCGGTGATTGACTTAACGAACTTGCTATCTCAAGGTTAATGATGAAAAAAACATTCCTCGCCAGTGCGGTATTAGGATTTTTTATGGCCACCTCGGCTCAAGCGGCCACTGTGGTTGGGTTTAAAATTGGTGGTGACTATTGGGATGCCGATACTAGCGGTACTTTTGCCGATGATGGCCAACCGCAGCAAACTTTTGACTACAGTTCATCGGCCCAAGGCAGTTATTGGCTCGCGGTTGAACATCCGTTACCTTTTATTCCGAATGTTAAAATTCGTGAAAACAGCCTAGATCAGAAAGGCAGTCTGAGTAATGCAGACTTCAGCTTCAATGGCCATGATTTTAAAGGTAATGTGACGAGTTATACCGATCTCAGCAATACCGATTTTGTGCTTTATTATGAGCTGCTGGACAACGACATAGTGTCATTCGATCTCGGCGCAGCCTATAAGCTGATGCATAGTTCACTGCGCGTACAAGACGCGGGCCATCCAGAAGAGATAGATGTCGATAGCGGTATTGTGATGGGTTATGCCAGTACGCATGTGGGTATGCCAGGCTTAGGCCTATTTGGCTTTGCGGATTTAATGCTCGGTGTTAATGAGTCGAACGTACACGATTACTCTGTTGGCCTAGGCTGGGAGTTTGATGGTGTTGCGGTCGATACTCGTATACGTGTGGGTTACCGCGAATTTTTATTCGATGTGAATAACTTCTCAGGGATCAGTGCCGACACTAAGTTTGATGGTTACTTTGCGGGCGTAGAAATTGATTTCTAAGCGCTAACACGAATGAGTCAGCCATAAAAAAACCGCCTGTTGGCGGTTTTTTTATGTTGCGATTACGCTTACTCGGCTCTTAGGCCATTGTTGATGGCGATAACGTCATCTTCATTCAATGTACCCGCCGCCTGTTTCAGGGCGACAATCGAGTAGATATAGCTATAACGGGCATCGGATAATTTACGCTTTGAGTCGTACAAATCACGGGTACGGTTCAATACGTCAACGATAGTACGAGTACCGACTTCGAAGCCCGCTTGAGTCGCTTTTAACGCACTTTCAGATGAAATCACAGACTGCTCATAGGCTCGAATTGAGCTGATAGATGCACCTACGTTGTTGTAGTTATTGCGAATATTTTTCACAACACCACTGTAGGTCTGCTCTAGTTTTTCACTGGCTTCAACGAATTGATATTGCGCTTCATTGACTTGTGAAGTCACTTTAAAGCCTTCAAAGATAGGAATGCTTAAGTTAACGCCAACGTTGACATTGTCAAAATCTGGCTCGTTAATGCTACCTGTTTTTTGCTCAAGGCCCTTGTTGTAACCCGCATTTAAGCTCAGCGATGGCATATGGCCCGCTTTATAGAGACTGATAGTCTCTTGAGCTATATCTTTGCCAATACGTTGAGTCATAAGATCGACACTGTTTGTTTCAGCAATCTTTAACCATTCGCTTGAAGACGTTGGTGCGGGTGTCACGGCAGAGAAACGGTTGGTATCGAGTACGTTCAATGTCTTGTGATCGATACCCGTGATTTCACGCAGGGCTTCATAGCTATTGGCCAGTGTATTTTCAGCTAAAATCTCAGTGGCTGAGGCTAAGTCATACTGAGCCTGGGCCTCATGTACGTCGGTAATTGCGGTTAAACCAACGGCGAAACGTTGTTTGGTTTGCTCGAGTTGACGTTCAATTGCTCGTTTTTCCGCGCCCTGGAACTCGTAGTTATCCTTAGCAGTTAATACATCGAAGTACGCTCGAGTGACTCTAGAGATAAGCGTTTGTAAAGCAGATGCATAGCTTGAATCGGCTTGAGAGGCGGCTTTTTCAGCAAGGCTTAAACCCACCCAAGCACTGTGATCATAGATCACTTGGTTAAGTTTAATGCTACCCATTAAACCGCTAGTGTCATTCTTAGGGTCATTCCACGCCTTGTCATAGCCGACATTGGCGCTAATGGTTGGCAACAGCGGTGCACGGTTTTGTTCAATTTTCTCGAACAGAGCATCACGCTGAGCTTGGGCTTGCAACACGAGCGGATCGTTAGTCAGTGCCTGTTGATAAATTTGCAGTAAATCATCTGCTTGTACCGCTTGAGTCGAAGCGGCGAGAGTCAATGCTGCGCATAAAGAACGGATCTTAAATTTCATTTGCTGTCCTTATTAGACAAAATCTCCCAAAGGAGAAATATTTTAACTTCGTTTAGACTAAGTAATGCCTTTACCAAGGCGGTTTGCGCTTCCCGACGCTTCCCGATACAGCTAAAACTTAATGACGTAGAGTCTAAAAACTCCGACACTTTCAAGTCAAATGCGAAGTGTAACAGATTTTATTTTAAAAATGTGTCAAATTGCCTTGATAATAGACGCAAATTCAACTTTTAAGGATAGAGTATGACCCCCCCTGTTTTTTCGCAAATGGATATTGAAGTTCTCGAAAAAAAATCATTGTATCAAGGCTTTTTTGCGTTAGAACAGTTCACGTTTAAGCATAAACTCTTTGCTGGCGGTTGGAGCCAGCCCATTATCCGTGAAGTGTTCGAACGGGGCCATGCTGTGGTAGTGTTACCCTATGACATTAAGCGCGATCAGATAGTATTGATTGAGCAAGTGCGCTTTCCTGCATTAGCAACCTCTAAATCTCCTTGGCTTATGGAGTTAGTCGCAGGTATGATTGCGCCCGAAGAATCACCGCTCGATGTCGCTCACCGTGAATTGTTAGAAGAAACTGGCCTAGTTGCTAGCAATATGCACTTTATTAACAGTTACTTGGCGAGTCCTGGTGGCAGTACCGAGCGTTTTTATTTCTATTGGGCCGAGGTGGATTCCAGCAACGCCCGTGGATTGCATGGACTGGCTGAAGAACATGAAGATATTCGATTGCATGTTTTAGACCGTGAGCACGCCTATAATAGTGTGATTGCGGGGGAAATAGACAATGCATCGACCGTCATTGGATTGCAGTGGTTGCAATTAAACTATCAGCAACTGGTTTAAGTTGGAAAAACATTTGGCTACTTCGACTTCGCATCAAAAACCACGTTACCAACCGAACGTCAGTGACTTTCTAGCACTGTGCGGTCGTAATTATGGTTATATGCTGAAGTGGTTACCACTCGATATTGCCGTTAATCAATCATGGCAGCTTGAAGGTGAGTTCGGTATATTAGTGGTGCGTATTTTAGAAAATACCAAATATACTCAATTGGTTGAGATATCTCGCCCCCTCGAAATTCTAGAGTTTGTTAATACTCCCAAGGTGTTAGTGAGAATTTATCACGATGCTAAATTAGCAGAAGTGTTAACTGGTCAACAGATTTACCAATTACGCCCAGTGTATGATTACCCCAATTTACGCATGTATCATAGTGATGAAAAGTACCAGGTAAATGCATTCCTGGAAGAGTTATTGAAGATTGGATGCCAACAACGTTTGGTGTGCCAGTCTTAGAATTGGGTATTCAATGTGCTGAAAGAGGCTGTCTCTTACTCCATAGCTGAAGAAGAAAGTGTGCGTATCGTGCAAGTCACGGATCCGCACCTTTTTGCCGATCCTGAGGCCCAGCTTTTAGGAGTCAACACAGGCAAAAGTTTTGCCGCTGTGCTTAATACGATTAGGGCTGTCGACTATCCTGCACATTTGATGTTAGCAACCGGTGATTTAAGCCAAGATTACTCGGCCGAATCATACCGCCAGTTTGTTACTGCAGTGACGCCCCTCAATTTACCCTGTCATTATCTCCCTGGAAATCATGATGATCCTCGGATCATGTTTCTGCATATGCAGGGGGAGCAGATCTTCGGTCAGCAGCGCATTTTGGCGGGTAAATGGCAGATTTTGATGTTGGACTCAACTGTGCGGGGAAAGCCCGGCGGTAGTATGGCCGAGAGTCAGTTCGAGCTGATTGAGCATGCCATCGCTGCCCATCCTGAATACCATACCTTGCTAGTGATGCACCATAACCCTATTTTGGTGAACTGCACTTGGCTAGATCAACATTGTATGGATAACGGTGTCGAGTTTTTAGCGCGTGTGTCCCGGTATCCACAGGTAAAAGGCTTACTCTGGGGGCATGTACACCAGAGAATCGACACCCATTACGATGGGCCCCATGGCGCACTGAAACTCATGGCAACACCTTCAACCTGCATTCAATTTAAGCCTCTATCACCTTATTTTGCCTTAGACGGACTGCAACCCGGTTATCGTTTGCTGGAGTTGAAGGCCGATGGTAGCATCAGCACCAATGTGTATCGCGTACCGGGTAACCATTTTTCCCCCGACAAAGATTCCAGCGGTTATTAACGCGAGTGACCGCAGCTTGAGGAACTATGCTGCTCTATATTCATGGATTCAACAGTTCACCTTTTTCCGATAAAGCGGTGATGACTGCGCAATATATGGCGCAGCATCATCCGTCGCTAGTCTTTCACCAGCCCCAATTACCGAATACCCCTAAGGCAGCAATGTCGCTGTTACTGGAATATGTGATGGCGGCGCGACAGGCAAATGAGCCCCTCACTTATATTGGCTCATCCTTGGGGGGATATTTCGCCAGTTATTTGGCCGAGCACTACGGTGGCCGAGCTGTGCTGGTAAATCCTGCGGTGAGGCCCTTCGAGTTATTCGACGAATTTATGGGACCCCAGTTTAACCCGTACACTGGGGAGCATTATCAGGTTTTGCCTGAACATAAGCTGGAAGTGGCTGAATTTAATACCGCCGTTATCCGCAATCCGGATCGTTTTTTGGTACTATTGCAAACGGGCGATGAAGTGCTGGACTACCGTGATGCCCTGAATAAATATCATCATTGCCAATTACGGATTGAGGCTGGTGGTGATCACAGTTTTGTGGGTTATGGGCAGCATTTGCAAACTGTAAGCCATTTTTTACACTTACCTTGACAAATAGTCATCCAGAGCCGCAACATGGCCGGATATAACAACTTATAGCGTACACTATGACGAATCAATACACCTCTGACGCCATTGAAGTTCTTAATGGACTCGATCCTGTTAAACGCCGTCCAGGTATGTATACCGATACCTCCAGACCTAACCATTTAGGCCAAGAGGTCATAGATAACAGTGTCGATGAAGCTTTAGCGGGCCACGCCACTAAAATTGAAGTTGTTCTGCATACAGATAACTCCCTCGAAGTGACCGACGATGGTCGTGGTATGCCTGTGGACATCCACCCAGAAGAAGGTATTCCCGGGGTAGAGTTGATCCTGACCAAATTGCACGCCGGGGGGAAATTTTCCAATAAAAACTACCAGTTCTCCGGTGGTTTGCACGGCGTGGGGATTTCCGTCGTCAATGCGTTATCTCGCCGGGTCGAAGTCACGGTAAGGCGAGATGGCCAAGTCTATGATATTGCTTTTGAAAATGGCTTTAAGGTTGAAGATCTTAAAGTCACTGGTACCTGCGGTCGGCGCAATACCGGGACTAGCGTGCATTTTTGGCCCGATGCGAGTTATTTTGATTCGGCCAACTTCTCTAACTCAAAGCTGATTTATTTGCTGCGTGCTAAGGCCGTACTTTGCCCTGGTTTACGGATCAAATTTACCAATAAGCATACTAATGAAGTGCATGAATGGTTTTATGAAAGCGGTTTAACTGACTACCTTAAAACCGCTGTCGGCGATAACCTGATGTTGCCCGAAGAACCCTTCGTGGGCAGTTTTAAGGGGCAAATAGAGGCGGCGGATTGGGCCATCACTTGGTTGCCTGAAGGTGGCGAGTCGATCAACGAGAGTTATGTCAACCTCATTCCCACGCCACTTGGTGGTACCCATGTGAATGGTTTTCGCCAAGGCTTGCTCGAATCCATGCGTGAATTCTGTGAGTTTCGAAATTTGATCCCCCGCGGGATTAAATTATCCCCGGAGGATATTTGGGACAGGGCGGCTTTTATCCTGTCGGTAAAGATGCAGGATCCGCAATTTGCAGGACAAACTAAAGAGAAACTCTCCAGCCGCCAGTGCTCGGCTTTTGTCTCTGGCATAGTACGCGATGCCTTTTCTCTGTGGTTAAACTCAAATACCGAACTGGCCGAATCCTTGGCCGAAATGTGTATTAACAATGCCCAGCGCCGTCTAAAAGCCGCGAAAAAAGTGGCACGTAAAAAGGTGACTTCTGGCCCTGCATTGCCGGGGAAACTCACCGATTGCAGCGGCCAAGATCCCATGCGCGGTGAGTTATTCCTGGTGGAAGGGGATTCTGCGGGGGGCAGTGCTAAACAGGCGCGGGACCGTGAATTCCAAGCCATTATGCCGCTGCGGGGGAAGATCCTGAATACGTGGGAAGTGGATGCATCACAAGTGCTCGCCTCTCAAGAAGTCCATGATATTTCGGTCGCTATTGGTTGCGACCCCGATAGCAGTGATATTTCGGAGTTAAGATACGGCAAAATTTGTATTCTCGCCGATGCCGACTCCGATGGATTGCACATTGCTACTTTGTTGTGCGCCTTGTTTTTAAAGCATTATCGTGTATTGGTCGAGCAGGGCCATGTGTACATTGCCATGCCACCACTGTTTCGTATCGATATTGGTAAGGACGTCTATTACGCCTTAGATGAAGCAGAAAAAGAAGGTGTGCTCGACCGTATTAGTGCGGAAAATAAGAAAGGTAAAGTCCAAGTGACACGTTTTAAGGGCTTGGGTGAGATGAATCCTCTCCAATTACGTGAAACGACTATGGACCCTAACACCCGTCGTTTAGTACAGTTGACGATTGATGATGTTGAAGAAACGGATTCGTTGATGGATATGTTGCTTGCGAAGAAACGTTCTCCTGATCGTAAATCTTGGCTCGAGGATAAGGGCGACATGGCGTTACTTTAGTGTTGTGCAATATTGCCGATAACAATAAAACATAGGCATAAAGAAAATAACAATGTTGTATATTAAAACTAATAATTATAATTGCTTAAAGGTATTCTCCGCCTATCTATCCCTGCTGGCATGTATGGCTTTTGGACCCAGCCAGAACGCCATAGCGGGGTCGCAGTCGATCATGATTACCGTCTCTAAGGGATTTGGTTTATCCCTGTACGCTTCGGATGTCGGCGATGCAAAACAGCTCGCCATGGGCTCGAATGGAACTCTATTTGTGGGCTCCCATAAAAGCGGAACAGTGCATGCGCTCGTCGACAGTAATCAAGATGGCCGTGTAGATAAGCGTTATGTTATTGCTAAAGGGCTTGAATCCCCCAATGCGCTGGCATTCCATAATGGCGATCTGTTCGTTGCCAGTGAAAATAAAATTTTGCGTTTCACAGACATAGAACAACGCTTACGCCGTCCGAGTCGTCCGAAGGAAATCTACAGCGATCTGCCCGAATTGGACAAAAAAAGTGCCCGTGCCATGCATTTTGGCCCCGATGGTAGGCTATATGTCTCCATCGGAGCCCCCTGTAACGTCTGTGAGGCGGCCGCACCCTATAGCAGTATTATTGCGATCAATGTCGATACCAGTGCGAGCGAACAGATAGCCTCTGGAGTGCGGGATGCGACGGGGTTTGATTGGTCGCCCGTAGACGGTAAGTTATGGTTTGCCGATCAGGGCCGAGATTGGATGGGGGATAATTTACCCCCCGATGAAATCAACCGTGTCGATGTCGTGGGGAGTCACTATGGCTTCCCTTACCTACATGCAACATCCGTTGTTGAACCCGCCTACGAAAAACCGAAAAACCTAAAGGTGACCGTGCCAGTGTATGAGTTGCCCGCCCATGTTGCACCGACTGGATTGGCGTTTTATCGCGGGGATAAATTCCCCGAAATTTATCATAATCAATTGTTTGTCGCAGAGAATGGTTCTTGGAATCGTTCGAGCAAAGTGGGTTATCAAGTGGTGATGCTTAAGCTTGAAAATCAGCAGGTGGTGGGACGTGAAACCGTGGTGAGTTTCCTCGATGGTGAATTCCCCGTCGCTCGCCCCTATGCCTTGTTATCGGCCGATGATGGTGCCATGTACATCTCAGATGATTTAAAAGGTAACGTGTATCGCTTGTTCTTTAAAAATGGCGATAGTACTGAAGAGACACAGGAACTAGAAGAAAATGACTGACGCAATCAAGTTAAGCCTAGATGGGGTAGAGCAAATGCCACTGCGGCGCTTTACCGAAGAGGCTTATCTGAACTATTCCATGTACGTCATCATGGACCGAGCCCTGCCACATATTGGTGATGGGCTTAAACCTGTACAGCGCCGTATTATCTATGCCATGAGTGAGTTAGGTTTATCGGCCCAATCTAAGCATAAGAAATCTGCCCGTACCGTCGGCGATGTATTAGGTAAATACCATCCCCACGGTGATAGCGCCTGTTATGAAGCTATGGTGCTGATGGCGCAGCCATTTTCCTACCGTTATCCCTTGGTTGATGGCCAAGGTAACTGGGGTGCGCCCGATGATCCTAAATCCTTCGCGGCGATGCGATACACAGAGGCGCGGCTATCTAAGTTCTCCGAAGTGTTATTATCCGAGCTTGGCCAAGGTACGGTCGAGTGGGGCGCGAACTTCGATGGCACCTTAAAGGAGCCAAAGGTCTTACCCGCCCGTTTACCGCATATTCTGCTCAATGGCATTACCGGCATTGCTGTGGGTATGGCGACGGATATTCCGCCGCACAACGTCAGGGAATTAGTCTCTGCCTGCGTGGCCTTGCTCGATGATCCTAAGCTCGAACTCGAGCAATTGATGAGCTATGTGCCTGGGCCAGATTATCCCACCGAAGCCGAGATCATTACCCCGTCTGCCGATATTGCAAAAGTGTATGAAACGGGCCGCGGCTCGTTAAAGGCGCGTGCCGTTTACACTGTGGAGGCAGGGGAGATCATCATTACCGCGCTGCCACATCAGGCCAGCAGCGGTAAGATCCTAGAGCAAATCGCGGCCCAAATGCAGGCCAAGAAATTGCCTATGGTGGCCGATCTGCGGGATGAATCAGACCATGAAAGTCCCGTGCGTCTAGTGGTGGTGCCCCGTTCCAATCGTGTCGATTGCGATCAATTGATGGCGCACTTGTTTGCCACGACCGACTTAGAAAAAAGCTTTAGGGTAAACTTAAACGTACTTGGTCTAGACGGCCGACCAAGGGTAAAAGGCTTAAAAACCTTATTAACCGAGTGGTTAGAGTTCCGTGTCGATACAGTAAGGCGCCGTCTCGAATACCGTTTAGATAAAGTGCTTTCACGCCTGCATATCCTTGAAGCCCTGATGATCGCCTTCCTCAATATTGATGAAGTGATTGAAATCATTCGTTTCCACGATGAGCCTAAAGCCGAGTTAATGGCCCGTTTTTCCTTAACGGATAAACAAGCCGAAGCGATCCTCGAATTAAAGTTACGCCATTTAGCCAAGTTAGAAGAATTTAAGATCAAGGCCGAGCAGGATGAGCTTGAAGCTGAGCGCGAAAAGTTAGAGCAATTGCTGGGTTCTGAGCGTCGCTTAAAAAGCTTGATTAAGAAAGAATTGCTCCAAGATGCACAGACCTATGGCGATGAACGTCGTTCACCCATAGTACAACGCCATGAATCCCGTGCATTAACAGAGCAAGAGTTAACGCCGAGTGAGTCAGTGACTGTCGTGCTGTCTGAAAAGGGCTGGGTGCGTTGTGCCAAGGGCCATGATATCGATCCTTTGTCCTTATCCTATAAGGCTGGCGATCAATATCTCTGTAGTGCCATGGGCCGCAGTAATCAGGCCGCCGTGTTTATCGACTCCTCGGGGCGGGCCTTTGCGACCGATAGCCACAGCCTACCCTCGGCGCGCAGTCAAGGTGAGCCCATCACCACCCGCTTTAATATGGCGCCGGGTGAGACCATGCAGCATGTCATTATGGGGGAAGAGGAGCAATGCTTCCTGTTAGCGACGGATGCGGGTTATGGGTTTATTTGCACTTATAACGATATGGTGTCGCGCAACAAGGCGGGTAAAGCGCTGCTCAGTTTACCAACCAATGCTAAGTCGTTGCCGCCTAAGTTGATTGATCGAAATCGTGAGATGTCTATCCTAGCGATCACCAACGAAGGGCGGATGTTACTGTTCTCCCTTGAAGCCTTGCCGCAACTCTCAAAGGGCAAAGGCAATAAGATTATTGGGATCCCAACGGAACGTGCTAAGAGTCGTGACGAGCTGATGACGCATCTGCAGCTAGTGCCCAGTGACACGCCTGTGACGCTTTGGGCCGGAAAGCGTAAGCTCACCCTGAAACCGAGCGATCTAGAGCATTACCGTGGTGAGCGTGGCCGCCGTGGTGCTAAGCTGCCACGGGGATTACAACGGGTCGATAGCGTGGAATTAGGTGATGGCGGCGAAGTGTTGCCAAGCCTGTAACCTTTTGCCAAGTTGATATAAAGAAATGAGTTTAACAAAAGCCACTGAGATCTTCCTTCAGTGGCTTTTTGCTATGGTCAAGTAGAGTGATAAGGCCTAATCAATCCGCTAAAATTTACCTTTTACTGCGCTAATTGCCGCTTTGTTAGCCGCCTATTTGGGCTAAGTTGTCGTATCATTGGCCGTCTGATTTAAGCCTAGCTATAGGGTTAGCTCAGGGCTGAGATGTGAGCCATGGCATTAGTGCAGCGCCACTTAATTGCCAATACACCGCGATTGCCTTATTTTAGGGGCACTATTTTTAGGCCATGATTTTAACAGCACTTTTTTACCGTGCTTGTTAAGGTCTGTGGCCCTCTTGGATTGTTTTGCTTTGTCCTGTAGAAGGCTTCTGCAGCTTAGATAAGACGCTCCCGTTTGCATAAGGAATGAAATGGCAAGCTTGATTCGTATTGTGCTGATTGATACGCACCTTCCGGGCGTGGTGGAACTCGCCCTCAATGGCCATACCAACATTTGTGGTACTAACGCCTCGGGTAAAACGACATTACAACGTCTAGTCCCTGTTTTTTATGGTGAATACCCAAGCCGCGTGGTGCCTTCGACCCGCGACAGTTTCGAGCGTTGGTATTTGCCACACGATTCAAGCTACATCATTTACGAATATCAAAAGGCCGATGGCTTACTGTACCAAGCCGTGCTGGCTTCGGCGGGCGATGGCAAGGGTGTTAACTATCGCTTTATCGCCAAAGGTTTTGAGCTAAGCGATTATATTAAATCGCAAAACGGTGACACTATTCTGTGCCATACCATGGCGGAATTAGGCCGTGATTTAAAACGTGCTGGTATAGCTACTACTAACTTGCTCAACACCCGCGAATATCGAGCCATTATTCAAAACGATCGCACCCTATTAAGCACGGGCAGTAACCGCAGCGAGCTACGCGGCTATGCGCGCCAATTTGCCCTGTGTGAGGGCGAGCATTCCCTGCGCCACATCGAAAAGCTCGCCAAAGCGGTGCACTCCAAAGAAGGCAAGATGGAGACGGTCAAATCTATGATCGCCGCCATTTTAGAGGAAGACGGGGTTAATCCGCCCAGCTCACGCTTAAATCCGCAGCGCGTTGAGGCGTGGATCCGTGAGAGCCAACTTATCCAAGGGTTTGAAGTCATTCGCCCTGAGTTTGAAAAACTCGAGCAAGAATTTAACCAACTGCTTAGTGCTGAACTGCGCCTATCGAGCTTGTCCCGTGGTTATCGCAACGATGAAACCTTAGAAGCCGATCGCCAAGATATTCAGCAAACCTTATCTAAAGAGCTGAATTTAAAGCTCAGATTGCTTGACGATGAATGGAAAGAACAGCGCGATGAGCTCAACCTCGATTTATCGGCCGCCAAAGGCGATGTGGCCAAGTGCGAGTATGAACTCGATGCCATTGAAGATCAGCACAGCGCTTTTTTAGATGCCAACATAGAAGAGGCCAAGGCCTCCCTCGAGATGCTGCCGAACTGGCGCACCGATGTTGAAAACTTAAGTGAACGCCATAAGCTGCAAACCGAGAAGCACCAAGATATTGAGGCGGCCTACAATGCCCGTCGCAGTAAGATTGGCGAGCAGTTAAACCGCGAGCTAGAAGGTTTGCATAGCGATCAAGATAAGCAGCGCGAAGCCCGCGATAAGCAACGTGAAGTCGCGCGCACCGACATCGACGCCCTAGAGTTGCAATGGCGCAACCAAATGGATGCGGGCAAGGCTAGCTTTAGCGAGCAGGAATACCAATTTAAACTCACTGCCGCCGAGCTTAAATTACGTGTCGATGGCGTGACTTACACCGAAGAAGAAAAGCTGAGTCTAGCGATTTTCGACGAACGTATTCACCGCGCAGATGAAGAGCAAGAAAGCTGCAATGCTAAGGTCGAGCGCTTAAGCAGCGATGAGCGTAAGCTCAGAGCCAAACGCGACCAAGCCAACGAAGCCTTACGTATCGCCACCTTAAGGGTGAACGAGCGTCAAACTGCGCTGGATGAACTGCACCATATGCTGTTCCCGCAATCCCACACCCTATTGGAATTCTTGCGTAAAGAGGCCCAAGGTTGGGAGCAAAGTTTAGGGAAAGTGATCGCGCCTGAACTGCTGCATCGCACCGATTTACATCCAAGCCTTTTACACCAAAATCAAGTCAGTGAATCGAGCGAAGCTTTCTTTGGGGTGCATTTAGATCTTAAAGCGATCGATGTGCCTGAATATGCCGCCTCCGAACAAGAGCTGCGTATTCGCTTAAGCAAAGCCGAAGAAGCCCACACTAGTGCGGAGGAAATGCAGGCCGAGGCCGAATCTCAGTTAGTGGCCATTAATGGCGAGCTGGATAATCTCAGCCGTGAACTGACCTTTGCCCGCACGGCGTACAAAAATAGCCGTGACGATCTGCGTCGCCTATTCGATGAAAAACGCAGTGAGCAAGAGAAAATCAACAAAGCATTGAGTGAGCGTAAAGCCCATGCGGGACAAAGACTGACTCAACTCGATGGCGAGCTAAAACAGCTTAAACATCAGCACGAACTCTGGCTCGAAGAGCAAAAAGAGCAAGCGCTCGAAGCGCGCATGGAAAAACAAGCCTATTGGCAGGAAGTGATCGGCGCGCTCGACAATCAATTGGGGCAAATTAAAGCGACCATTGAAGGCCGCCGTGAAAGTGCTAAAATCGAGCAGAAAGCCTGCGAGACCTGGTACAAAAACGAGCTTAAATCCCGCGGTGTGGATGAGGACAATATCCTCAAACTCAAGCAACAGATCCGCGAGTTAGAAACCAAAATTAGCCGCGCCGAGCAGCGTCGCAGCGACGTACTGCGTTTCGACGATTGGTATCAACACACTTGGCTTGTGCGTAAACCTAAACTGCAAACTCAGCTTAGCGATGTGAAGCGCGCGGTATCGGAAATCGATCAACAGCTTAAAGCGAAAACTCAAGATGTTAAGACTCGCCGTCAACAACTCGAAACCGAGCGTAAAGCGTCCGATGCGGCGCAGGTTGAAGCCTCTGAAAACTTAACTAAGTTACGCGCAGTAATGCGTAAACTCGCCGAGCTTAAGTTACCGAATAATAACGAAGAAGCCCAAGGCAGCCTAGGCGAGCGTCTGCGCCAAGGTGAGGATTTGCTGCTAAAACGCGATTATCTGATGGGCTCGGTGAAGCAATATGTGGAACACTTCGACTCAGTGATCGCCAGCAAGTCAGGTTCTGGCCTTGCCGAAATCTGGGAGCAAGCCCGCGAAGAATCGAGCTTTATCAACGACAAAGGCATTCGTCTGCTGGATTACCGTAAGTTAGTGCCACAGCTTGAGCAATTGCTGAACGTAATAGTGCCGCAATCGATTACCGCGCTGCGTGAGCAAGGGCGGATTTTTGGTGTCGACTTAACCGCCTTCTACGATGTGTTAGCCGATATTGACCGTCGCATCGCCTCCCAAAGTGCGCGCATTACCCGCGAAGTGGGTGAAGAGTTATTCCTCGATGGCGTGTCTGAATCGGCGGTACGAATTCGTTCTCGCATCAGTGAGTTAGAGTTCTGGCCTGAGCTTGAACAATTCGTCAAAGCCTTTAAACATTGGAAAGCCGATGGCTTTAATGGCTTACCCGATGAGGATTACACCAACAGTATGCGCCGCGCCCTTGACATTATCGGCCGCGCCGCGTTAACGGGGGGCATCTCTAAGTTGCTGGAAATCGAGCTGCGCCTTAAAGAAGGTAACAGCGACTTGATTATCCGTACCGACAGACAGCTTAACGAATCCTCAAGCCACGGTATGGCGTATCTGATTTTGTGTAAGTTCT
>Ga0210032_1001248_pt1 | contig 14564 bp, 13 predicted proteins | sample CryGeyCG2114_250_2_FD_185458 | JGI IMG/M metagenome (GOLD analysis project Ga0210032, IMG submission 185458) | Groundwater microbial communities from aquifer - Crystal Geyser CG13_big_fil_rev_8/21/14_2.50 (SPAdes) (version 2) | ecosystem: Environmental > Aquatic > Deep subsurface > Groundwater ... | reverse complement strand
CGTATTGGGGTTGAAATCAATAATCGCTCCAATCAATTCAAGGTATTAGGTTCCACTAAGAATGCAGAATTAGCACGAGATTTATTAATTGATTTATACAAGGAAGCGACTGACCCTGGAAAATTCAGTGCGGAATTATTGCATTTGGCATTAGCTCAAGCCACCGCAAACAATCAAACTGAGTTTGAAAACGCTGACCAATGGGTCATTAAAACCAAAAGAGGCATGATTCGCCCAAGAGGTGCTCATCAACAAGATTATGTGGCGAGCATTCAAAAGAATGATATTGCCTATGGTATTGGTCCAGCGGGAACGGGAAAAACCTATCTTGCTGTTGCCTGTGCAGTTGATTGTTTGGAACGCCAAGAAGTGCGACGCATTATTTTGACTCGACCGGCTGTTGAAGCTGGGGAAAGGTTAGGTTTTTTACCCGGCGATTTAGCACAAAAAGTCGATCCCTACTTACGCCCATTGTATGATGCACTGTATGAAATGCTCGGCTTTGAAAAGGTCGCTAAACTCATCGAAAAAAATGTGATTGAAGTCGCGCCACTCGCCTATATGCGAGGAAGAACCTTAAACGATGCTTTTATCATCCTTGATGAAAGCCAAAATACCACCAAAGAACAAATGAAAATGTTTTTGACTCGAATCGGTTTTAATTCTCGTGCTGTGATCACAGGGGATATTACGCAAATTGATTTACCCAATGGACAACAATCGGGGTTAAGGCATGCTATTGAAGTTTTAAGTGGTGTTAAAAATATTGCCTTCACTTTTTTTCAATCTGGGGATGTGGTGCGCCATCAGGTAGTACAAAGCGTGGTTGAAGCCTATGAAAAATTTGAAGCGATTCATGGTGGAAACAGACGATGACAAACAATGATGTGAATAATTCAAAAGCGAATGAAGAGATAAACCGGGAAATTTTTGTTGATTTGCAGTTGGCTGTTGATCAAACCGCAGAACTTCCTAGCGCAGAAAATTTTGAAAAATGGGTTAAATTAGCTTTAGTGGGCGCTAACTACCATCAAGATGTTGAAGTGACCATTCGAATTGTTGAGCTTGCAGAGATACAACAATTGAATAAAGATTATCGACATCAAGATAAACCCACCAATGTGCTTTCATTTCCTTTTGAAGCACCTCCTGGTATAGAATTACCTTTGATTGGCGATTTAGTGATTTGCCGTGATATAGTGGTTGAAGAAGCAAAGACACAAGCAAAAGATGTCGAAGCGCACTGGGCCCATATGATCATACATGGAATTTTGCACCTATTAGGCTATGATCATATTGAAATAGATGAAGCTTCTATTATGGAAGCATTGGAAATAAAACTATTGGAATCTTTGGGTATTGCGAATCCCTATGAGATTTCAGCCGTTTAATGACTTAGAAGAGTTAAAATACCATCCTTATGACCTCTGATAAAAATGAACCTCCATCGAGTGGCTGGCTAGATAGAATATCTAGCCTTTTTGAATCCGATCCCAAAGACAGACAAGCCCTGATTAATATTTTGCGTGATGCAGAAAGTCGAGGGTTGATCAATGCGGATGCACTGGGCATGCTGGAAGGCGTGTTACAAGTTTCGGAGATGCATGTGCGCGATGTCATGGTGCCACGCCCTAAAATGGTGGTGGTGGAAAGAGATGATCCCATGGATGTTATTTTGAAAACGGCGGTCACATCCAATCATTCTCGATTACCGGTATTGGGTGAAAATCGCGATGATATTGTGGGTATCCTACTCGCAAAAGATCTATTGCAGCTTTATTATAATACTCGTTTGGAGTCTGATTCAAAGCCATACAACATCAGAGATTTCTTAAGACCAGCCGTCATTATTCCCGAAAGTAAACGTCTTGATGTGTTACTCAAAGAATTTCGCCTAAAACGCAATCATATGGCATTGGTGGTGGATGAGTATGGCATTATTTCAGGTTTGGTGACTATCGAAGATGTATTGGAACAAATAGTTGGTGAAATTGAAGATGAAACCGATGTGGATGACGGTGAAGATAACATTTATCAACAGGATTCTAATATTTACAATGTTAAAGCCCTGACTGATATTGAAGATTTTAACCACTACTTTGGCATTAGATTGGAGCATCCTGATATAGATACCGTCGGCGGTTTAGTGATGCAGGCGTTTGGACATCTTCCTGCCCGAGGAGAGTCTGTGAGTATTGATAAATTTAATTTTACGATTTTACACGCAGATAAAAGACGGGTTCGTCAATTAAGGGTTGAAATCAAAGAATCATAAGACTTACCCTATACCCGTGCTGCCTCGAACTGATTGATTTTAGCAAGAATTTCGAGGCAGCACGGGTATAAAAGCAAAGTCTTTATAGGGCTAGATCACGAAAAACTATACATATTCAGGTAGATATGATCAAATAGCCATAACAATCACTGAAACCATACATTCTCGGTGGTCTCTGTGTCCTCTGTGGTTCAATGGTTTGGAAAGAGGTTAGAGAGCAATCAATGAACCACAGAGGACACAGAGAGCACCGAGTTTTTTGGAAAAATAAGGCAAACTGGGGGAGTGATCAGCTTTATAGCATAAGGTGATGGTTTAAACTTTTCTAGTCTGACCATTCGTGCGATTGCCCTGAAAGTCTTTATTCTTCAACTTGAGAGAGTATTATGGATCATCAATCATTACAGCATTGTCTCAATATGAATAATAGCGAGATGAGTGCCAGCGAAGTTCACGGTTGTTTATGGGGACTTTTTACCACCGAGATTCAGTATCAGCAGGTGGATTGGAAGCCGTCGCTCACACAATTGCTTGATCAGGAGTCGCAGTCACTTTCTGTCGATTTATTACAATGTTTGCAACAGGTTGTGGATGACATCATCCAGCAATTAGAGGCCAACATGTTCGAAATGTCGTTACTGCTTGCTGAAGATGAACAACCACTCAATCAACGTATTGAAGAATTAGGTCGTTGGTGTGAAGGCTGGTTGCTTGGTTTTGGATTAGGTCATAGTAGCGATAAAGATTTAAAACTATCCGATGAAGGCAAAGAAGCCCTGTCCGATATAAGAGATATCTCTCAAGTCGACTCAGAATACGAAGCGGATTTAACCGAAGATGATTTAGAGCTCATGGAATGTGATTTCTTGCAACTTTGTGAGCATGTTAAAATTTCGGTGCAAATTATCCACTCAGATATCAGTTCTTCTTCAGTTCCCAAGTCAGCGATTCAAAAATCAAAGAGTATTCATTGATGATATCCATTAGTTCCAAAGAGTTTGCCGATCGCCGTACTCGATTGATGGAGATGATGCAGCCGAATTCTATTGTAATTATCCCTTCGGCTCATGAGCAAACTCGCAGTCGCGATACAGAATATCCTTTTCGGCAAGATAGCGACTTTCAGTATTTATCTGGGTTTAATGAACCCGATTCTGTTTTAGCGCTAATTCCAGGTCGTGAACATGGCGAATTTGTGATGTTTAATCGCGAAAAAGATCTGGTAAAGGAAACATGGCATGGTCGACGCTATGGACAAGAAGGCGTACAGACTCATTTTGGCGTGAACGATGCTTTCCCCATTGATGATATCGATGATATTTTACCGGGATTAATGGAAGGACGAGATAATATTTATTATGCCTTAGGCGCTAATAATGATTTTGATGAAAAAGTGATGCAATGGGTGAAAGCCTTTCGTAAAAAAGTACATCAAGGGGCATTACCTATAGGTGAAATGATTGATGTTCGCCATATTTTGCATGACATGCGCTTATTTAAAAGTGCCGCAGAAATTAAAATGATGCGCTATGCTGCCTCAGTGTCTGCCAAGGCGCATCGAAGAGCCATGCAAAGCGTTAAATCTTGCCAATGGGAATGGCAGATTGAAGCCCATTTTAGCCATGAGCTGGCCATGGGCGGTTGTCGTTTTCCAGCCTATAACAGCATTGTCGCTTCAGGGGATAATGCCTGTATTCTGCATTACACCGAAAACAACGCTAAACTGGCAAACAAACAATTGCTGTTGATCGATGGTGCAGGAGAATATCAAGGTTATGCCGCTGATATTACCAGAACCTTTCCCATTAATGGTAAATTCACTAAACCACAAAAAGCCTTATATAACCTGGTGCTTCAAGCTGAACTCGCAGCAATTGAACAAGTCTATCCGGGAAGTGATTGGTCTAAACCCCATGATACCGCAGTGCAGATTTTGACCGAAGGTTTAGTGGCGTTAGGCATACTAAAAGGCAAAGTCCCTTTATTAATTAAGAAAGAAGCCTATAAAAAATACTATATGCATAAAACCGGACATTGGTTAGGATTGGATGTACATGATGTTGGCGATTACAAAGTTGCCAATAAACCGCGAATATTGGAAGCGGGCATGGTGCTAACGGTAGAGCCAGGTTTGTATATTCCAGCGAATGATATGAGTGTCGCCGAAGAATGGAGAGGTATAGGCATTCGTATTGAAGACGATGTGTTGGTGACCAAAACAGGTTATGAAGTGTTAAGTCACGAAGCACCTAAAACCATTGAAGACATTGAAAAACTCATGAAGACACAGGTGTAATGCAATCTCAACCCTCCTTTTTTGACATTGTTATCGTTGGTGGAGGCATGGTTGGTGCAACTCTGGCGTTAGCGCTGGCAAAAACTTCGTATAAAATTGCATTGATCGAAGCGGTAGCGCCTCAGCAGAAGACGCAACCGAGTTTTGATGATCGTTGTTTGGCTTTATCTAAAGGGAGCGTCAATATCCTTCAGGGATTAGATCTTTGGGATAAATTACAACCTTCAGCGACTCCTATCCGTAAAATTTTGGTCTGTGATCAGGGACATTTTGGCTTTCATCGTATCAGTGCAGAAAAATTAAATCAGCCTTTTTTAGGGCAGGTGATCACCAGTAGACGCTGCGGTGAAACTTTCTGGCAGGCGCTAAAACAGCCATCAAATCTCAGTCTATTTTGTCCTGCAAAAATCGTGGGTTTAACCCAGCATGATCAGCATTGTGAAGTGCGTATTGAACAGGAAACAGATACATTCTTGTCAGCGGACAAGTCTTCAGAAAACCTTAGTATAGAAAAACATCAACTTCAGGCTTCAATTGTAATTGCCGCAGATGGCGCTCAATCGGTCACTCGCAAATTAACCGGCATTCAAGAAAGCTATGAAGATTATGGTCAGGCTGCCATTATTGCTAATATCCAAATGCAACTACCTCATCAATCTTTAGCTATCGAGCGTTTTACCAAAAATGGCCCTGTGGCTTTATTGCCCCTCGACAACAAAATGTCCTTAGTTTGGTCAGTACCTACCGATCAACTTTCGCAGTTTTTGGCATTTGAAGAGACGGAGTTTGTTCAACAACTACAGGCGATCGTCGGTCAAAGGATGGGGCGAATTGAACGTGTCGGTGAAAGAGTGGGTTATCCGTTAAAGTTAATGAAAACCGAAAGTCTTTTTAAAGGCAGAGTATTGTTGGTGGGTAATGCCAGTCATGGCATTCACCCTATAGCAGGACAGGGGTTTAATTTAGGATTGCGCGATGTGGCATGGTTGACAGAGCTTTTGCTGGAAGTGCCACAACAGCTTGGTTCACAATGCAATCACTTAAGTGAGCCGCAGTGTATTGATCAATTTATGCAAAACTATGTGAGTAAACGTCACAAGGATATTGAAAGAACAATTGGCTTTACCGATAGTTTAGCCCGACTGTTTTCAAATGAAAATAGCTTATTGTCTCAAACCAGAAATCTAGGTTTAGCCGCCTTATCTTTTATGCCTATGATAGAACATTGGATAAGCGATACAGCCATGGGATTGACGCCCCCTGTTCCACGACTGGCCTGTGGTGAATCCTTGGATGAGTTAATCGAACAGAGTCTGCACTATGCAAACAGACAATAACAGCGTTGCCGATGTGACCATTATTGGCGGTGGCATGGTGGGATTATCTCTAGCTATTGCCTTGTTGCAACAAAATCTTTCCGTGGTAATAATTGATGCTAATGAAATCTCTACAGAGATAAGTGAACAACCCCAAGCCAGGGTTTCTGCTTTAACCCGAGCCAGTGAAAACTGGTTACAGCAATTAAATGCTTGGCAAGCTATTCCAAAAAACCGTTGTTCAGCTTATCGAAAAATGCAGATCTGGAATGCCAACTCAAAAGCACAACTCCACTTTGAAGCCTCGGATCTAGCGCAACCCAATCTAGGTCATATTATTGAAAACTCGGTGATTTGTGCTGCATTAGCCACAAGTTTGTACAGCCTGCAATCCCAAGAGATAAAGACCAAAGAAAAGCAACTCAGGGTGTTGCAAGCGGCTCATTGTCAGAAAGTAGAAATAGACGCTGATCGAGTCAGTATTCAAGTTTATGCAAAAGAACAATCAGTCGCGCAAACTATCCATTCCTCCATAGTCGTTGCAGCGGATGGTGGGCGTTCTTGGTTAAGGCAACAACTAAGCATTCCAATTTCAGCTTATCCTTATCAACAAGATGCCTTGGTGGCTTTGGTGGAATCAGAAAAAACACATCAACACTGTGCATGGCAAAAATTTACTGAAGATGGCCCACTGGCTTTTTTACCCATGAAACCATTAAATTTGCATTCTATCGTATGGTCTTGTGAACATCATAAAGCACAGCAGCTTTTACAGATGGAGGCTCAAGAGTTTACACAACAGCTCAACAGTCAAATGGATAATAGATTTGGACAGTTAAAATTAAGATCTCCCCTCAGTAGTTTTCCGCTGATAGCAACTCATGCAAGACGCTATACTGGTCATCGATATGCTCTCGTAGGTGATGCCGCCCATACCATCCATCCTTTAGCAGGACAGGGAGTGAACTTAGGATTTTTAGATGCAAAAGCATTAAGTGAAACTTTGGGGAAAATGAAAAAATCAGGGCAAGATCTGGGCGAAGCCAATCAACTGAGAGTCTATGAAAGAGCTCGCTATGGTGATAACTTGAGCGTGCAACTCGCTATGACGGGTTTATATAAAATGTTTTCGCAACAAAAGAATGTTTCATCCTTTGCGATTCAAGAAGGTATGAATCTCATCAATCAATCAGCCTTTATAAAAAGAAAATTGATGAAAAGAGCGATGGGGTTATGAGAATGGCTCACTCTATTTTAAAAAGCTTAGTTATCATTGTTCTCAGTACCTTGTTAACTCAATGCCTTCCGTACGATAGTCGCCACCATCAATATCAAAATTCACAAAAAGCCATATTTGAAAAAGTAGACAATTCAAAGGTACAAAGCTTTGTAATAAATCCCAACAAGTCCCATGTGGTTTTAAAAATTTATAAGCAAGGTAAACTGGCCAATTTTGGACATAATCATGTGATTACAGTTAAAGGACTGCAAGGTATTTTTTATCTAAATAAACAGAATGAAAAATCCATGGCAAAAATGCAATTTTCAGTCGCCGATCTTGTGGTTGATGATGCGAACGAAAGAAAGCTTGCTGGTCAAGATTTTGATAAGTTAGTTTCTGATACGGATAAAGAAGCTACGCGTAATAACCTTTTGGGGGAGAAACAACTCAAGGCCAATAAATTCCCAATTGTTGAACTAGAGGTGAATCATTTAACGGCTGAAATTTCCGATAAAAAGGTACAATTTGAACAGGGAAAAAACTTCGCAATAGAAGCGCAACTCCGTATAAGAATGTTAGGAGAGGATTATCAACAAATGATAAAATCAAAAGTTACCCTAGATGGAAGTCACTTAAAGGTACAGGGAGATTTTGTTTTAAACCAAACCGATGTAGGGATCATTCCTTTCTCTTTATTCTCAGGCGCTATTGCCGTTGTTGATGCTGTGAAAATTGAGTTTGAAATCGAAGCAGAGAAATAACCGATTAAGAAAAACTAAGAATTTGTATTGCCAAAGTACATGTAAATGAAATGTCCACTTCATTTTTTAATGAGGCAGTATCCGCCCACTCACCAGTACCAATGTTAAAATCTAATCGCTGAATCTTTGCCGTTCCTACAGCAGTCGTTTGACTGTTAGCTTTTTTATCAGGTTGATGTATTTCTACGTTGATCATTACTTGGTGTGAAATGCCATTTAATTCTAAATTTCCTGTAATTTGAAATTGATCTTTTAACCATAAAATATTTTGGCTGTGAAATATGGCAGTTGGAAATTTATCTGATAAAAAAAATAAAGGAGATAATAATAATATTTGATTATCTTTACTGTCAGTGGTTAGTGAGGCAATGTCAATTTTAACATTCAAAAAACTATGAACTAAGTCATCTTTTTGTAAAGAAAGCTCACCATGAATAATTGGAAAATTGACAACTATCTGAGTGCCATCAGCACTGGCTATTGCTTTGAGTGAACTAGCTTCAGCGTCGATCAACCAAGTGGGTAGCTCATTCGCTAAACTCGAACCACAGAATATAAAATTTAACCAAAAAACCAACTCAAAAAATTTTAAAAAAATATTCAGAAGTGGTTTTATGGCAAAAACATTAAGCATGACTATGATTTCATAACGCTGAGGTTAAGCTGCAGTAGTATTGGTGGCATCAGATTCTTGTAACAAAATTTCGGGATGACTTTTCATGGCTTTTGCCAAAGTATCTTTATTTTGAGCAATTAATAATCCAATGCTTTCAATTTGTTGTTCATTAAGTCCAGGAATTTCACGCTCAATCCAAAAGCTCACATTTTCAGCAAGCTCTAACATTTTGTCATAGTTATCTGCTTCTCTTTTATCTGTAAATGTTTTATCGGTATCACGATCAGACATATATAAAGTCACCACTGCCATTTTCTTTCTCTCATACAAAGAAGGTCAAAAAAGCTATACTAGCTAAATAAGTAGTAATAAGCAAGCGCTAGGAATTGATATTCAACTTAAACTATTGAAAACATAATAGGATATCGCTAGATATCAGATGCTATTATGGTATAAACTTTCAATTAAATACAGGCTATTAGAATGTTGGCGATGGCTTAGTTAAAAAGTCTGACTTGTGGAAACATTGTATATGACAAAAGAAATTGAAAAAAAATACTTGATAGATATCAACAAGCTACCTTCATTGACGCAAGGGATTGAAATAAAGCAAGGTTATATATCGACTTCACTTCGAGCGACAACAAGAATTCGGGTGGCGGGTGATAAGGCTTATTTAACCATAAAAGGCAGAACTCAAGGTTTAACCAGAACAGAGTTTGAATATCAAATTCCAATAGAGGATGCCATTCAAATGTTAGCCGAGTTTTGTGAAGGATCTGCCATTGAAAAAACACGCTACTTAGTGAAACAGAGCAAACACACCTGGGAAATCGATGTATTCCATGGTGACAACCATGGCTTGGTAGTGGCGGAGATTGAATTAGGATCCGAGGATGAAAGCTACGATTTACCTGAATGGGTTACGGAGGATGTGAGCCATGAGGTCAAATATTGTAATTCCAACCTATTAACTAACCCTTATAAGAATTGGCTCTAACACAGTTCTTGAATGCTTAAAGGTATAGGCCTTTTTGTTGTCTTTGATCAATAACTCAAGCGATTAAATTTGTTAGACTTAGTAGCCGTCAAAAAAATAGGAGTTCGAGGAGATGAAGCAGACATTAATTGATGATGCCCCCATTGAGCAAAGTAAAAAGCATTGGGAACTCTATTGCGATGGACATGATTTTCGCTCATCCATGCCTGAATATCTGGCAAAAAACTATTGGTGGGCTTACCTGTCTCCGGCTGGGATTCGATTTTTTGATCACCCTTTTATGGTTAATCGCATCTTATGGGGACAATATCATAAAATAGCAGCGGATACTGTAAAGCTGCTATCTACAGAATCCGACTATAGCCTGGCTGAAATCTCATGCGCTTATGGTGAGATTATTCCAAAAATTGGTGAAGGATCAAATGCCAAAGAAATTCATCTCTTCGATATAGCGCCTATTCAACTAGATCAAGCGCGAAAAAAAATTACTGCTAATAATACTCAAGAAAAATTTCATATGTTTGAAGCCAATGCAGAAAAAATCCCATTAGCGGATAACGCTGTTGATACTTCTCTATTATTTTTTCTATTGCATGAGTTACCAGTGGCTGTCAGAGAAAATGTGCTTCAAGAAACCCTACGTATCACAAAGCCAAATGGCAGAATTATAATTGCAGACTACGCACCAAAAACTAAAAGTCATTGGTTTCATCGCTTAAAATTCTTTAGAAATATTTTTGAAACTTTGGAACCATTTTTAGGATATTTTTGGCGTATGGACTTGAATACCGAATTAGATAAATATGCTGCAATTACACATAAAACCGTAGAGCAAAAAAGTGCTAAATTTTATTGGCATAAATTTTATCGATTATTAGAGTTTAGAGTAGGGAAATAAAGCGGGAGTATAGCTGTTCAGAGAACAATGAGCAGCTAGTTTAAAAATTGTAAATAATGATAAAAATGAACTAAACCATGTTGTTTAAAGTGCATTAAATTTTAAAAGATCACCTATTAACCTCTCAAATATTCTTCTCTCTAAGAGAAGGCTTATTATATCATCGTTACAACCTTAGCTTTCTTATTAATCACGACAGAAGAGTGGTGGTGACGGCATTGATTGGATCTTTATGCTGTTCTTCCTGTTTTAAGTATTATTCGTCGATGAAAATAATCTCAATCTGAGATCTGGAAACAGCTCCCAATCCTATTTCTTGGTCTCCACAATGGCATAATAGCACAAGCTCCAGCCATCAACTTATTCATTATCACTGGAAAATTCTTGACGTTTTCAACCAATATGACATAGTCAGGGTCTTTAAGTGCTACCCATAGGAACTTTATCTCTATATTGTGGTCGTAGCACAAGTATATAGAAAGTTCGTATAATTTGTAGAAGCTCCCGCAACTAAGGATCAAACAATGAAAAAAATTATAACCATTAGCGCAGTGGCTATTGCCATATTGTCTGGATGTAATACCGCACCCATATATCGAGCTGTTCATGAGAATGGCGTAAAGCAAGAGCAACTGGTTGTCAGTCCCAATGATCACCGCGCTTACAAAACCTTGAAATTAGACAATGATCTGGAAGTGATACTTGTTTCTGATCCTTCTGTCCAAAAATCTGCGGCAGCACTTAGTGTTGGCGTAGGTCTATTACAAGATCCCCCTGAGCAACAGGGTATGGCGCATTATTTAGAACATATGTTGTTTTTGGGGACAGAACGCTATCCGGAAGCGGAAGGTTATCAAAAGTTCATGAGTCAGCATGGCGGTGCTGATAATGCATACACTTGGCTAGACGTTACCAATTACATGTTTAAAATTAATAATGACTCTTATGCTGATGCTTTAGATCGTTTCTCAGATTTCTTTAAATCTCCCAAACTATATGAAGAATATGCAGATAAAGAAAAAAATGCCGTCAATGCTGAATGGTCTATGCGTAGAGAAATGGATTTTTTTGGAGAGTTTAAATTGGGTCGTTCATTAATGGGTGATCATCCAGCTAATCATTTTTTGATTGGCAATTTAGAAAGCTTAGGAGATAAAGAAAAAAGTAAGTTACATCAAGAAACCGTTAATTTTTACAATACATATTATTCGTCTAATATTATGAAAGTTGCTTTAGTGTCTAACCAACCACTTGCTGAGATGGAAGCCTTAGCCAAAAAATATTTTGGAGACATACCTAATAAACACATCAAAAAGCCTAAAATCACTCAGCTAGTGGATATGGAACAAGCGGCTGGAAAACTTATTCATTACTTGCCCAATACGGATGTAAAACAAATCAACCTAGATTTCACCATCAAGAATAATATGGATGATTTCGCCTATAAACCCAACCGATTTGTTGAGTATTTAATTTCTTCAGAAATGCCAGGAACACCCGCTCAATTATTGCGCAACAAGGGTTGGATTTCATCTCTAAGTTCTTCGGCATCTGCAAACCAATATGGAAATTATGGAACATTGAGTGTAAATATTCAGCTGACTGATGAGGGTATGAAAAATCGTGAAGAAATCGTAAAAACTGTCATGCAATATATTCATTTGATTAAAAATCAAGGTGTGAATAAAAAATATTTTGCTGAAATTAAAACTTCATTAAATAATGAGTTTCAATTTTTAGAAAGGAGTGATGAGTTTAATTATGTATCATCTTTAAGTGCGGCAATGCAGGATTATCCAATTAATCATGTTATTGATTCAGGCTATTATTATAAGAAATTTGACGCCTATAAAATTAATGAAGTTTTAAATCAGTTAACACCTAAAAATTTGCGTATTTGGTATATCAGCAAACAAGAACCCACAGATTCACAAATGCATTTTTATGATGGAAAATATAAAATTGAAAGCATTTCATCCACAGAAATTGAATCATGGTCTAAGCCTTCTAAGTTTAGTCTTAGCTTGCCTGCTGTAAACACCTTGCTACCTGAAAATTTTGCCATTAAAACCAACAAAGACAACATGGATAAACCACAATTAGTTCGGGATAAAAATGGTATCAAGATTTGGCAATTCCCTAGCCATGATTTTAGCAACCAGCCTAAAGGCTCGTTACAAGTTTACTTCAACAATCCTAAAGCACAAACAGATATCAAAGCGAAAGTTCTGCTCTCTATTTGGTCTGATTTATTTAACTTAAACCAAACAGCGTTAATTACCGAAGCAAGTATTGCTGGTATGAATCTCAGTGTTATTCCATCCAATGGAATCATTTTAAATGTTTCTGGATTTACCGATAAACAACCTCAGTTATTGAGTAATGCTTTAGAGCTACTTCAGCCGAAGTTCGATGAGCAAGGCTTTGATCAAGCTATTGATCGGTATGTGAGAAATATTGCTAATCAAGGCAAACAATTCCCTGTTTCGCAAAGCTTTGGGAAATACCGTCAGGTTATTCAAACTGGTCAATATCAATCAGATGCACTGATTGATACAGCCAAGTCATTAAAGCCTGAAGATCTGACTAATCTAATAACAGAAGTACTTGAGCATAATCAAGTTCGAGTATTTGCTTTTGGTAATTATGGTGCACAGGATATTAGTGATATCACCAATAAGCTGGAAAATCATCAAGCAAATAATCATCAAACGACGGCTTATGCTCGTACTAAGATGTGGAAGCCTATTCCTGGGCAAGTTGTGGTGTATCAAGAAGATTTAAGCGTTGCTGATGTGGCCGTTATTGATTTGTATGTGAATCCAGAACCAGGATTTAAACAGAAAGCACGAGGTCAAATTTTGCAGCGCCACTTTAGTACATTTGCATCGGCAAAATTAAGAACCGAAGAACAGCTCGCTTATGCTGTAGGCGCATTTTCTGGCACGGTTGATGACTACGCTACACTAGGTTTATACATCCAAACCCCTGTCAAAGGGCCTAAAGAGATGCAACAAAGATTTGATCAGTTCAAAAAAGAATATCTTGTGGAATTAAATAAAATGACACCAGAAGCTTTTGAGCAATTAAAAAATAGCACTCTGATTAGCTTAAAAGAAAAACCCAAGAATTTAGAGGAAGAGGTCTCGCCATTCATTAATGATTGGTACAAAGAAAATTTCAATTTTGATAGTCGCCAACAATTGATTGATGAAGTTGAAAAAGTCACACTTTATGATGTTAAAAGTTTTTATCATGAGACCATGGAAAATCCTGAAGCGGCAAGATTGTCTGTACAATTAAGAGGAGCAAAATTTAAAGATAAACCCTATGCTACATTCAAGAATGAAACCCTAGTGAAGGATGTCGCAAAATTTCACAATGAAATGCACGTTCAATAGCATTTAAAAAAAGCCCCAATTATGCAAGGCGGTACACAAAGGTGTTGACATCTGTCTGTCAGCCCCTTTTCCTTTGTGCGTTCGGCAGGGCGCAATCACTCGGAGGTGAAAGTCCTTTACTCGCCGAGCCCCAAGAATGTCTCGCACAATATTTGCTGTCTTTTTCTTATTGGTCGATGGTGTTGGCTGGGAAACAGTAACCGTTCATTCTAGACCGTTGGTGTTGGCTGGGAGGTATTGTTGGCTGGTGTTGGCTGGTTGTTGGCTGGGACACACACTTTAACTGTTATCATCTTCTAAAACTTGTGCCTGATACTCTGTCACAATCCGCGATATATCCATATCAAAGACTTGGCGTTTTTCAAAACCGACTTCCTGATAGCGGTGCCCTTTGGGTAGCGAACGTCGGTCAATTTTTATGATTTCAATTTCATCTGGTTCATCAACTGGTCTTAATGTCGTGCCAACGTGACCGTTTTGACCACCAGTTTTTTTAGTCGATTTTTTTCGCGTGTTTTTAGGCGGCTTGTGATCGGTTGATGGTGGCTTGCTGCTATTCTTACTATTTAATCCCATCCGATTGGTGAGTAATTTGACAACCATTATCAGTATGTTAATCATCGACTTTAACGCAGGCGACAAGTTCTCCTCTTGCTTGAGAGCAGACTCTATGTTTTTTATCGCACCGTCTATATCAATGCCGTCCAGTTTCACTCAATAACTCATGCAGGTAGAATGTCAGTGCAGGCATTGTAACATGGGTTTTAGAGGGCAAATTT
>Ga0210032_1001246_pt1 | contig 14569 bp, 10 predicted proteins | sample CryGeyCG2114_250_2_FD_185458 | JGI IMG/M metagenome (GOLD analysis project Ga0210032, IMG submission 185458) | Groundwater microbial communities from aquifer - Crystal Geyser CG13_big_fil_rev_8/21/14_2.50 (SPAdes) (version 2) | ecosystem: Environmental > Aquatic > Deep subsurface > Groundwater ... | reverse complement strand
CTTATCTGGATTAAACGGATTATATCCGCTTTAAGGGGGGGGGCTGTCAAGCGCTTTTTGAAATAAATTCGGAGACCACAAAAATAGCACGAGAATTTTATTGCAGGGCATTCATTGGTGGCAAACAAATCATTCATTGGGACACCCATTTCTTTCCAAACAAATGGACACACACTTTAAACCCACACTTTAAACCTTCTAGCTAATATACTACTAAACCCTCGGTGTTCTCTGTGTCCTCTGTGGTTCATTGATCTTTAAAACCCTTAAAAAACGATTTACCACCGAGGCACAGAGGACACCGAGAAAACATTGATAACTGGGTTAGATATATATTTTCAGTAATACTCACCTTTTGTAGCGTTATCCATTTAGTGTTCTACTCTAGCTAATATACCACTAAACCCTCTGTGTTCTCTGTGTCCTCTGTGGTTCATTGATCTTTAAAATCTTTAAAAAACGATTTACCACCGAGGCACAGAGGACACCGAGAAAGCATTGATAACTGGGTTAGATATATATTTTCAGTAATACTCACCTTTTGTAGCGTTATCCATTTAGTGTTCTACTCTAGCTAATATACCACTAAACCCTTTGTGCTCTCTGTGTCCTCTGTGGTTCATTGATCTTTAAAACCCTTAAAAAACGATTTACCACCGAGGCACAGAGGACACTGAGAAAACATTGATAGCAGGGTTGTAGTGGCATACTAATTTTGGCCACCGAGTTAGAGGTGATATTATTATGCAATAGCAAAAAGATCAGCCAATTTTATTGCATCGAATTTAACCTCAACTCGGGATGTCGCCAAAACCACGCTATTGAGCGGCCTAGTTTGTCCCGAGTTGAGGTTAATTAATTCCTTCCAACCACACTGTTCACTATAGGTTCGAAGGCGGTTAAATTATCCATTAGTGTGGCATTGCCTAGTCCGTGATTCGGGAATGCCGTGGGGAAATTAGCCTGTTCTCCATGCAATGCCATATAATTTAAAATCACGGTTTGAACCAATAAATTAACATTGTTGGCTGCGGGTGATGAGGATGTTTCTACAGAGGCATCGGCTCTCATATAACCAATTTGTTGGCTTTGCGCTTGAATATCTGGGGTTGCTCCCATTAAATTTGCGCGTCCACTGGGATTGTAGACCATAAAAAATGAAGCCGCAGTGGATGAATTATCTCCAGTCCATTGTCCTTTTCCTCGGCCATCGGCTGAATTATCGACCTGGCCATTACTGGCTAAAGAGCCATCACTAAATACATATAGCATCAATGGAACGCCGACTCGGGCTGCGTATTCTAAACAGGCGCCCATGACTCGTCCTGCTCGGAGATCTCTTAGCTCGCCGGTGGCCCGATCACCAGTGTGATAATCATAACCTCCCATGGTTATGGTTCCTGCGCCTGCAAAACCATTGATCACCAGTTTCATAATGGCGGCGGTTTTTCTAAACTCTGCATCATTATCAAATTCCATTTGTGAGAAAATGCCATTGGTTCCCACAATTTGTGGATCAATGGCTGGATTGAGGGCAGCTGGATTTCCGAATCTGTCGGCTAAGTCAGCGCTTTTAACATAACCACAGTTAATTAAATCCTTAATGACTTCATTTGTTGATATTTTGGTATTGATTTTACTGAGCTTTTTGGCACTGATACGTTGCATGGATTCCATCACCGCCACGGCATCCTGTTGACTTAATAGGCTGATAAGATCACCCACATCCACTAAACCTGTTACATCGGAAGGGCGGTCTATTTTTACTGGCCGAACTTCAGGATTTATCATGGTTGCTGGGGACATAGAATTGCCACCAGAATCTGTTGCTTGTGAGCCTATTAATGTTAGCAATGAGCCATCCGCTCCGACTTTGTTGATGCCATACATGGGGTTATGTGGATTGTTTGAGGTGTCATTGTCCGAACGTGCGGGGATCACTGCACCATTTATGTTTGCAGCCGTATTGGGGCCTAATTTTGATTGAATACCGCGAAGGAATGCGCTATCTGAATGAAAGGCTAATCCTAAATCAGTATTGATAAAATCATTGGTTCCCGTTTGATTATTGACAATGGAGGGAATCATATCGCCTGGCAGACCGAGCTTGCTATAACCGGCGGTGGTTAAAAAATCTAACTGTCCACCTTGTTTTCCCACGAGCACATTAGAACCAGAAATATTGGCACCACCTGCTAAATCGATGCAAATAAAGGGGATCTTTCCTGCGCCTTGAGTTGCTATACCGCATTGAACTTTGAGTGCTTCCAAATCTGAAGATAGGGTGGCATAGGCTGGCGAGAACAACAACCCATTGAAGAGTGAAGTACCCATAATGGTAGCAGCACCAGTGGCAAATCCTTGAGCGATAAATTGGCGTCGGGTAACGGGACGGCCGTGGCTATTGTGTTTTAACGGCTCATTAATGCCCAAGGCTTTGGAGTTTTTATTAAATCTGTCGCTCATAAGAGATCGTTTCCTCTGTCGCTATTGGATTAATGTGGCTGCGTTACCAATAGCGGCCGCACAGCTGGCTTTGATTACGCTAAGAGTTCTGTCTGAGCTGCAGCTATTATTGCTGTCACAACTAATGAGTCGGTCAATGAGCGCATTAAGCTCGGTGTTGACTTCCTCCAATGTGGGTTGTGACGTTAAGTTTTCATTGAAAACTTTTTGATAGAGTGGGTTTGTCAGCAGATTACGATCACCAATGACAAAGGCATTGTGAACCGACGCATTGAAGTCAAAACCTGGGAAAAAGCTTTGGCGCAGATTATTATCGTTCACTAAGGCGTTGCAATATTCTATGGCTAATTGAGTCACCGCCATTTGTTGTGATGAAACAAATGTGGAAATATCTGTGGTCGTTGGTAGTGCTTGTTTAACGTTTTCATAGGTGTTGGCTACATCTGTTTGCGCCATGCTGACACCGGTAATAGCTGAGAAAGTGGCGTGAATTTTTTCGAAAGTTTTCAAGCCAAGATCGGAAACGGCTGGGAGATCCGCTGCCTCAGCAATGGGTGGTGGGGTGGCGTCAATAAAGGCATGAGTTTGATTAGAAATTTTTTCAAAAGTTAAGAAAAACTCATCATTTTCAGGTCCTTTTTCCAAGTTAATTACCGTGCCCAAGTTTGATAGAGATTGCCCAGTTTGAGGTGAGTATTCTTCAGTATTGAGGGTTGTGTCGATATTTTTATAGGCTTGTCCCACGGCAACTTCTTGACCATTCATGGCTAGGCGGATCCCTTTAATATCAATACCATTAATAGCACTGGTTGTTTCTGTATTATTATCTAGAGAGATAAAATAGGGTTGATTAAATAAATAGCTATAACTATCAAATTGACTGGCTTCATAAACGATAAAAGCATTATTCACATTGATCAAATCTGAGACACCGAACAGCAATAAGAATTTTTCACCAACGCCTGCTTTGAAATTATCCAGAATCTGCACATCGCTCAGTACTCTATTATGTAGGGCCACCATTTTTAGTGTCCCTTGCCAAAGTCGATCACTGGAAACTTCGTTGCCCATCACAAAAGCAAAGCTATCATCCCAATCACTTAATGAGCCACCAGCCACAGGGTCAACATCTCTGGTAAATTCACCATTGATATAAATGCGACGACCAGTGGTTGGACTATAGGTCACCACCACATGTTGAAGGGCGGCTTGCAACCTTTCAGTAGCGTCATCTGTAGAAAGCGCTGGCTCGCCGTTGGCATCTGTGGTGCTGCTTCGATTTAGCACATCATAGTTGTAGAGCGTTTGACCTAAGGTGAAGTTGCGAGTTGAAGTGCCACCAGAATAACTTAAGATCCGAGCTGGGCCTTGTTGGGTCACGTTGGCTGGTATTACCCAAGCTTCAAGGCTATATTCACCACTTCCTGCCATGAGACTATGCAGTTTTTTACTGGATGCGGTACTGGCTTGAGCTTTGCCGTTAACGATTTGCAGTCCCCAGCCACCGACCCAGTTGACAGCGCCTGACAAGGTCAAATCCATGGCGGGATTGACTCCGCTGGTATCAAAGGCTGTGTTACCTTGCCCAGTTTTAAATTCCCATTTGGCAATAACATTTTGCTCATGTCGGCCACCGCTATTGGCTAAGATACCATCTACTAGTTTGATCGCTTTACTGTGTAACAATTGCGGATCGATAGGGGTGATACTAATGCTATTGGCGAGTTCGGTCATGGCATTTTCCATCTCATTGGAGTTGGCTAAACAATCATTCCAGCAATTGTGAAACTCGTTGCGTAACCTTAAAACCAATCGCGAGTTAGCAGGATTATCTAGGTTGATTTTGGCTTGAGCGGCGAGATAGGCGACATCCACATCCTCACTGGCAAAATAAGGTGATTGCGCGGTGATAGCACTTTCTTTGTGGCAACCTGAACAATAGGTTATGAGTAAAGGATAGACGGTATTGGCAAAAACCTCAGAACTGACTGGGAAGTTTTTACTCGAACCCGGTTCAATCAATGTGGGTGGAAATAGTTGTATGGTAGAAGCCGTGCCGCCTAATACACTGCCTGCCCATCCGCTAATATAGCCTTGGACAATATCCGCACAGGCTTGTGGTGAACTTAACCAGCAGTTATGTCCTTCTAATACTTTTTGTACCATGCGACTATCAATGGGGTTGCTTAAATTCACCACTGTATTAGCAGCGCTATAAGCTAAGTTAATATCATCGCTACGCACAAATTCTGGTGATTGACCTCCTTGAACATGGCAAGCACCGCAGCGATTATTGGCGGCAAGATTATCCCAAAGATTTAATTTAAATTGTTGAACATCATCACTGGCTGGAGGAGGCCCTTGATAGTTGGGCGTTGAGTCTGTATTGCCAGTATTGATGTCGGGGAGTGATTCTACAGCAGGGCCTCCACCACTACATGCTGAGAGCAGGGTGGAGAGTAGAATAAGCATCCAGAATGGAGCCAAATAACGTGCCAGTTTCATTGTACGACAACTGTCAGTTTGGCCTAAGTTTATGGTGGGTTGATGCATTGTTGATTTCATTAATGACTCCATTAATCACCCATACAATAAACGGCAGACTCTGCAAAAACCTGCTTGAGGCGGTAGTTATTTGATTGGAATGATTGAGTCATTGAGGCAATTTGTGTGCGATCAGCTGTATCGACAGGCTGCCTTAAACAAACATTTTCAAAAACTTTTTTCACTTGGCAGCTGGCAAAGGCTTGCGAGTTAGCCAATTCTTTACCCATTGATTTTGCACCATCACCAGTACCTGTTAAAGTACTGCTCCAACCCAAATTAGCATTGGGGCCAAAGCGCCAATAATTATCCCAATGATCATTTTCAGTGATATAGCCAAATTTAAAATTATCCGTATTGATATGATACTTTTTTTGGACTCTAGAACCAGTGTCAGGATCGATTGTCCCTTGGCTATTGTAAGATAAGCGACCATTGGTGGCATCAGGATCGTTTGTGCTGTCATAGGTGAAATTATAATAAGCAAAAGCCTGTGTCATGGGGTCCATGCCTGAGTGACAACCAATGCAATTGTTGAGAAAAATACGACTATCTCCACCTGGACTTCTGGAAACATCTTGGCGAATTCTGTCGGGAGAACGCGTAATATCCTTGATGGGTTCCAAGTCAGTGCAGAGCTGATTTTTTAAAGTGAAACGAAACATGGCTCTATTGGTTCCATCAATAAAAAATGCTTGGGCAGCAGCTCGAGTAGTGGTGATGCCTGCAGTTGCTTCAGCTGGGATGCTTGTAACAGCAGATTGAGTGGTCTTAACAAGGTTTTGCTTTAGGTCGAGATGTTGATCTTCCAAGGCTTGATAATGGGCATTGCTGGTATTGGCATAACTGGGAATATTTAAGCTGGGATCTCCCACATAGAGAATATCGCCAGAGAGGATTTCTCTAAAATCTATATCATCGCGAATGATACCAATGACGGTGGCACTATAATCATTGAGTGGGGCGAACACGGTTTCTGCTTCATTAGTCCAAGGGGTAACAAAGTTTTTTAAGGTCACCGTATAAAAAAATGAATTTTCTATGGCATCTAAAGCTGCCCCTGTGCCATCGCCATTATCCAATTTGTTTTTCATATTGAGCAATACAGTTTTACTGGGAGGAACGCCCGCCAATCGTTCATGAATTCTTTTGGCTTGTTCCAGAGTGCCTGCTTGAAGGGAGGCTGAAAATAGCAGGCTAAGCAGAGAAATAACCAGAGAGCTAGAATGTATGCTAGCAATAATTTGCCGAGCAAAGCCGTTTAAAGAAAGACAGTTTTCCCAGAATTTGTTGCTGATTTTTGTCATAATGATAATTCTCTGAGCATTTCTCAATGCCATTCTCAAGACTTTGTCTTTGAAAGTTCCTGTGAGTCTTGTTGAAACTTGTTTACATTTATCATACATGCTTTTTATTTTATTTTTGTGATGTAGTCTTCAGAAAGGAAAAATAAATCAGTTCATAATCTGATTGAATGTCATCATATTGTCTGTGATATGCTTTGGGATGATATTTCTTAAGGGGAGAATGGGTATAATTTTTATGGTGAAGTCATTACAAAAAGCAGCTGGTTTCAAGGGAAGACTTCCTGGCTTCAGGCGTTCTACGGTGCTTTTTTTGTTGATCATTTTTTTCAGCACTTCACTCAGCATTATGCTTAGTAGTTGTGGCAGTGGTGTGAGTGGGGCGGGTCAAACGCCCGATGCGGTGGTTCAAGATTTACCTATTGCCTATGTGAAGCGCGATATTCTATTTGATGCGGCGGGTAATTTGGTTAGCCAAGATCTAAGACTCCCTATGGCATTTCATCCAGGTGCTCATCTTATTTTAAGAGATGCAGCCTCTCCCAGCGCCATAGAAACCAATATTACTGATGAATTATTTGATGCAGATGCTTTGTATGATGTAAAGGATCTCAATGTATCAAGTGATGGGAAGCGATTAGTCTTTGCGCTGCGAGCACCTGAGATTGAAAATGCAGAAATTCAACCTACTTGGAATATTTGGGAATATCAAATTGGCACCAAGATACTACAGCGAATTATCCAATCTGATCTCGTGGCTGAACAAGGAGAGGATACCTCTCCAGCCTATTTGCCTGATGGCAGAATCGTGTTTTCATCAACAAGACAAGCGACCAATAAATCGATTTTACTGGATGAAGGCAAGCCTCAATATTCAGGATTAGATGAAGATCGACGCGTTGCTGCATCGGTTTTACATGTGATGAATAGAGACGGTACAGATAGTCATCAGATTTCATTTAATCAGAGTCATGATATTGATCCGGAAGTTATGCAAGATGGCAAAATTGTCTTTACCCGTTGGGATAATGCTTCTAATAGAAATGGCATGCATCTTTACCGAGTGAACCCTGATGGCCGCCACTTAGAGATCTTATACGGTAATCACAGTCACGATACTGGCACGACTGCATCTGGAACCAATGATGCGGTGATTCAATTTACACGACCAAGAGAAATGCCAGATGGTAAAGTTTTAACCTTAACCCGAGGCATGGTTTCCAGAAATATGAGTGGGGTTCTTACCCTAATTGATGTGCAAAACTTTACCGAAAACCATCAAAAAGTGAATGACAGTTTTGCAACGACGGAGAGCGCTCAACTACCGTTGACACCTACGGATGTCACCAATGATGGCTCTATTTCAAAAGGTGGATATTATGCTGGCGCTTATCCTTTATTTGATGGGAGTAATCGCTTGCTAGTGAGTTGGAGTTTATGTCGTTTGCAAGGTATAGATAGTAACAATCAACCGCTATTATTGGCCTGTTCTGATGAGAATTTAGCTGATAGTTCGTTAAAAGAAGCGGCGCCCTTGTATGGAATTTGGATGCTCAATTTGGAAAATAACACGCTGCTACCAGTGATTACAGGGGATGAGGGTTTTATCTATCAAGATGTGGTGTCTTTACAACCTAAGAACTCTCCAACCTTTATACCCAATGGGCAAGCAGGCATCGACTTAGAACAATCTTTAGTCGACGACAACTTAGGTGTTTTACATATCCGCTCAGTCTATGATTTTGATGGTGAGGATCTCAGTCCCAAAGGCATTAGCCAACTAGCAGATCCCTTGCAAACCACTGCAGATCAAAGACCAGCAAGATTTCTGAGGTTGATAAAAGCGGTCTCTATACCAGATAGAGAACTAGTTCAACTGAACGACTCTGCTTTTGGTCGAAGTCGTGGTCAGTTGATGCGAGAAATTTTGGGCTATACGCCTATTGAACCTGATGGTTCTGTGACGGTAAAAATTCCTGCCAATGTGCCATTTTCCTTAAGTATCTTAGATAAAAATGGCGCAAGAATGACTCAACTTCATCGAAACTGGCTTCAGTTAAAACCTGGAGAGCAGCGCGAATGCCATGGTTGTCATACCAGAAATAGCGAACTACCTCATGGACGCAATGATGCTGAATTAGCCAGTATCAATGTAGGGGCGACTATAAATGGCGCTCCATTTCCAAATACTAATCCAGCTTTGATTGCAGATGCTGGTGAAACCATGGCTCAAACTAAAGCGAGGATCAAAGGATTACCAGCCCTTACTGTAGATATTATTTATGAAGATGAATGGACTGATGAGAGCCTATCGACTAAAAATGCTTCCTTTAGCTATCAGTATTCTGATTTAACCACGCCTTTACCCATAACTGCTTCTTGCCTAAGTCAATGGGCGGCGAATTGTCGCATTAGTATAAACTATGAAGCCAATATTCAGCCTATTTGGCAGTTACCTCGTATGATTTTAGATAGCGATGGTGTGACGGTGCTTGCTGACAATACCTGCACCAGCTGCCATGCTGAAGCTGATGTGTTGAGTGTTGCTCAAGTTCCAGCTGCTCAATTAGATTTATCAGGAACGCCCTCTATTGACAATCCTGATTTATTAACCTCCTATCGTGAATTATTTTTTTCAGACAATGAACAAGAATTAGTCGATGGTGTACTGGTCGATCGCTTAATCCCTCTTTTAGATGTCAATGGAAATCCTGTTTTTGAAGTGGACGATAATGGACAGCTGATATTAGATGAACAAGGCAACCCAATTCCTGTTATGGTAACAGTGGGCGTTGCGCCTGCATTGACTGTTTCTGGTGCTCGATCAAATTCAAGATTATTTGACTTATTCCAAGCTGGTGGGTCACACTCAGGCTGGTTGAGCGACGCCGAGAAAAAACTAATTACTGAATGGCTAGATATAGGGGCTCAAACTTATAATAATCCATTTGATGTACCACAAAACTAAGGTACAAACGACACTAAGCCAGGAAACTTATTTAACCTGATGACTTTGAAAACAATCAGAAACCTATGGTTTACTTTATTCTGTCTGCTGATAGGTTCATCACAATTAGTGGCAGAGGAGTTCGCTCGGGTTAAGGTTATGGATGCATTTATCGAAATGCATACAGGGCCTGGCCGAGGTTTCCCTATTTTTTTTGTGGCAGAGCAAGGGGAAGAAATAGAGATATTAAAGAGTAAAACCAGCTGGTATAAAGTCCGACTAAAATCTCATAAAATGGGATGGGTACCGCGTGAACAGTTAGCTAAAACCCTGCAACTTGATGGACAAAAAATTGTTATAAAAGATGCAGATTTTAATGAATATTTGAATAAAAAATGGGAGTTTGGTGCACTAACGGGTGAGTTTGAAGGTGCTTCATTAATTTCAATTTATGCTGGCTATCATTTCACTGAAAATTTATCCACAGAGGTTACTATCTCTCAAGCATTGGGTAACTTTTCAGAAATACGTATGGCAACAACAAATATTGTGAATGAGCCATTTCCTGATTTAAAGCCTTTTAGCTGGCTACCCTATGTGGATAAATTTACCCTTTCTCCATTTTTTGGGATAGGGACCGGCGTGATACAAACATTACCGCGAGCCACTTTGGTGAATGCACAAGATAGAAATGATAATCTACTTTTTGTCACCACTGGAGCAAAATTTTACTTAACCCGTCGGTTTTTACTCAGAATGGAATATCGCCATTTTGTAGTTCTAACAGATCGCAACCAAAATGAAGATGCAGACGAATGGAAACTAGGATTCAGTATATTTTTCTAATGTTGTTACTGGTGTTTGTACCAAAAATGGCTTTTTCAAATGATGAAAAATTAGCCAAAGAACAAACTTTTGAAACTCAAGAATCATCTGAGCAAAAAGATCATGATGCGTCAAAATTGGTTGAACCAACAATTAAAAGACGACAGGTTGATATTGCTAAAGTGGACGCCGAAGATTTTGAGATCGAACTTTTTTACGGAGCAATGAATGTTGTTGATTTTGGAACCAATCCCATAGAGAGCCTGGTACTTTCATATCATGTGACAGAAGATCTTTTTGTCTCTGCAAGCTATGGACAAACTAAGACGGAACAAACCAGTTTTGAAGTGATTAGTGGTGCAAGATTATTGACTGATGCCGAGCGTAATCTGCGTTATTATGATCTTAATGCTGGCGTTAATTTATTACCAGGAGAAGGCTTTATTGGAAAAAATATCGCTTTTAATAGTGCATTTTATGCAGTATTAGGTGTTGGTAGTACTAAATTTGCAGGCGATCAACGGTTTACTTACAGCGGTGGATTGGGCTATCGAGTAATTTTAAAGGATTGGTCAGCGGTTAGTGTGGAAGTCAAAGATCATGTTTTTAATATTGATATTTTAGGGAAAAACAAAACCACACATAATTTGAGTTATCAATTGGGACTGAGTTTTTTCTTTTAAAATACTGAAGGGTTCTATCTAAAAATGAGTAAAGTGAAATTTTTAAAAATTATCAATCACTTATTATTGAGTCTATCAATTTTAATAGGCTCTGGTCTTCATGCAGCTGAAGTTTTAGATCGAGCCAAAGATTTTACCTTATTAAGCCGAGAAGGAAAAAATATTCGCTTAAATGAAAAAATAGGCAATGTTATTTTAATAAATTTTTGGGCCTCATGGTGTGGCCCTTGTCGACAAGAAATGCCTAAACTAGAAAATCTGTATCAAAAATATAAACATTTAGGTGTTAGTATTATTGGTGTGAACATTGATGAAAATACGGAACTCTCTAAAAATCTGCTAAATGATTTTCCAGTGAATTTTACTATTCTTTATGATCCAGAAGCTAAGGTGAGTGAACCCTATCAAGTGGAATCTATGCCGAGCACTTACTTAATAGATAAGAAGGGTTATTTACGATTTTTGCATAAAGGCTATCAGTCGGGTTACGAAGATGAATATGATAAACAAATTAAGCAATTATTAAGAGAATAAATTCTAAGAAGGTAATGATTAAGAGTGATAGCAATATGACAAAAACCATACTGATAAAAGTAACCAAAATATTCTGCTTATTCATCCCATTATCTATGGGGTTATCTTCATGCAGCAATATTAAACCCTGGGTGAAACCCTATCAGCGCCAAAACCTAGCCGACCCTTTGATGGATCCAGCGCACAATGAACTTGCTTCTGCCTATTTAGAGCATGTTTACGAAGCCAGAGAAGGTGCCAGAGGGGCAACTTCCAGTGGAGGAGGTGGATGTGGCTGTAACTAAATTATCTATACGCTCGTTGCTATGTCTGATTTTTCTCGGCTATTGCCCTTTATTAATGAGCGCTGTTTTACCCGATGATAAAGTCGAAACCCTGTACCATTCTTATAGTGGTGGAGGAGTGGAAGTGACAGGTCCCTCGGTGTTAGTGAGAAAAAAGTTTCTCGATGATTTTTCAGTTTCTGCAAATTATTATGTCGATATGGTTTCCAGTGCTTCCATTGATGTGGTCACCAGCGCCAGCGCTTATTCTGAAGAGCGAACTCAATACTTGCTCGGATTAGACTATCTTAATAACAACAGTCGTTTTGCTTTGAACTATGTCAATAGTAGTGAAAGTGATTACGAGGCTAACACGGCGAGTTTTAAAATTAGTCAGGATTTCTTTTCAAATTTAACCAATCTTGCCATTGGTTATAGCAAGGGATGGGATACAGTCAAAAAGAATGGACAAAGTGATTTTTCTAAAGACGCTAACCGACAAAATTTTAGAGTCGATTTGACCCAAGTGATCACCAAGGATTTTTTTATGGTATTAGCTGTTGAAGCGGTGACCGATGAGGGCTTTTTAAATAATCCTTACCGCTCCGTGCGCTATTTAGATCCAACGGTGGTTTTGGGTTATAGCTACCAACCTGAGCTTTATCCCAATACCAGAACCAGTAGTGCAGTATCGATTTCTGGCCGATATTTTTTACCCTACCAGGCGGTTATTCGTTCTGAATATCGATGGTATCAAGATACTTGGGGTATTGATGCTCAGAATATCGAATTAGGTTATATTCAACCCTATAATGATCGATTAACGCTAGAAACCAATCTCAGGTATTACAATCAAAATCAAGCAGATTTTTATGCAGATTTATTTCCTTTCCAAAATGCACAAAATTTTTTAGCTAGAGATAAAGAACTCAGTGCATTTCATTCGATCTCTTTGGGATTGGGTGCTAATTACCACTTTCCTATCCATAGATTGGGTTTTGACAAAGGTAGGTTGAGTCTGTTCTATAATTACTTTAAATTTAATTATAAAAACTTTCATGATTTAAGAGTGGTGACCACCCCAGGGGAAGAGCCGCTTTATCAATTTGATGCCGATGTGTTGCGATTTACTGCAGTTTTTTTATTCTAGCTTGAGATGGCTGTTTCGGGGATAATATCCTACCGTTTAAGAAATTGCATGACTGAGTATTATGATTAGCGAGTTACTAGAACCCGTTTTAAAGTTTTTACATTGTGAAACACCCCGGCAGTGGATTGACGAGGCTATTTTGCCTGAAAATCTATCGATTTTACTGATCGATCATTGTCATTGCGAAAAGAAAGCCGCCAGCACCGCCATGAGCTTAATTGGAAAATATACAGAGCGTACTGAGCTTTTGTTAAAAATGTCCAAACTTGCCCGAGAAGAGTTGCGCCATTTTGAGCAAGTTTTAGGGATTATGAAAAAGAGAGCTGTGGTATTTACGCCCCTAACAGCTTCACGATATGCCAAAGGTTTATTGCAACATATAGGTCATTCAGAACCTGATTTGTTAGTTAATAAACTCATCGTCGGCGCTTACATTGAGGCTCGATCTTGTGAACGTTTTGCGAAGCTTGCACCCTATCTCGATGAAGACATGTATAAATTCTATCTGTCTCTTCTTAAGTCTGAATCCCGTCATTTTGCTGATTATTTACAACTTGCTCAACAATACTCCTCCAGAGATATACAACCACGCGTGCAGTTTTTTGGCTTAGAAGAAGCCAAACTGATCAATAGTCCGGATCCACAATTTAGGTTTCATAGTGGTGTTCCTCCGCTTTAATCCATATAAAATATGAGCAAGTCGCATAAAAAACCATCAATTATTTGTACATTTTAAAAATCTGTGCTTTATTTTATGGGTCACCTACTATCAGGAACTTTAAAGTGAAGTGAATGTCGGTTGATGCAATGAGTATATTGATGTCTTAAGGCTCAGCAACTTATTTATCGAAATTTTTTACCAATTGATAAACAAGGTATGGGCTGATCTGTCGATTTAAAGGATTTTTGGTTAAACCTAGATCCAGTGAATGAATTTATGTTTAACAATTCAGTGCCTTATCTAAGGATTTGTGCACTGTTTTTTTTAAATAAAATCCTCTGGTCGGATGATCTGATGTCTATGTAAAAAGCCTAGTAGCTTAGGAGGGAAGGGAGGATTGTGTTGTGGGATATTACTAAGTTTAGGTTTTATACCCAATTAACTTGAGTATAAATATTGCATTGATGGTGAACACTCGATGCATGATTTTTTTCTCTTTGATTGATCAAATTAGAAAAATGTAGTCCATGGATTTTCATAAAAACACTCTTCTCATAAAAAATGAAAAGAGAATAATAATGAGGAAAACCAATGAGTTACTATAAAATCCTAGCAAGCACAATTTCTGTGCTCGCTTTATCAACCTTCTCAGCATCAGCTTACTCTGCTCCTGTCGCCAAACAGTTGGCTGGTCCTTCTGAGGAATTTTCGCAACTACAAACCCCTGATCCACAACTCAGTGCTATTCAATCAAAAACGGCTATGATACCGGTGCAGTTCAAAAATGATGGTAAGGGTAATTGGACATGGCAATCTGATTTGGCCATAGACAATAAGGACTTACAGATGCTGATTTTGGCTAAAGAACAAAAAGATTGGTCAATTAGTTTGCGCGATCCAGTCACTCAGTTGCCACAAAACTTAAAAGAGGCCGAGTTTCATCCTATCGATTCTGTTAAATCTGATTCTCATCAGGTGAAGTTTGGCATGGAAGGCGCGAAGTTTCCCGCTGTGAGGTACGGCTTTAAAGATATTGAATCAGGTCATTGGACCTTGCAAATCAGCACGCATAAACCAGAGGCATTACCAGGCTTTGTCGTGGTTGGCGGAAATGAAGCGTATCAACTACGTTCCTTTCCCACCGAAAATAAACAAATTGTTGGTCATCCCATTCATTTTGTGACTCAGGGGG
>Ga0210032_1001240_pt1 | contig 14618 bp, 11 predicted proteins | sample CryGeyCG2114_250_2_FD_185458 | JGI IMG/M metagenome (GOLD analysis project Ga0210032, IMG submission 185458) | Groundwater microbial communities from aquifer - Crystal Geyser CG13_big_fil_rev_8/21/14_2.50 (SPAdes) (version 2) | ecosystem: Environmental > Aquatic > Deep subsurface > Groundwater ... | reverse complement strand
ATTTTAAGTGTGTCAATTTTTGAGAAAACCCCTATTTTACAACTTGTAAATGGGATCAACTACACTTTTAATAACTCTGTTCCGGCTAACCAATTGAATTTATTCAACTTATAACCGGACAGTAGTGACTTGTAATGTGTTTTTGTTACTGCTGAAATTGTACGCTCCATTTAAGGCTGTGTTGTATATGTTATCCGAAACTTTGAATGCGCTATTATAAATATTATCATCAGAATATCTATAAAATTCCGACGAAACCTCAAACTGAGCATGCAGAACAGTCGAAGAAATGAATAGTCCGAAAATAATGATTATCGTTTTCAATGATTTCCCTGTCCTTTCCCTTTTCCATCGCCAGGACCCTGGCGATTTCGTCTTTTTAATTTTTCAAAGCTCATGCCTTTTGTTCTAAAATCACAAATTCCGTCTCCATCCTTATCAATAAAAACATCATCCTTCATTTTTTTATCGATTAACGGATCGCGGTTATTTTCGTTTTGCGCAGAAATTTTTTCCTTTTTTACACTTACGGTTGTAGAATCTTGTGCTTTAACCGATTGAGCAAGGAACAGCATGATTGTTAATATAAATATGATTTTCATTTAGAACTCTTTTCAAAAGATCATTTATTTTTAAGAAGTACATCTGGTTTATCTCAATGAGTATGCCAGTTTTAAAAGGTCTTTTCGGCGAGAAATTCCATGGAGTTATGATAGGGTTACGACTATTTAGGCGATGAAACGACAGAATTGTCGAAAAGAATGGTCAATGATTAGATGTAAAAAAAGGAAATCTTTCAGAACTTGATGGTCCTAAAAAATTTCCTTTCAATTTGAAGAGTAAATTAGAACGTTGAAATAAAATTCAACGAAAAGTTTTTGGTTGAAAGCGGATTTGGATTGGCGTCAAAATAAATATTCCAGCTTGTCTGCTCTTGTAAATTTTTATTGTAAGCAACAACTGATCTGACTGCATTTATTATACTCACCAATCGGTTAACCAACATCGCGCCAACAACAAATTGTAAATTATTATAAGCGCGCTGACTTGAAAGCCACATTCCGCGGTATTCACGGCGCTGGGTTTCGCTTTCCCACTTCCAATTCATAATATTTTTGTCGAACATTTCTGTAAATCGTTGTTCAAGCGCTTTTTCATCGTTGTACTGATCAATATTTTTATAATTGCCGATGATCGCAAAGTAATCATCATTTTTGCTTGTCAAAGAGATCCCACCATAGGTTTTAGCAAATGATTTATAATTCTCTTTTCCCCAATCTCCATAACTGTTTACTCCAAAGTAAACTCCATAGAGCGCTGCATCAGTAATAGTAAAGTATTTTCCCGATTCATAATTATCAGCGTACAACTCCCCCATTCCCGGTAACAATGCTGAGTATAAAATTGCAAGCGCAATATTTTTCTTTGGCTGGGTCGCTTCTAAAAACTCTTTGTGAATACCGGTTTCATTCATGTTCTGATCAGTAAAATTAAATTTGGACAAGGTCAACTGATTTTTAATCTGACCATTTATCGTTTGTGATAAAAACGAAACTGCAACAAGGAAAAGGAAGACGAATTTTTTCATATTTTTTTAGTGAAAAGTTATGGATTAAACAGCTAACCGTTCAACAGAAAAATTTTCCCCTTCAAGCGAAGCGTTACAATAATTTCCGAGAACTTTTTCTATACTCACTTCTGAAAACTGATTCTGTAATTCACTCCTGAACGGATGAAAGATTCTGATATAATTTGAAGTAAAGCCTTTAATTACACCGTTATCATCCGCTTCTTCAAAAAGGACTCTTTCTTTCTTCCCAATGAATTTTTCTTGAAACGCGAATCTTTTTTTATCGCTAAGAATTCTCAATAGGGCGCTTCTATGTTTACGCTCTGCACCACCTACTTTCCCGAGAAAAGTGATAGCTTTTGTATCCGGGCGTTCAGAATAATTAAAGACGTGCAAATAGGATACCGGCAAGTCTCTTAAGAAATTATACGTTTCTATAAATTCTTCCCCGGTTTCTCCCGGGAAACCGGTTATTACATCAACACCGATTCCAATTTCCGGATCAGCTTTGTGCAATTTTGTGATGAGGTTTTTATAATCTTTAGCGTTATAACGGCGCTGCATCAAGCGAAGGATTTTATCACTTCCGCTTTGCAACGGAATGTGAAAATGCTTACAAAGTTTTTCTGTGGATAAAGTAAGTGCGATAATCTCATCAGTTAAAAGATTGGGTTCAATTGAACTGATACGGATTCTAAAATCACCTTCAACCGAAACTAATTTTTTCAAAAGACAATAAAAATCTATTTCAAAAGATTTACCGTAATCCCCAACATTTACTCCGGTTAAAATTATTTCCTTGTATCCTTGATTAACAATGGAACGAAATTGTTCAATAACCTTTTCGGGTTCTAAACTGCGGCTTCCTCCACGCGCTAAAGGAATAGTACAATAAGTGCATTTATAATCGCATCCATCCTGTATTTTAAAATATGCGCGGGTTCTCGAATCAATATCAGTGGACGAAGCGACGCCAAAACTGTGATCCAATTCATCCTTTGATGAAGTATAAATGCAGGCAAGTTCTTTTTTGTTGAAATCACTTAAGTAAGAAAAAAGATCGAATTTTTCGTTGCTTCCCAGAACCGCATCCACACCGTCTATCCTTGCAATTTCTTCAGGGCGAAGTTGTGCATAACATCCTGTAACAAGAATAAAAGCTTCGGGATTGCGTCTAAGCGCACGGCGTATAACCTGGCGACATTCTTTTTCGGCATTATCAGTGACTGAACAGGTATTTAAAACATAGACATCAGCATGGTCAGAAAATTCAACTACCGAAAATCCGCGTGTCGTAAACTGTTTACCAATAGCGGCGGTTTCTGAAAAATTTAATTTACAACCTAATGTATGTAATGCGACTTTTTTATTCATTCTCTTTAAAACTGTAGAGACATGCCAGGGCATGTCTCTACGATAGATTAACTGTTTACTCCATCAATTTGGATTTATTCCTGTGTTTGTTCCGGTGGAGCAAGACTTTCTTCCGGAAGTTCAAAATTCGGGAAGTCTGCCGAGTTCACGGTAACGGTATCTGCGGTCATCACATCTTGCGGAGTCATTTTCTCTAGTTTGTGCAAGGTAATGAATTCCTGGATTTCCGCTTCACCCTTATCCTTTAACAATGCCAAGGCGCTCAAAACGATTTTCTTATTTTCTTTGTCGAACTCAATGACCTCTAAATCAATTTGAGTATCAATTGGAAAATGAATCGAAAGGTTTTTGATCTTCGCCGTTGAAAGGTGGCTTGTAGGAACAAATCCGTCAACATCAAGAGGAAGTTCTACAATAACTCCTTTTTCAATGATGCGGACAATCTTGGCTTGTGTTTCAATCCCAACCGCATACGATTTTCCGAATGTGTCCCAAGGATTATCCTGAACTTGTTTATGCCCCAGAGAAATTTTCCTCTGATCTACATCAACAGAAAGAACAAGCACTTCAATTCTTTCACCTTTTTTCACAACTTCCCCGGGATGGCGGATTTTCTTTGTCCACGACAAATCGGAAATGTGAACCAACCCATCAACTCCCGGTTCAAGTTCTACGAATACTCCGAAGTTGGTAAGATTTCTTGCAATCCCAAAATGTCTTGAGCCGACAGGATATTTTTGCATCAATTCCTGCCATGGATCCGGTTCAAGTTGTTTAATCCCAAGAGAGATTTTCTTCTCTTCTTTATCTAAGCTAAGAACAACAGCTTCAATTATTTGTCCCATTGCAACTACTTGCGAAGGATGTTTGATATGTTGAGTCCAACTCATTTCAGAATTGTGAATGAGTCCTTCGATTCCCTTTTCAATTTCAATGAATGCGCCGTAATCTGTTAATGAAACTACTTTACCGGAAACTTTTGCCCCGATCTGTAATTTCTCTTCGATATTCTCCCATGGATGAGGAAGAAGTTTTTTCAAACTAAGAGAAATTCTTCTCTTCTCTTCATCGAAATCAGTAACGACAACATTAATAGTTTCATCAAGTTTAACAACTTCGTTAGGATGATTAATTCTGCCCCAACTGAGGTCTGTAATATGAATTAGACCATCAACACCGCCGAGATCAACGAAGACGCCAAAATCGGTGATTGCTTTAACAGTTCCTTCAAGGATTTGACCTTTTTCAAGCCTGTCAAGGATCTCTTTGCGTTGGTCAGCCATTTCTTCTTCAACAAGAACTTTATGAGAGACAACAACATTTTCAGTAGGAATATTGATCTTAACAACTTTGAAATCCATCATCATCCCAACAAATGCATCAAAATCGCGAATAGGACGAACATCAATTTGTGAACCAGGTAAAAATGCTTCCATTCCCATAAGGTCAACCACCATTCCGCCTTTAATTCTGCGAACGATTTTCCCCTGAATAATTTCGCCGGTATCGTGTGCGCGTACAACTTTCTCCCAGATTCTGAGGAAGTCAGCGCGTCTTTTGCTGAGTACAAGATTTCCTTCCTGATCTTCAACACTTTCAAGAACAACTTCAATCTCAGCGCCGATTTTAATTGGTTCATCAGGAGAGAATTCATCTTTAGGAATTTGACCTTCAGATTTGAATCCGACATCAATAATGACAGTATCTTGTTGAACTCTTACGATTGTTCCTTTGATGATTTCGCCTTCTTTTACATCGCGAAACGAGTCTCCGTATAATTTAGAAAGGGCAGAAAATTCTTCTTGCGAATATTCATCTTCATGAAAGAATTTTTTCGCACTGTTGAATTCATCAAGGAGTGATTTTTTTTTCTTTTCGGACATTAGACCTCCAAAAAAATATTTAACTATTTTTACTTTCCAAGTCATGAAATGAGAATAAAAATAGTCTGCCAGAGGCAGATTAGTTTGACATTATTAGTTAACCATGACTTCTAAAATTCTTCTTAAGCCCTGTTTAATTTCCCAAATGGGGAATCAAACTTCCCTTCCCTGTGTAAAGGGTTAGGGATGGGCTTTTTTTTCTATTACACTTTTAATTTCTTCCATTACCCATTTCGGGGTTGATGTGGCACCGGTGATACCAACGGTTTTGGCATCCTTAAACCATGAAAAATCTATTTCTTCATTCGATTCCACAAAAAAAGTCTTCGGGTTTACTTCCTTCGCGATAGCAAACAGAACTTTTCCATTACTGCTTTTTTTCCCTGCTGTAAAGATAATAACATCATTCGAAAGGGCAAACTCCCGCAGCTTCTTTTCTCGCCCGGAAACCTGTCCGCAAATCGTATCTTTTGCATGAAATTCAACCGCTTCGTCCTCAATGGTTCCAATAACTAACTCTTTCACTTTCAATTTTAATGCTGAAGCGATTGACGCGAATGTTTCTTTATCCATTGTAGTTTGTGAAAAGAGAACTGTCGGCAGTGCTAAATTTACTCTTTCCAAAGCCTCGCTTAAAGTCAAAATAACAATCGCTTTGTCACCCGTTACACCGCGTAACCCTAGAACTTCAGCATGATCCTTTTTGCCGAAGATAACCACCTGGTAATTCTTATCAACGAACTTTTTGATTCTTTCCTGAACTTTAGTAACAACCGGACAAGTGGCGTCTATCAATTCAATTCCAAAATCGACCGCTTTTTTGTAAGTTGATGGCGGTTCTCCATGAGCGCGAATTAAAACTTTACTACCTGCTGGAATTTTGTCAAAATGTTCAACTGAAATTGTCTCCATACCCAATTTTGCAAGTCGATTCACTTCCGAAGCATTATGAATAACATCTCCGAGTGAATACATTTTTGAAGAATTTTGTAACTCCCGTTCGGCAAAGTCTATTGCCCGAACTACACCCCAGCAAAATCCGGCGTTTTTATCGATTGATACAACCATATTTCATCCGTTTACCAAGGAACAACTCATTCAACCTCAAAGTTCAACACCTTTAGACTTGGCAACTTTGGCTACTTCATCATAAATAAAGTTTACTTGTTCATCAATTGTTAAAAAGGAGGTATCAACCGGAATTGCATCTTCAGCTTTTAGAAGCGGACTTACTTCTCTTGTTGAATCAATTTTATCACGATTCAAAAGACTTTCTTTTACCATATCTTCGTGAACATGTTTTCCCTTTTCGCTCATTTCTTTTGTGCGTCTTTTGGTTCGTTCATCAATTGTTGCGGTTAAGAAAAATTTAACATCGGCATTTGGAAAAACTACTGTTCCAATATCTCTACCTTCCATTACAATACCACCCAATGCCCCAATTTCCCTCTGTTTTTTAACTAAAATTTGGCGGACCTTTTTAATCTTACTTATATCACTAACATTGCTATTTACTTCTAAACTTCTAATTTCATCGGAAAGTTCTACTTTATCGGCAAAAACACGCGAATTTCCATCCGAATAAGTCAGTTCGATATCAGTTCGTTCTAATAAATTGATAATTTCTTTTTCATCATCAAGAATGTTGTGTTTTAATGCGAGGGAAGTGATTGCCCGGTACATAGCGCCGGTATCTAAATATAGGTACTTAAGTTTATCTGCAAGAAGTTTTGCAGTCGTGCTTTTTCCCGAACCGGCGGGTCCATCAATGGCGACAATTAATTTTTTAGACATGGTGTGAAAAGTTAAGGAATTATCAAAAAATTTACAATGTTTCTGAGGGGAAAAGTGCGATTTAATAAACTTCTTTGCCGCCAAGTTCGTTTTTAATGTAATTGTAAAGTTTTGTGTCAGGCACTTCCATTCTTTTTGCAGATTTGGGTAATTCCTCTTCTGTTTTCACTTCATTTTCTTCTATTTCAATGAAATTAAATTTCAATTTTGCCCCAAATATTTCATTCGCCTTCTGGGTAAAATAATCTTCGTGCTGAATGAGCACTTCTCTTGAAAAGCCATCTGCAAGATGGACGTTTAGGGTCATTTCGTTTAGACTCACCGGAGATAATTGACTCATTATTTTTCCAAAAAGTAATTTTTTTTCATTTGAAATTGAGGAGACAAAACCTTCCCATTGTTTAACCACTGATTCATAGTTGAAAAGTCTATCCTGAATCCCGGTAGTACATTTATCAAAAGTTTTTTTGATCGCCGGATCGCTGGTAGAGGGAATTAACACAGTCGCCGTTTCAGCTATTTTTGAAACGCCCCTTTTTTCAGCTTCCTGTTTCGAAGGTTTTTCGATTGCAATAGTTTTGTCTTTCAAATGTTCGTCCGGAATGCTTATTTGAAGTTCCGAAAATTTACCGGAATTTACCATTCCGACTAATTGAGAAATGGTTAGGGTTGATTCCAAACCGATTAGAACGCAAAGCGCCATTTCAATTTTCAATTTGTAATTTACGGCATAGCGAATTTCTAATGATGTTTTTGTGAGAAAGCTGATAATTCTGACCAAATCATTTTCGGTAAAAATATTCCGGTTTGATTTATACAATGCTTTATAAATTTCGGCAGTTTCGATGAGAGAAGTCGTACCGGAAATTTGCACCGTTAAAATATTTCTGAAATGTTCAATCAATCCTTCCAAAAAATCGGTGAAGCTCCAGCCGTTTTGATAAATTTTTTCTGCTACAGTAAAAGCGGTTTGATAATCTTTCGATTTGATCGCATCGGAAACCTGGAAGTATAATTCGTCATCAATAAAGTTGAGAATTTTAATAACCGTTTCGTACTCAACTTTTGCACCGCAGAAAGCAACCACCTGATCAAAAAAACTTTCGGCGTCACGGAGTCCGCCATCCGATTTTTTCGCAATAAGTGTTAACGTTCTATCATCAATCAAAATTTTCTGATCGTCGGCAATTTTGTTTAACAAAGCTTTTATAGTGTGAATATCAATTCGTCTAAAATCATAACGCTGGCATCGAGAAATAATGGTTATCGGTACGCGGTGAATATCTGTAGTTGCAAAGATAAAAATCGTATGCGAAGGAGGTTCTTCCAAAGTTTTCAGCAAAGCGTTGAAAGATTCCTTGGTAAGCATGTGCACTTCATCAATAATATAGACTTTATACTTCCCTTTCGTCGGAGTGTATTTTACTGAATCGCGAAGCGTGCGAATGTCGTCAATTCCACGGTTCGATGCAGCATCAATTTCAATAATATCCATTGATTGATTTGACTGGATTGATTTACACAATTCACATTCATTACAAGGTTCTGCGTCTCTCGGATTTTCACAATTTAACGCTTTGGCAAGAATTCTTGCTGTAGTTGTTTTCCCAACTCCGCGCGGACCGGTGAAGATAAACGCATGCGCAACGCGTCCGCTTTTTATGCCATTTTTTAGCGTGTTGGTTATATGCTCTTGCCCGACAACTTCATCAAATAGCTGCGGACGGTATTTTCTTGCGGTTACTACGAATGACATGTGAATTCCTATTTCTTTTTTTCTAAAGTTAAAATTAATCTAATATTTTTCATTTTCTTTCATCATTTCATTCATTTAAAAACAACGCAAAAAAAAAGCGGTTTTTTAATTGAAATAACACTTTTCTCATTGGTTTATGCGTAAAATTATTGCGTAAGGCATAAGCAGTTTACGCTGAAAAATTCATTCGGATAATTTCCAATAGCCGTTTTTTTTATCTCCAACAAACTCAATTAATCCTTCTTTTTTAAGAGGTCGTAAAATATTATAAATCTTGTTTCGATCAGACATGGAAAACAATTCCATTAAATCTGAAAGTGATGCTTTATGATTCTTTGAAAGAAATTGTATAAGACCAGCTTTCTGTTTTTCTAATCCAATTTGTTTTTTACTTTTTCCAAAAGTTTTTTCTTCTGGATAAAATTCATTAGACAAAGAATAACTAATAACACCTTTCAAATTTTTCTTACTAATTATTTCTTGTTGCAAAAGTTGATCAATGGCTGCTTGTCTGTTTTCTATTTTTAATGCACCTCTTCTAATTTCATCAAGAGTAAGAAGTTGCTCTATGGAAAGTTCCAGATTTCTTTCTTTATTGAGACGTTGAATAAATTGAATAAAATTCTTGTCTTGGATTTCACCGTTAATTTTTAAAATCACATTAAAGTTATCCGACCTCGAATAATCTGGAAGAGGTTTTGATTCTTCAATCAATTTACGAAACATTTCGTCTGCACCTTGACCGGAACGTTCAACAAGACCACACTTTTCGAACGCCTCTGCAATTCTTCGATTGCGCGGATTAGTGCGGTATAAAATATTTTCGGGAGTAATACCGTCTGGAAATCCGCCGGGATTTTCAATAACAATTGATTTAGTACCTTTACACTGAAATTCATGTAATATTTGGCAGAATATTATACAACGGTGATTGATGTTGTTTTATTGAATTGTTGCATTGATTCAAAAAAACATTGAACTCCTACGGAGTTCTTGATTGCACTTTTAAATTTTTTACAAAGATATAACCCCGATGGGGTTATGAACAAAAATAAAAACTGATTCATAAAAATCATCCCGACTTGCATACTGTTGACTGCCGACCAAGAACAATTTGGTTCTGGCTTGTCCAGGTTAGGAAATTGACGTATGAAGACTGATACAGGAGATTGATAATCTCTATGGCAAACAGCGTTAAGAATTGCTTCACGAATCACTTCTTTATCGAAATAAAGTATATCCTTAAATACAAATTTTTCTTGCAAATGGTCCATACCATTTCGAGCGTTAACCAAGTCCCACAACTTGTCTAAGATACCAAGGAAACCAATTTTATAATTTTCTCTGAATTGATTTCTAATATCAGTTTCAGAATTACGGTATTCAAAAATGATTTCTGCATTAGGCAGGTATCGTGAAAGAGCTTCCTTAGTTCCAAGAAGAATTATAGCAGCATAATTTAATTTATTATCAATGAGAAACTCTGCATCTGAGAGGAGTTGCTCAAGAGAACAATTTAAGATATTCCGGTTGTTGGATTTTTCGAACCATAAAGAACGAAATATTGAGATGGCACTATCCGATAGATCATATAAAGAAGCATCATTACAAATTTGCGCAGAATAATCCAGAATACGTGATTGATTTCTGATTTGATCGAACTCAACAGGATTTAAAGGTACTAATGATTCACCATCCCTTCTATAGAAATGCCCTTTCCAACTAATAGGGATTCCTTGCTGTGCACGAGGAATTTGAAAAAGAATAACTCTTCCTTCAGGTAAATTTAGTTCGTGTGTTTCTATAAATGTAATGTTGTTATTAATATGTAGAGCAATATCTTGTTTAAGTGAATGCAATGAATTTGGATTATTACGATAATTAGTTCCAACAATATTATGGCTGTCATTCACACCAAAAACAAGCCAACCAAAATCTTGGTTTTTAAGATTAGCTTCGTTACTCAATGCAGAGAAATACTTTCCAATCTTTTCAAATGAATGATCTTCGGTTGCCGATTTGAACTCCACCCATTCGGTTTCACCGGGTAAGTTTCTAAGTTCGGTAAGTTTTTGAATTAATTGTTGTTCTATCATAATTTTTTATTGCACATTGATAACACTCACTAAACGGATCATCACAGATGGAACCTTCATTCATCTTTTTCTTCAGCTTTGAAGTTTTAGGAAATTTTGTTGCGCAAATTTAAGAATCTTTCTAAACAACTTCATCAAAAAGCTGCGGGCGGTATTTTCTTGCGGTTACTACGAATGACATGTGAATTCCTACCTATTAATTTTGTTAACAAAGATTTCTTCCGCCAAAAACTTACTTAGTTCTTCTAAATATTTTTTATCCGTTTCGTTAAACGCATTAAATTGGTAACTATCCAAATCCAACACACCGATAAGTTCATTTCCTTTTAGGATCGGGACAACAATTTCAGAGTTAGTTCCGTCATCGCAGGCGATATGTCCGGGAAAATCATTAACATTTTGCACGATTACTGTTTCCTTTTTTAATGCCGCTGTTCCGCAAACCCCTTTCCCGATTTCAATTTTTGTGCAGGCGACTTTCCCTTGAAAAGGTCCGAGATAAAGTTTTTCTCCGTCAAAAAGATAAAACCCGACCCAGCTAATTTTATCAAACGTCTGCTTTAGTGCCGCCGTAAAATTAGAAAGATTTGAAAGCAGCAGTTCATCTTTGGTCAGAAGAAATTTTATCTGTGGAAAGAGTGCGGCATATTTTTCTTCATCACTTAAAGCAAATGGTATTTTAAATTCTTGTGCCATTTATTTCTTTTTCTTTGCAATTGCTTTCTTCTTTACAACCGGAAGTTTTCTCTTGACAATTGTTTTCTTAAAAACAAAAGGAAGAGCATCTTCAATTCTTCCAATGGGAATAATGGTCAAACCGTCTTTAACTTTTGGTAATATTTCTTTTAGATCAATCTCATTATCCTTCGGAATAAGAATCGTAGGAATATTGCTTCGTTTTGCGGCGATAAGTTTTTCATTCAATCCTCCTATGGGCAAAACTTTTCCGCGCAAAGTTATTTCGCCGGTCATAGCAACATCGGATGAAGTTGGTTTACCGGAAATCGCCGAAAGCATCGCCATCACCATAGTTATTCCGGCAGAAGGACCATCTTTTGGAATTGCACCTTCAGGCAAATGAATATGAATTTCTTTTCCTTTAAAAAACTGTTCAGGAATACCCAGCTTTTTTGTGTTCGAACGAATATAACTTAGTCCGGCTTGTGCAGATTCTTTCATTACGTTGCCGAGTTGTCCGGTGAGCGAAAGTTTTTCTTGCCCGGGCATAATGGTTACATCAACTTCCAAAATTTCACCACCAACGCTCGTCCATGCCAAACCGGTTGTACTGCCAACACGATTTTCTTTCTGCACGGTTTGACGTTTAAATCTTGGGATTCCGAGAAATTCTTCAACTTTCTTCTCATCAATCAAAAGTGGTTTACTTTTTTTCTCTTTAGCACCATTACCTGAATTTCTTAAAACGATTTCCTTCGCGGATTTACGGCAGAGCGAAGCTAATTCTCTTTCGAGATTTCGCACGCCTGACTCTCTCGTATATCCCGAGATAACTTTTTTAATTGCTTGTTCGCTGATCTGTACATTTTTATCCTGAAGACCATGTGCTATAATTTGTTTCGGAAGAAGATGGCGTTTTGCAATTTCAAGTTTATCATATTCCAAATAACTTGGTAATTCAATTATTTCCATTCTATCCTGAAGCGGTAATGGAATTGAATATCGAATATTTGCCGTAGTGATAAACATTACCTGGGAAAGATCATAATCAACTTCGAGATAGTGATCTTGGAATGTGTGGTTCTGTTCAGGGTCGAGAACTTCCAACATTGCGGAGGAAGGATCACCTCGAAAATCTGTGCTGAGTTTATCAATCTCGTCAAGAAGTATTAAAGGATTTATTGTTCCCGCCCGTTTCATTGCGTGGATAATTTTACCCGGCATCGAGCCAATATAAGTCTTTCTGTGCCCTCGTATCTCGGCTTCATCGCGAACGCCGCCAAGACTAATACGAATAAATTCTCTTCCGATTGCACGGGCAATTGATTTTCCAAGAGAAGTCTTTCCGACACCTGGAGGTCCAACAAGACAAAGGATTTGTCCCCGCATTTGCTTTACCAAATTAAGGACGGCAATATGTTCAATAATTCTTTCCTTGGGTTTTTCTAATCCAAAATGATCTTCGTTCAAAATATTTTCAACATGCTTAATATCTAAATGATCTTCCGATTTTTTATACCATGGAACATCAATCAGCCAATCCAGGTAATTTCTGATTACGGTGAATTCGGGAGACATGGGAGGGATTTTTTGCAGTTTATTTAGTTCTTCTATCGCTGCATCATTGGCGAGTTTAGACATTTTGGCTTTTTTAATTTTGTCACGGAGTTTGTTGATCTCGGAATTGAATTCCCCATCTTCTCCTAACTCATCCTGCAGAATTTTAATTTGCTCTTGAATGATAAATTTTCTTTGTGTCTTCCCAATATTCTCCTGAACTTTTCCGTCAATCTCTTTTTCTATTTTTAGAATATCTATCTCGGAGTTCAGTAGTTTTATTACCTCGTAGAATTGATCCTTGATTTCAGTTTGCACAAGAATTTTCTGTTTGACTTCAAGCGACTGATTAATATTTGCAGCGGCATAAAAGAGTTTCCTATCCGGCTCTTCAATTGCTTCAAATGCATTAATAGCTTCTGACGGGATATTCCGGTTTATCTTCACATATTCTTTAAACAGCCCTGTCATCTGGCGGACAAGCGCTTTCATCTCATGGTCGTTTTCAATTTTCGGAATGATCACCTCGATCCTTGCCTCAAAAAAATCTTTATTCCCGGTGAACTCAATTATTCGTCCCTGCAGCAAACCATCAACTAAAATTTTCATTAATCCGTTCGGCAGCTTCAAGATTTGAACGATACGCGCAATTGTTCCTTCCTGATAAATATCTTCCTTTTGCGGGTCTTCTAAATTTGATTTTTTTTGGCTTGAAAGAAAAATGAATTTATCCCGATCAACGGCTGCATTTGCAGCCCGGATTGACTGTTCTCTTCCCACCAGCACCGGGAAGATCATATAGGGAAAAATTACAATATCCCTTAACGGCAGAACCGGAAGAATTTCCGGCAGATTATCTATTAACAGGTTTTCGTCTTTAGGTAAATTTTCAATTTCAACATTCACGTTCAAAAGTTCTCCTTTTTCTCATATTTCGGAACGAAATATACCAAAATTTTGTGGAGAAGTAAGAATGATATTTCCCATTTTCGTTGAGAGAAAACAATGGTACACAGATTTATTAAGATCAATTATGATTTTTTATGAATTCAAAATTTCTATCTTAATTGATCTTAACAATATCATAAGGGCATCTCTAAAAACCTTCAAGGTTTATCTTTACCATATTTCGTTATGTTAAAATTTTATCGAACTTAGCTAAAATAAAAACCTTGAAGGTTTCTTAGCAAGATTTTAGAGGTGCCCATAACTAATCCGCGTCCCATTGTTTTTTGCTTTGAATTATTCCTCTTACTTTATCGTAAATTGTGTTAGCATTTTTTACATTATTCGGAGTTACAATGATTACTGATCTGATTAGCGTCGCAAAAGAAGCGGGAGAAATTATTCGCGAAGGTTTTGGAAAGAATTTTTCAATTGAATTTAAAACAAACGAATCGAATTTAGTTACTGAAATTGATAAGAAATCAGAGAAACATATAATTGATTTCATCACAAAGAAATATCCAATGCATAGTTTACTTACGGAAGAATCGGGTGAACATGATCATCATTCGGAGTATGTCTGGGTCATTGATCCGTTAGACGGCACATCCAACTTTGCGCATAGTCTGCCGATTTTTTCCGTCTCAATCGGCTTGCAGAAAAAAGGGGTAACCATTGCCGGGGTTGTTTATGATGTTATGCGGAATGAAATTTACTCTGCCGAACTTGGCAGCGGCGCTTATTGCAACGATGTTAATATTTCTGTCAACCAAAATGATAATTTGCGGAGAAGTTTTTTGGTTACCGGATTTCCATACGACATTGAAGATAATCCCGACAATGCAATTGAAATATTTATTGAAATGATCAAACGAACCCGCGCGGTGCGGCGTCTTGGTTCAGCGGCGATTGATTTTTGTTATGTGGCAAAAGGAGTCTTTGACGGTTTCTGGGAGGTGCATCTT
>Ga0210032_1001225_pt1 | contig 14786 bp, 10 predicted proteins | sample CryGeyCG2114_250_2_FD_185458 | JGI IMG/M metagenome (GOLD analysis project Ga0210032, IMG submission 185458) | Groundwater microbial communities from aquifer - Crystal Geyser CG13_big_fil_rev_8/21/14_2.50 (SPAdes) (version 2) | ecosystem: Environmental > Aquatic > Deep subsurface > Groundwater ... | reverse complement strand
TTAGCTTAATACATTTATGCAAATTAAGCAGCTTTTAGGCAAGTCATTGGGTAAACCGAAATGACCGTTTATCCGGTGATAAGGACTTATATATACCAGCGCTACCTCAAAATGCTTTGAAATGAGGGTTTCAGTGGTATTCACATGCTGTCTAAATGCCACTGAAACTTACAAGAGTTAATTTATCACTTGTTCTGATCAAGTTTCTCTAATAACACTTGAACCGATTTCTCTATTTGCTTATCTTCACCATGAGCAACAGATTCTGGATCATTGTCGATCATATAATCTGGATTCAGCTGATGGTTTTCTAGATATTTAGCATCCAAACCGATCATGCCGACTTGTGGGATCCCGAAAATCAAATCGCCTGTGTGTAAAGCTTCCCACCAAACAGCTGTACCCGTCCCAGGCACAGGCATTCCCACCAGGGGACCAATATTTAACGCTTTGTAAGTATAGGGAAACATATGAGCGTCAGAATAATTTCCTTCTCCCATTACCACAATAGAGGGTCGATACCATTTGAATAAAGGTTCACTCCCAATTTTCTGACCTCTAGGAACAAAATCCATATAGCGTTTACCGCTTAGTAAGGTAGCCAAGTCATCATGTAGCCAACCGCCGCCATTAAATCTGGTATCGACAATCACCGCTTCTTTGTTGACCAATTTACCCAATAATTCTGAATAAACAGTTCTAAAGCTCTCGTCATTCATCCCCTTGACATGGACATACCCAATACGCCCATGAGATAGTTTTTCAGTCAAATCCTTGCGGCCTTGTACCCAGCGATGGTACTTTAAATCAGCCATTTGCCCTTGAGAAACAGGTCGAATCACCTGATCCCAACGCTTGTTCGTTTTAGGTGAATAAATCGATAGCAGAACTCTATCACCCTCTTTATTAGTGAGAAGAGGATAATAGTTGTGCTTAGAGGAAATCTCCTGTCCATCAATTTTTTCAATCACGTCGCCAACTTCAACTTTAGAATTTGCTTTAACTAGAGGGCTTTTAGGAAGAATCTCAGCAATTTTTATCCCTGTGCCGCTGTAATGGTTATCGGGAAAAATACCTAGTGACGCCGTTGAATTGTGAATAGTGGAATGGGGGCGATAGCGCGTTCCCGTATGGGATGCATTTAGCTCGCCCAGCATTTCTCCTGTTAACTCGGCAAAATCAAAGTTGTTGTTAATATCATTCAGCTTTATAGCATACTCTTTTTTATAAAAGGCCCAATCCACACCATGTAAATCTGCTACATAAAACTTCTTTAAAACTTGACGCCAAATATGTTCGAACAGATATTTCCTTTCGGAATTTGCATCAATGGTCATCTCTGCATTAAACGCCACTGGAGTAACTTTTTTGCTCTCCAATTCAATCTTTTTAATCTTTCCATCCGCAAGTACAAAGGCATTTTTCTGTTCTTTATCCAAAACAAAATAAGCGTGCTTTGCCCCCAACTTCATGAGGATTTTGGTTTCATTTTCTTTGAAATCTGTAACCCACAGATCATACCCTTTTTCAAATTGACTCAAATAATAGAGCTTGGTGCCCTCTTTGGTCAGTTGAGCTCCAGCCAGGTCAGAAGAATTGACGGTTAAACGTTTGGTATGATCTTCGATTTGATTAAATGCGATATCAATTGGCTTAACGGCCGTTTTTTGGTCCTTCTCAGACGTTGCTGTTTTGGACTTTTTAGCTTTCTTCTCATCTTTGTCCTTTTTGTCCTTTTTGTCGTTGTTTTTTTTGTCTTGTTCTTGCTGTTCTTTCAATAATTCATAATCTTGTTTGGATAGACTAAATTTATCATAGGTATCCTGATTTAAAAATGCTGCATAGACATCCAATTGTGAGCCCCAAGAGCCATGTGAGCGCATACCATTACGAGCGCTGACCCAAATAATGGCATTACCATCCATTGCCCAAGTCCCACCACTATCACTATACCCACTATTAGTGATATTAACGGGCTCCTCACCACCTTTGGCAGAAACTATACCGATTTCCCCCATCCATCGATCTTTTTCTAACATATCCACTTCTAACCATTTTCCATCAGGTGACCATTGATACCATTGATCACCATCCTGATAAGAATAGTTTCTCAGGCCAGATAAAATTAATCGAGATTGCTTAGATTTTAAGTTAACCACTTTGAGTGTTGTGCGTTCTTCGAGGTAGGCCACTTCTGTTCCATCAGGAGAATAACTCGGTTGGAAAGCTTCTTTATCTCCTGATACCAATGCTGTTTCTGTCAACAAGGTACTGGTGGCAAAATATTTTTCCTGCTCTCTAACAATGGATGTTTGAAAAATCTTCCAGCTATTTCCGCGTTCTGATGCATATAAAACACTTCGCCCATCTGGAGAAAATGAAACCGAACGTTCTTGTTCTGGTGTATTGGTAATACGTTTTGTAGTGGCAAAATCGGTTGAGGTGACAAAGACTTCACCACGAACCACAAAGGCTATCTCCTTACCTGAAGGAGAAACGGCCATTTCGCTAGCATCGCCCTGAAAGGTCTGATTTACTTGTTCCACATAACGATCATCTGCAGCAAAGCTAACAGGGATATTAGATGCTTCATGTGAGCCTCTCTTTTGAATGAAAAGCGCTCCGTGATAACCATATAAAAGGTCATTGTTTTTGCTGACAGATAAAAATCTTACAGGGTGTTTTACTTGATGACTTATCTGGACAGCATCACCCTCAACAGCGGCTTTTTTATTGATGGCTTGATACCACACATTAAAATTACCATCTTTCTCACTCAAATAATAAAAACCCGTGTTCTCAGCGTTCCAAACTGGATTTCTATCATCTCCAGCAAATTGTGTGAGTTTTTGATGCTTATTGGTTTTAGGATCAACCACCCAGACATCTCGACTACGAGATGAAACTTCGTGTTTTCTCCAAGGATCTTCATAACCCTTTACGTCTTGGTAAATAAAAAGATTACTTTTATTATTAATTTTGGCATTCTCAGTGGGTGTAGTTAATAATTGCTGAGGCGTGCCACCCATTACATCAACGGCATAAAGCTCTCCCAATAGACCATAAGGAAATTGGGCGCTTTTAACATCATCTTGTCTGACTGAAGAAAAAATGACACTTTTATCATCGGTAGAAAAATCACTGGGTAAATCATTAGCAGAGTGATAAGTTAAACGTTTCGCCTTACCGCCCTCTGCAGGCATTACATAGACATCAAAGTTACCTTCGCGGTTGGACGCAAAGGCAATAGACTTGCCATCATGCGACCAAACGGGCATATAATCTATTGCATCACTAGTAGTTAATGGCCTCGCCTTGCCCCCTTCAACAGCAACCTCATAAATATCGCCCTTATGAGTAAAAACAACTTGAGTTCCATCAGGTGAAATGGCTGGATATCTTAGCCATTGTTCGTTGGTAGAAATCGCGTAGCTTGTTGATATACCGAGTAATAACAAAGTTACCGAACGATAAATGAGTGAAAATTTCATGTACTTCCTCTTAGATAAAATTTATGCCTGCATTTTTATATCATAATTCAACTCAATTGCAGCCCTAAATATTGTAAAAATCTATGAACAGATTATATCAGTAGCCTAATCTGCCTCCCTTCATTCCCAGCCATCAGGCATTTTCAACAAGTTACCCATATTTCTATGGCCACAAGTTCCAGTTAATTTTTACACTTTAAGTCTCATTTTCCACTATGCCATGGCGCTCTCCATTGTAGATCTGCTGGAGTCTCTGATACGATTTTTACACAGCCCATTTTAGAAGTGAATCAAACCTTGAAACAACCACAACAAATTCGCCCTCGCTACGATCGCTATTCTCGGTAGGAAACTTTACAGCTAAAATGCTAGCTCATAGCCATTGCCCTGTTCTACTCCTTCACTAATAGTAAAAATGGCAATGAAAGCTGTGTTTCTCATGCTATGATATAGCGAGCAATTTATATAAACCACATCAGGACTCAACTGTGATAAATCAACTGCACCCTTCTCTTTCCAAAGCATTTCTCGAATTGGGTTTTTCAGAATTAACGGCTGTTCAACAGCAAACCTTTGAACCCGCCCTCAATGGTGATGATTTATTTGTCAGTGCAGAAACCGGTAGTGGTAAAACGGTTGCCTATTTGCTACCCGCATTAGAAAGAAATATTCAACATGAATGGCAAGAAATTAAAGTATTAATCTTAGTACCCACTCGTGAATTAGCTCAGCAAGTGCTAAAACAAGCCAAACTTTTAGGACGCTTTACACCACTAAAAATTGGACATATCGGCGGTGGTACCGATATCCACAAACAAAATGAACTGATTGATACTCCTCCACATATTTTGGTGGCAACACCAGGACGATTATCAGAATTGCTCGCCAAGGATCTAGTTGATTTAGAAGCCGTGGATACGCTTATTTTAGATGAAGCCGATCGCCTATTAGATCTGGGTTTTAGTGATGAGATACTTGCCATTTCGGAACATTGTAGCCAACGCACTCAAACTGAACTCTATTCTGCTACACTCGCCAATAAAGGATTACGAGGTTTAGCGGATGCTCTATTAACTGAACCTAAGATCATTCAATTGAATGAAGTCACGGATCAACATCAATCTATTCAGCAACAAATAATTTTTGCCGATGATAAAGGCCATAAATTCCAATTGCTCTGCTGGCTTTTAAAAAATGAAACCTATAGACATTGCTTAGTCTTTTGTAACTCAAAAGATCAAGTTGATCAAATAACCAGAGTAATGCAACAACAAGAAATCAGTGCAGGTTATCTACATGGAGATGTGGAACAACGTTTAAGAAACCTCACCATGAGTAAACTTCGCAGAGATGAAACCAAAGTACTTGTCGCAACAGACATTGCTTCCCGTGGACTGGATATCGAAGGGCTGGATCTGGTGATAAACTTTGAAATGCCACGTCGTGGAGAGATCTATGTTCACCGAATAGGACGAACAGGTAGAGCTGGTGAAAAAGGCCTAGCCATCACCCTGATCAGCGCCCCAGAATACAACCTGATGTCAGGCATTGAACGCTATATCAAACAAAAATTTCAACGTCGTAAAATAAAAGAGTTGGTTGGAAATTACAAGGGGCCTAAAAAGCTTAAATCCTCTGGCAAAGCTGCAGGAAAAAAGAAGCCGAAAAAGAAAAAGTAAATAATTTGCGGATAACTTTGCGGATAACTTTGCGGATAACTTTGCGGATAACTTTGCGGATAACAAAGGAGTCCTTCAAAAGACTCTTTCTGCTCCTAGGGTGTGGCTTTTATTTCAGGACAAGCTTTATAGCCTTTATCAAAGATGACGTGCATTCGCACGCCACTCGGTTTGGAAGAGAGCTACATCTCTACCAAACCAGCGCGCCTTGTTCCTAGCTGCGCATCTTCTGTCGTGATTGGTGTGATCAGTTTTTTTAACTTAGTCATTGTTTTTTATTCTTAGGGCAACCGATATTTTTTTGCGGATATTTGTCCGTAATATCCTTTGATTCTAAAGTCGCTGGAGGTGAATCACCATAATGAATCACACCCTTATCATCTTTCCATTGATAAATTAAATTCTTATTATCTGTGACTAATCCATTATCCACAATGGGCGTGCATTCCACCGCCTTATCCACCGCTTTAGGTAAAGATGAACGCAAAGTCTTCATGACCTCGACTCTCTCTCCATGAGGTAGTCTGATAAAATAAATTAAAGCGCCAATTAAAATCACCAAAATAACAACCATAATTTTTTTCATTGTAAATCTCTCGCTCTAACGGATCTCTTTCATACCACCCATATAGGGTCTTAATACTTCAGGGATCTCAATTGAACCATCTGCTTGTTGATAATTTTCCATCACAGCCACTAGCGTTCTGCCAACGGCTAAACCTGAACCATTGAGACTGTTCAACAACTCTGGCTTACCAGTTTCTGGATTTCTCCATCTAGCTTGCATTCTGCGAGTTTGAAATGATTCAAAATTGCTGCATGATGAAATTTCTCTATAGGTATCTTGAGCAGGTAACCAGACTTCCAAATCATAAGTTTTAGCTGAACTAAAACCAACATCTCCTGAACAAAGAACCATTTTACGATAGGGTAGATTTAATAATTGCAGAATTTTTTCAGCATTTCCAACCAAATCTTCTAAAGCTTGGTAAGAGTCCTCTGGTTTCACCAATTGCACCAACTCTACTTTTTCAAATTGATGTTGACGAATTAAACCTCTGGTATCCTTGCCATAGGATCCCGCTTCACTTCTAAAGCAAGGTGTATGCGCCACAAATTTTAATGGTAATAATTTATCTGAAATAATTTCATCACGGACGATATTAGTCACTGGAACTTCCGCTGTAGGTATCAAATAAAGATCATTTCCATCCTGTGTAGAGCCTTTGATACTGAATAGATCTTCGCCAAACTTGGGTAACTGTCCAGTCCCTAACAAACTTTCACGGTTCACTAAATAAGGTACATAAACTTCCGTATAACCATGCCGTTCTGTATGTACATCCAGCATAAACTGGGTTAAAGCTCTTTGCATACGAGCAATACTACTTTTTAGAACGACAAACCTGGCGCCAGTAATTTTTGCTGCTAAAGGAAAATCTACTTGCTGTAAATTCTCACCTAGGCTCACATGATCTTTGATCTCAAAATCAAAGACTCTTGGGGTGCCCCAAGTAGAAACCTCTTGATTATCCTGTTCAGATCGCCCTTCAGGCACTGAATCATGTAGAAGATTAGGCGCTGAAATTTGAATTTCATTAATTTGTGCCAAAACTTCATCTAATTCTGACTTTGCTTGTTCTAACTTCGCACCAAGACCTTCCACTTCAGCGAGTAGTGGAGCAATATCTTGTCCTTTAGCTTTCGCTTGTCCAATGCTCTTAGAACGCGCATTGCGCTCATTTTGAAGCTCTTGAGTAGAAACTTGAAGTGATTTTCTTGACTCTTCGAGTTCATTGAATTTTTCGAGAGGAAAGTCATAACCTCTTTTTAATAAATTAGCCTTAACGGCCTCGCCGTCACTTCTGAGAATTTTTATATCTATCATGTTGTTTCCTGAATGTTCTAATCTTTTGGGTAGAACTTATAAGTTTAAAATTTATGATTTTGAAGCTAAATACACACCTATACCGACGGCCATCAGACTGCCTATAAATGTGATGCCTATATAGCTAGATGCCTTAATCCATTCGCCTCGCTGAATAAAATCCAAGCTATCTAATGAAAACGTTGACATGGTGGTAAATGCGCCTAAAAAGCCAACAATAACACCAGCTCTTATGTTAATGGAAGGGGCTTGCCCTATCTGGCTCCATAACCCCACGAGGTAGCCTATGATAAGGCAACCGAGGAGATTGACCATCAAGGTTCCCCAAGGAAAATCCTTTCCCAACCATATAGCTAAAAGCTGGGTCACAGATAATCTTGAGACTGCACCGATTGCTCCACCTAAAGCCACAGCAAGCATTAACTGAATGTTCAACTAATTCACCGAGTTAACTTTTAATAAGATGAGGGCAATTGTAGCAGTTCTTAAGGGCGTTTGGGGAGCTCTCTTGATTTAAGATACCTTAATTTTTCAGAAATTGACTTTTCTAATCCACGATCAACAGGTTGATAGTAGTTTGTGGCTAATTTAGTCTCAGGAAAATAATTTACACCCGCAGCAAAACCATCGGGTTCATCATGAGGATAACGGTATCCCTCTGATGCCCCTATGCTAGCAGCTAGTTTTGTAGGTGCATTGCGCAGATGCATGGGGACATCGTGTGCTCTGTCCTGTTTGATATCTTGCATGGTTTGTTTAAAGGCTAAATACACCGCGTTACTTTTAGGTGCACAGGCTAAGTAGATGACCACCTGAGCAAGGGAAAGCTCGCCTTCAGGACTCCCTAAACGCTGCTGTGTCTCCCATCCATCCAAAGCAATAGAAAGCCCTCTAGGATCAGCATTTCCAATATCTTCAGAAGCAATTCTAACTAAACGGCGCGCAAGGTATAAAGGATCACAACCTCCATCAAGCATTCTGCAAAACCAATACAAGGATGCATCAGGATCAGAGCCACGAATAGATTTATGCAATGCCGAAATTTGATCATAAAAAATATCACCAGATTTGTCGAAAGCTCGCACTTCATTTTGGAGTAGTTGCGCTAAAATAGCCTCACTCATGATCCTTTGAGAGCCTCGTTCTTCTGCTAGATCCGTGGCGATTTCCAATAAATTGAGCGCCCTTCTGGCATCACCATTGACAACTTGAGCAATGCCTTCCAGCAATGAGGTTTCTACCTCTAAGCCAAGGGATGACAAGTACTGATCTTGCTGAATAGCGCGTTCTAACAACTGAATAATTTGTTCATCACTCAACGGCTTGATCAAGTAGACCCTGGCTCGAGAGAGCAATGCATTATTCAGTTCAAAAGCAGGGTTTTCTGTGGTAGCACCTATAAAAACAATGGTGCCATCTTCCACAAAAGGTAGAAAAGCATCTTGTTGAGACTTATTGAAACGATGGACTTCGTCTACAAACAAAATGGACTTTAGACCTTTTTGTTGGTTGGTTTTCGCTTGCTGCATAACCCATCGGATTTCTTTCACACCAGACATGACTGCTGAAAGGGTATAAAAAATGGAATCGGAAAGTTGTGCGATCATTTTCGCTAAACTGGTTTTCCCAGTGCCTGGTGGTCCCCATAAAATAAATGAGTGCAAACGGCCCTTTTGGATGGATTCAAATAAGGGTTTGCCTGGTTTTAAAATGTGTTGTTGCCCCAGATATTGTTCTAAACTCTGCGGACGCATTCTTGCGGCCAAGGGTTCAAATTCATGAGCAAAAGAATGTTTTTTCTCTGGTGGTTCTGTTGCAAAAAGTTGTTGTTGTTCAGTCATATTTATGGAGCTGGGTTGCTAGTTTCAACTGAATTATCTGATGATGTGTTATCAGTGTCCACAGCTTCTCTTGAATCAACCAACTCGACGCCATCTGGTAACTTAAATATAAATTGTTGGGCATCAATCATCATGTTGGTTTTAGCATTTTTAAAAAAAACCTCAGTTTTTTGATCAAGAGAATCTAGTAACGTCAGGCTTAAAAGATCATTATGAGCAAAGCTGAGATCAACATATTGAAATTGAGAATCATCCTTGGGTAGCAAATGAAAAATCTCTATTTTAACTCCATTATTTTCTGTTTCATGAGATTCGATGCTGAAGTTTTCATATAAATTAGTCATATGGCCAGATAGCAATTGAACAGGGGTGACTCCCATACTCTCATCAATGGAATGTACCACCACCTGCTCAAGATCAACATCATATTGCCAAAGTGCAGTGCCATCAGCGATAAGCAGTTGTTCATAGGGTTGTTTCACTTCCCAGCGGAATTTGCCGGGTTTTTGTATAGAAATAACACCACTGACTTCTTCTGCTTCTTGATCAGCTTTAGAGGAAATTTTTTGAACGAAATCTGCTTGAAAACTATGTAAGTGAGCTAATAAGTGCTCTAATGTCATAATACTGCTTACATCGTCCGTTTTGTTTTGATCGCCCATGGATTTATGACTTTTGATTTCAGACAGCGTTGCATTTTGTGTTTGAGTTACCTTCGAACTTTCATCTGTCGGCAGAGCAACAGATGAAAGACACAATACCGAGACTAACAAAATTTTATACATAAATTTCTCAATAAATTTCGAATTTTTATTCATGATGTTTAGGTACTAAAACTTCTCTAGAACCATTATGCCCCATAGCGCTCACCACGCCCGCGTCTTCCATGGCTTCAATCATTCTGGCTGCTCGATTATAGCCCACCTTTAAACGACGTTGAACAGATGATATAGATGCTTTTCGTGAATGCAACACAAATTCAACGGCTTCATCAAAGAGAGCATCTTTCTCGGGATCATCATCATCAGAACTGGTATTGCCTGGCATCATTTGCGAATCACTGACACCGTTGGTAATTTCTTCAATATAGTCTGGTGCACCTCGGCGTTTCCAATCAGACACGACTTTATGCACTTCTTCGTCTGCAACAAATGCCCCATGCACCCTGACAGGAATGTTGGTACCACCGGGTAAATACAACATGTCCCCTTGCCCTAACAATTGTTCTGCCCCCATTTGATCTAATATGGTACGGGAATCGATGCGGCTAGAAACCTGAAACGAAATACGACTTGGAATATTGGCCTTGATAAGACCAGTTAACACATCTACCGAAGGTCTTTGTGTAGCCAATAATAAATGGATACCTGCTGCCCTTGCTTTTTGGGCAATGCGAGCAATGAGTTCTTCTACTTTTTTGCCCACCACCATCATCATGTCAGCCAGTTCGTCAATCACCACCACAATACTCGGTAATTTCTCCAATTCGGGAGCGGTTAATTCACCAAAATGCTGTTCTGGATTCCACAGAGGATCAAGAATAGGCTGACCCGCTTTTTGCGCATCTTCCAATTTTCTATTATAACCCGCTAGATTTCTTACCCCTAACTTAGACATTAACTGATAGCGTCTTTCCATTTCTGCCACACACCAACGCAAAGCATTAGCAGCATCTTTCATATCCGTTACCACAGGAGCTAACAAATGAGGAATTCCATCATAAACCGATAATTCCAGCATTTTGGGATCGATCATAATCAAGCGGACGTCTTCTGGCGAAGCCTTATACAAAATAGATAATATCATGGCATTAATGCCCACTGACTTACCCGAACCCGTGGTACCAGCCACTAAGAGATGAGGCATTTTCCCCATATTGAGAACAATCGGAGCGCCAGAGATATCTTTGCCTAATGCCATGGTTAACGGCGATTTGGAAAGATCAAACTCTTGAGAAGATAATATTTCACTTAACCGTACAATTTCACGATCTTCATTGGGGATTTCTAAGCCTATCACCGATTTACCAGGAATAACCTCTACCACACGCACACTAATGGTGGAGAGCGAGCGTGCTAAATCTTTGGATAAATTAGATATTTTGGAAACCTTAACACCTGGAGCTAAATCAAGCTCAAAGCGAGTGATCACAGGACCTGGCAGAACAGCCACAACCTGAGCAGTGATCCCAAAGTCGGCTAATTTTAACTCCACCAACCTTGATATCGCCTCCAAAGATTCCTTAGACATCCCCTTATTGCTTATTTCTGGTGGATCAAGTAGAGAAATCGCTGGTAATTCTCCCGACACGGGTTCAGGAAATAGCGTTTGTTGCTTTTCTTTCATCACACGATCACTGGGAGGAAGCGGCGCTAGTTTGGGTTGTATCTTTGGTGGGATACGTTTCTTTTCTTGGATTTGTTGTTTTTCAAAGACCACCGTTCTTTGTTTCTTGATCTTTTTTTGCTGCATAGAAACTCTAATTTCTTTTATTTTTCTGTTGGTAAAACTGATTAACTTCATGGTCAAATAACCAATACGATCAGTGAGCCTTAACCAAGACAAACCACTGGTCCATGTAATACTTGCAAAGAATAGCGCTAACAATAGCAATGTGGTGCCCATCGTTCCTGTTGTGGGCGTCAACCATTTAACAATTTGAATACCTAACCACCCCCCCGAAAAATAACTGGGTTGGACGCCAGGATCAGGAAAATGTAATTGCGCAAGGCCAGCGCCAGAAGTTAATAAACTCACCGCACCGAGTAACCTCACCCAAGAAGGCATGAATTGCTCTAAAGAATCACCGTCTTGATCGTCCTGTTTTGGTGATCTAATCAGTAGCCATCCACTATAGGCAATCAAAAAAGGGAGAAGATAAGCCAAATAGCCTAAACAAGTGAAGGTAAAATCTGCCAACCAAGCGCCAGTTGCACCCGCCACATTTTTAATAGGAGTCGTGGTGCCAGAATAACTCCACCCAGGATCAGAGGCATGATAACTCACCAGAGCCATCATGGTAAAACCCGCAAAGGCAAAAGCAATAATCCATACACCCTCTCTAAATCTTTTAGATGAGAAATGTGATACTTTTTTATCAGATGCTTTTAATGTTGCTTGTCCCAACAGATGGCCTCATGAAAACGAATTTAAACAGATGGAATCATCAATAGACTATCATCTTTTACTTCTTCCATCACTATATAAGATCGAGAAGCACTTACGCCAGGTAGCTTTAATAAAGACTCGCCCAACAATTGGCGATATTGAGGCATGTCTTTCACTCTAGCCTTAATGAGATAGTCAAAATCTCCTGAAACCAAGTGACATTCTAGTATATAAGGCAGTTTCATAACAGAGGCTTTGAAATCTTCAAACACACCTGATGTGGTGTGAGTAAGACGAATTTCAGCATAAATCAATAGGCCTGCTTGCAGTTGGTGAGGATTTAATTTGGCTCTGTATCCCAAAATATAGTTATTCTTTTCAAGCCGTTTCACTCTTTCCAGACATGGCGTAGGGCTTAGACCTACCAACTTGGACAATTCCACATTACTCATACGCCCATTGGCTTGTAACTGCTGCAAAATCCGTCGATCAATTCTATCCAGTTGAAAAGTCAAGAAACACCTCAGCATATTTCACTACCAAAAAACACATTGTCAGAATAATACACTGACGATTTAAAATCTTCAACGAATAATTCCTTTTGATTTTCAGTATAATTAGTGAATTATGATTTAGTTCATAACGCTTACCCCTTAATGAACAGCTTAATCTTATGACTGAATCTTTAGGTTGGCTAAGATCTCTGCAATCGGTTCAACTTTACTTAGGAAAAAATCATGTTAATTGGCGTCCCAAAAGAGATAAAAAACCACGAATACCGAGTTGGAATGGTTCCTGCTAGCGTCAGAGAATTGATTCAACATGGACATAAAGTGATTGTTGAACACAATGCAGGTATTGGCATTGGATTTACTGATGACGATTACCAAGCTGTTGGCGCTTCTATCAAAGAAACAGCCGCAGAAATCTTCGCTCAATCAGAAATGATCATCAAAGTGAAAGAGCCCCAAGCTCAAGAAAGAGCAATGTTAAGAGAAGAGCAAATTTTATTTACTTACCTACATTTAGCCCCAGATGCACCACAAACAGAAGAACTTGTTAAGAGTAAAGCGGTATGTATTGCCTATGAAACTGTGACCGCAAACAACGGCAGCCTCCCTCTGTTAGCCCCCATGTCTGAAGTGGCTGGACGTATGTCAATTCAAGCTGGCGCCCAATGTTTAGAAAAATCTCACCAAGGTCGAGGCATGCTATTAGGCGGCGTACCCGGAGTGGCTCCAGCCAAAGTAACCATTATTGGCGGCGGTGTTGTAGGCACCAATGCAGCTCAAATGGCTATTGGTATGGGTGCACAGGTTGTTATTTTAGACCGTTCAATTGATGTATTAAGAAGATTAAATATGCAATTTGGCTCAGCTGTACAAACTGTATTTTCAACAGCTCATGCCTTAGAGCAACATGTATTAGACGCTGACTTAGTCATTGGCGGTGTATTAATTCCTGGCGCGTCAGCACCTAAATTGGTCAGTGCTGAAATGATTCAAAGAATGAAACCTGGTGCAGCTATTGTTGACGTTGCCATCGACCAAGGCGGTTGTTTTGAAACTTCAAGAGCCACAACCCATGCCGATCCAACTTATATAGTGGATGATGTGGTTCATTACTGTGTTGCCAATATGCCAGGAGCAGTTGCTAGAACATCTACTTTTGCATTAAACAATGCAACCCTTCCCTACATTGTTCAACTCGCTAACAAAGGCTACAAAAAAGCTTTATTAGATGACGTGAACTTCTTAAACGGTCTCAATGTTTATAGAGGTCAAGTCACTTGTAAGGAAGTGGCTACCGCGCAGGGTTATGAGTATTTCGATGCAAAAGCAGCACTAACTGCTTAATATCCAACAATAAATGAAAAAAATGCTGCAAATTTGCAGCATTTTTTTTGATATAAAATATCCTCTTCTCTTTATGTTAACGAATTTTTTTCAATCTATAAGCTGCGGTCAAGGAGAAAACCACTAAAGGTAACATTGCTCCCCAAAAGGGCGTAAATTGGTAGACAACAGCCATGTTGCCCAAGACTTCATTAATAACGTAAAAAGCCAGACCGAATAATACGCCAACCATTATCCGAGTGCCTATTGCCACCTGACGCACTGAGCCAAAGACAAAACTGGCACCGATCATCAGCATCACAATAATCACTAAGGGTTGTAGGATACTTCGCCAAAATGCTAAACGATAGGATCGTGAATCTAGCTTATTGAGATCCAAATAGTTGGCAAAAGTCCAGAGTTCAATCAACCCTAAACCATCGGGTGATGCTCCCACCACACCAATGTTTTCAGGTGTAAGTTGTGATTGCCACAAATAATCATCTAAGTTTTCACTGGATAACTCTGTAGCAGAGAAATGACTTAATTTTACCTGATATAATTTCCATTGGCCTTTTCCTAAATACTCTCCCTTTTCTGCTTTTAATATAGCCGTTAATTTAAAAGTTGATTCAAAGCGAAAATGCTCGATATTTTCAATTTTCCCATTAGGATTCGCTCGCCCTATATGAATAAAATCATTATCATCTCTTGCCCAAACACCACTTTTAGAACGAATGACTTGTCCCCCACTAATGGCTAAAGATCGCTGTTGTTGGGCAAATTGAATACTGATTGGTGAGACAAACTCACCAAGTAAAAAGATGACAATCACCAAAGGTAAAACGGCCACCATCACTGCACCTAAAATACTTTTAATACTAACGCCCGATGCTCGAATAACCAATAGCTCACTCGAAGTTGCCAGTAAACCTAAACCTGTG
>Ga0210032_1001224_pt1 | contig 14790 bp, 17 predicted proteins | sample CryGeyCG2114_250_2_FD_185458 | JGI IMG/M metagenome (GOLD analysis project Ga0210032, IMG submission 185458) | Groundwater microbial communities from aquifer - Crystal Geyser CG13_big_fil_rev_8/21/14_2.50 (SPAdes) (version 2) | ecosystem: Environmental > Aquatic > Deep subsurface > Groundwater ... | reverse complement strand
GTCCCTTATTCCAAGAACCTGTGGCGGTATTAGCCCACGATCAAGGAAATGCTGTGGGAGTATTGGATGTTGAAGGTAAGCTAAATTTACAAGCGGAGCTGAGGTTAAGGACAGGTTGATGTATCCACCACTGATCTACGACTGTGCTTGAAGTTCTCATTAAAAGAACTTCAATGACCCCTCTTTAATCCCACTTAGTATTCGCCCATTTAGCTGTTGTATAAGCGATTTTTAAGCTGCTGTTCTGCTTGCTTTTTCAATTACCCCCTCTTTCAAGAATTATTTCACAAATATGTCATAGATGTTTCGTCGGCATCTGAGAGTTGTCATCTGTCTTTTTAGTTATTCTCAATAATTGAGAATAACTGGCTTAACTGGCAAAAATAAAAATAGAAGGTATTTTCCGTAATAAACAAATGGTAGAAGGCTTTCTGCTCACAATTGGATCTTTTATTTCAAGAGAACATCTTACTCAAGCTTGCAATATATAGTAGATGTTTAGATGATTTTGGTACAAATAACAGGCATATTTTTGAGGTTAATTTTGTTACATATTTCACACTTTGTTACAAATAGATCAAAAAAGAGAATATACATATTCCAATAGGTTTCTAAAAAACGGTAATATTACCGTTTTATTTTTTTTTTACATAGGTTATTTTCACCTAGTCGGGATAGGAATTGGGCCTGATCATAACAAAACACGGTCTGTTTAATAGTAATAAAAAAGTATGAGTCGACTGAAATTTGTTATGGAGTTTAGGATGAATTCAATATAAGGATGGGGGGGGAGTGCCAATTTTGGACCACTTGCCTTAATAAAACCATAAACTAAGGTTATATTAAATAATGAAGCAATCAAAATTTATGCTAAGCGCAGTCGCTTTAGGTGTTTTAAGCATCGCTAGCGCCTCTGCAGCAACAAAAAGTTATTTGGGTGATGATTACTCAAATAACACAATACAAGCTAACTCTGCCAGTTTTTCTGCAGCATCTCCTGCTCAATTAGTAGGATTGCAGTCTGAAAATGACTTAAGAGTTCTTCGTGAATATGGAGATGCAACTCGTTACAGCCAATATTACAAAGGCGTAAGAGTTGATGGCGATACTGTTATTATTCACCGCAATGGTGATGGCAGCTTCAAACGTGCAAGTGGTTTTGCGGTATCAGATATCGCAATGGATGTTCCAAGTGTTATTCCATCTATTAGTGCTAAAACTGCGATGGTTACCGCTATGGAATCTCAAGGTGTTATGAGTCACTCTTTCGTCAGAAAGCCTGGCTTAGAAAGTAACATTCGTAATCAAAAATCTGAATTAGTTATCTATATGGGTCAAGATGGTACTGCAACTCTGGCTCATCGCATTGAGTTTTTTGCTGAAACACCTAAAGGCCCAACTCGTCCTCTTATTTATATAGATGCACAGAATGGCGAAATCTTAAGTTCAATGGAAAATTTACAAACTGCGACTATCACTGGCCCCGGTGGAAATCAAAAAACGGGTTTGTATAACTATGGAACACAGTTCCCTGCATATAATGTATCTACATGTGGTTCATTATCAAACGCCAATGTTAGAACGTTAAATATGAACCATAAGTCCACTGGTGGCACTTTGGTTACCTTCTCTGGTTGTTCTTATGATCCTGCTGATGTCAATGGTGCATTTGGTGTTGAAAATGATGCGCAAGCATTTGGTAATGCCATTTTTGGTTTGTATCAAGATATCGATGGCACTTCACCATTGACTTTCCAGATGGAAATGCGCGTTCACTATAACACAAATTATGAAAATGCATTCTGGGACGGTACTGGTATGTCATTTGGCGACGGTGCAACTACGTTCTATCCTTTAGTCAGTCTTGATGTGTCAGCTCATGAAGTGAGTCATGGTGTAACTTCTCAAAACTCTAACTTGACTTATTCTGGTCAATCAGGTGGTTTGAATGAAGCTTTCTCTGATATGGCGGGTGAAGCGGCTGAGTATTTCCAAAACGGTTCTAACGACTGGTTGGTTGGCGAGCAAATCTTCAAGGGTACTGGTGCGTTACGTTATATGAACAACCCAACTCAGGATGGACGTTCTATTGATCATGCAAGCAACTTTACTTCTACGATGGATGTTCATCTTAGTTCTGGGGTATACAATAAAGCTTATTACCTGTTAGGTACTACAGCTGGTTGGACAACTCGTAAAGCTTTCCAAGTATACTTAAAAGCCAATAAAACTTATTGGTCAGCGAACGATACTTGGAATCAATCAGGCAACGGTGTATTAGCCGCAGCTTGTGATTTTGGATTCAATGTTGCTGATGTACAAGCTACTTTGGTTGCTGTGGGAATTACTTCAACAGCTCCTAGCGGATGCGGCGGAACAACTCCACCACCACCACCACCAACTGGCGGAAACGTATTAACTAATGGTGTTGCTGTTACTGGTCTAGCTGCTGCAACTGGCGCTGATCTGAACTACACCATGGTTGTTCCTGCTGGAGCCACAGACTTAAGCTTCAACTTATCAGGTGGAACAGGTGATGCGGATATGTATGTGAAGTTTGGAAGTGCGCCAACGACTTCTAGCTATGATTGCCGTCCATACGTGAGTGGAAACACTGAATCTTGCCCAATCACCACAGCTCAAGCTGGAACCTATTATGTGATGGTTCATGGTTACGCAGCATTCTCTGGTGTTAATTTAGTCGGTGCTTATACAGATGGCGGTACACCACCACCTCCTCCTCCAACAGGCGGAACTTACACCAATAGCACTAATGTTAGTATCAATGATAGAAAAACATCAACTAGCAGCATAGCTGTAGATAGAACTGGTGATTCAGGCACTGTTAGTGTATCTATCGACATCATTCACACCTATGTTGGTGACTTGAAGATAACTTTAGTGGCCCCATCTGGTGCCTCAATCGTGCTAAGAAACAGAACTGGTGGATCTGCTAATGATATCCACGATACTTACTCTGTCAATGCTTCTGGCACTGCAAGTAATGGAACATGGAAACTAAAGGTTTATGATGCAGCTCGCGGCGACGTAGGTTACATTGATTCTTGGTCAATTACCTTCTAATTGATACCTTAAGAATAAAAACCACTAAAAATGCCGCTCCTTGAGCGGCATTTTTTTTGCCCAATGAAGCTGGAAACCCCGTCCACTTGAAAGAAAGTGGGATCACACTGATTAAAGGGAAGATAATCCGAATGGCACCAAAAATAGGCGCTTTTAAGCGAGGGCGTCAAGGAAGCCATAGAGTGTTGGAATGACCATATATGTCCAAGACAATAATCTGTCCAAGACAATAATCTTTCCAAGACAGTCCAAGACAATAAATTCGAGTTAATCTAAATTTAATAAGTTTATTAAAGCCTTAAGATGTTGTGCAGTTTCTACACCACGCTCGGTCAAATAACCCCCATCAGACAGGGAAATTACTCCTTTTTGGTGGAGTCTTTGCGCTGCATCAATTCTAGATTGCTCGGCATCTTTGTGTATTTTAATTCCACCATGAGTTGAATTGAGATCAAAGAAATTCAACAACTCTAGTTCATCTAACAATTGATTATTTATTGGCATGGTTATTCCCGTATTTAATGGCATCTTTTGTAAAAATAGCATCTTTAAGTGAATTGGTATAGGAGAAATGTGACAGGAATGAGAAAGAATTTATGGGTTAATAAGAGAGCAATGGTGGTCATTGCTCTCTTGGGCATCAGTTATTCTAACAAACCGCGATTCTTCAACATGGGTTCAATCACAGGATTTCTGCCTCTGAAGGCTTTGAACATTTGGTTATAGTCCAGAGTGTTTCCTTTGGATAGGATCATTTTGCGGAAACGATCGCCATTTTTACGAGTGAGCCCACCATTTTCCTCAAACCATCCATAGGCATCATCATCTAACATTTCAGTCCATAGATAGGCATAATATCCAGCTGCATAGCCGTTACCCCAGATATGCAAGAAGTAGCTTGAGCGGTATCTAGGAGGTACTTCTTGTAGATCAAGACCAACTTTACCTAGGATTTCTGTTTCAAAGCTATCGACATCATGAGGTTTGTCTGTTGCAGGGATGGCGTGCCAACCCATATCTAGATCGGCTGCTGCAAGTACTTCGGTCAAAGCATAACCCTGATTAAAGGTTGCTGCCGCTTTAATTTTCTTGACTAATTCTTCGGGCATGGGTTTGCCAGTTTTATAATGAACAGCATAATGAGTGAAAACTTCAGGATACAGCGCCCAATGTTCATTGAACTGAGATGGGAATTCAACAAAGTCTCTGGCAACGTTTGTACCTGAAAGACTAGGGTATTGTTGATCGGCAAACAATCCATGTAAAGCATGGCCAAACTCATGGAATAAAGTGCTCACGTCATCGTAAGAGATTAGAGCAGGTTGCCCAGGAGCTGGTTTAGTAAAGTTGGTGACATTAAAGATAACTGGTTTGGTTCCGAGCAATTTGGATTGTCCCACAAAGTTATCCATCCAAGCGCCACCAGACTTATTATCTCTTTTAAAGTAATCGGTATAAAATAGTCCTATAGAAGAACCTTCACTATCTAAGACCTCATAGGCTTTTACATCTTCTTGATATACAGGTAGATCAGGACGAGCCTTAAAGCTTAAACCGTAAAGTAAATGAGCCGCATAAAACACACCATCCTGAACCACTCGATTGAGTTCAAAATAAGGTTTGATTTGCTCTTCATCCAGATCATATTTTTCTTTGCGAACTTTTTCAGCATAAAGATCCCAATCCCAAGGTTCTAATTTAAAGCTTTCTCCATTCTTGTTAATCATAGGCTCTAGCTGGACATGCTTTGTATGAATTTACCGCGTGTCCCTATTGTTTTAAAGTGAGGCGAGCAGCAGTTTCTTTGGGGTTCGATCTAGAATTGAGAAATATCCATCAATCAAAATCCTACGCCCAAGAGCTTCTTCAGGAGGGAGGGCGTAGTATGGTGCCTTGTTTAAGGATTGAAAATGAACGCCGCGAGCATCGGTGCGTAGCATCCGCATGCCTTGCTTGGTTAATTGCGCTTACAAGCAGTGCGCGGTTTACCGCTTGTGCTATTGGTTTTGGCAATGATTTTGTCATTACACCACTTTACTGAAGATGCCTTGTGGACACACACTTTTAAACCTCACTTTAAACCTTCTAGCTAATAGACTACTAAACTCTCGGTGTTCTCTGTGTTCTCTGTGTCCTCTGTGGTTCATTGATCTTTATAAAACTATTTCACCACCGAGGACACAGAGAACACCGAGAAAACATTGGTTATGCCTGTCTACTTTTGGCTTTTAAAAGAGGTTTCAACCTTAAAGTGGGATTTGCAAATTAACAGGGTATTCGATGGATGTATGAATCCGATGATATTGTTTGTTATTTGAAAAGTCATGTGGGTTCTAGACAGATTGAGAGCAGATAATTTATGGAAAGTCATAAATTCACCAGGTGATAAATTGGCGAATCCATTTTTAGCCCTATTGACCAAACAATATCTATTTTCATCAATCAAATTAGAGGCTCCGTCAATATTTTCCATAACCCAAAGATAGAAGGAGGTTGCCTTTCTATGCTACTGAAGTCAAATGAGAGATTTTATGCAGATTAATGGTGAATGTGGCTCGAAATGAATCAAGAAAAAGGGCATAATGACCCTGTGCAATCATTAACTGGAACTGGATTTTGTACCGATTACTATTAGTTTTGTTAGGCGTCTGCTTTATTTGGCTTCAATATCGATTGTGGTGGGGCGTCGGCTCGTTTCATGAGATTCATCAGTTACAGCAAAATCTTAGTTTACTACAGGAAACCATTCAAGTCAGTGAAGAGAGAAATCTTAAGTTAAGAATGGACATTGATAACCTCAAACAAAATGGTGGTGTACTCGAAGAATTGGCAAGGGAGGAACTAGGGTTAATTAAATCCGATGAATATTTCTTCCGTGTTATCCAAAAAAGAAAAATGAAAAAGTAGTTTTGATGATGACACAGCCATCAACAAGATATTGGGCAGTGATACCCGCAGCAGGGCAGGGGTGTCGCATGGGAGGAAATGTTCCTAAACAATATCTTCCTATCAATGGCTTTCCCCTTCTTTGTCACACCATCAGTCTGTTTTTAGATCATCCCCAAATTGCAGGGACTGTTGTGGTGGTGTCTGAAGCGGATCAGTATTGGCCTATTATTCAATCTAAAGTGATTCATTCCTTCACTGCGAAGCCATTTCAACTCTTAATTGCTTCAGGGGGAAAAGAAAGAATAGATTCAGTTTATTCGGGTTTGAAGCGATTGTCATCTATTGCCTCAGCGCAAGATAGAGTTTTGGTGCATGATGCAGCACGACCTGGGATTCAGGTCGAGTTGATTGATCAGGTGATTTTGGCTGCAGAAAACAATCAAGGGGTAATATTAGGGTTGCCAATAACAGATACCTTAAAACAAGTGAATGCGCAAGGCACGATTGAGAGCACTTTAGACAGAAATTTTATCTGGCAAGCACAAACTCCCCAATGTTATCCCTATGCTTCTTTATGCCAAGGATTTGAAAAGGCTTTAAACTCTAAGAATACCAAGTATTTTACTGATGAGGCCAGTGTAATGGAGTCTCTGGGGATAAAAACTCAAATGGTGCTTGGTTCAGAGACGAACTTCAAAGTGACCAGAAAGGGAGATCTTGTTAAAGTTCAAAATATGTTAAATCACCAGCTTGAGCAATGCCAAAGAGTTTCACCGCAGACTTTTTTTGAAAGGATGCCTGAATTATGGGAAAAAAATTAAAAATGAAAATTGGCCATGGCTATGATGTTCATAAGTTTGGGGGGGATGGACCGATTATCCTAGGCGGGGTTGCCATTGACAATCCTCAAGGCTTGTTGGCGCATTCTGATGGCGACGTTTTAATTCATGCGCTTTGTGACGCTTTATTAGGGGCTTTAGGGCTGGGAGACATTGGACATTGGTTTCCCGATACAGATCCCAAGTTAAAAGGGGTTGATAGTCGATATTTACTTAGGAAAGTTGCTGAGTTAATCCATGAAAACCAGTATTGTTTGGGTAATGCAGATATCACTATCATTGCGCAAATTCCAAAAATGGCACCCCATCTGAAATTAATGAAAACATATCTAGCACAAGATCTTAAAACTTGTGATGATCAAATCAATATTAAAGCAACAACCACTGAAGGATTAGGGTTTGCGGGTCGTAAAGAGGGGATTGCTGTGCATGCAGTTGTTTTGTTGATGCAACAAGCTCAATCTCAAAACGATTCTAAACCGAGCTAACTCAATATCCATTAACCATCATTGTAATTTCATGAGATCATTATGTTAGACATCTTCCCCTGTGCTTATGCTTCGTTAAATTGGGTTGCTCATTACAAAGCATTACCTGAAGATTTTAAAGTTCGTGAAAATCTTTCTTTTGCTTTTGAAGAAAATGAAGGTGAACATCTGTATCTTCTGATTGAAAAAAGAGCATTAACCACGGATTGGGTGGCTAAAATGTTGGCTCGATATTTCGATGTCTCATTAAGAGATGTGGGTTTTGCTGGTAAAAAAGACAAATGGGCTTTAACCGAGCAATGGTTTAGTGTTTGGTTACCAGGCAAAGCTCAAAATATGATTTTAACTAGTCTGACTGATTTCTCTGAAAATTGTCGCTTGTTAAAGGCTCGTTGGCATCGAGCTAAATTGCGAAAAGGTGCCATTGAGAAAAATGACTTTGAAATTATTGTTCGAAGTCATCAACCCCCAGACAAACTAGCCATAGAGAATAGACTCACCCAAATAAAAAACATGGGATTCCCCAATTATTATGGATCTCAACGGTTTGGCGTGAATGGAAATAATATTGAACAAGCTAAGAATTGGTTTGATAGAAAAATCAAAGTCAAAAAAAATACTCAAGGTATTTTAATCTCAGCGGTTCGTTCCTATCTGTTTAATCTGATTTTAGCCAAGCGTATAGAGTTGAATAATTGGGAGCAGCCTGTTTCGGGTGATTGTTTTATTTTGGAAGGTAGTCGGCGCTATTTTACCTCTGAAGAGTTAATCCCAGAAAATAAGGCCAGATGCCAAGAAAAGGATATACATCCCTCAGCAGCACTTTGGGGCAGAGGACGTAATGATGCCAAATTGGATGCTTTGCAAATAGAATCCTCGGTTATTCAAGAATTTAAGAACCTTTGTGAGCCTCTAGAATTTAAAGGCGTGGCCATCGATCGTCGAGCTTTAAGAGCCATGCCACAAAATTTAGTTTGGAAATGGGGAGATGATAATCAATTAAAATTACAATTTTCCTTAGCATCAGGGGCTTATGCAACAAGTCTTCTAAAAGAAATGGGTCAGATCAGTGAATTTCATCCTGATATGGTATGATTCAGAAAATTTAATAAAAAAACAATAAAAAGAGCAATTCATGCATATTTTGATTAGTAATGATGACGGATATAGAGCCGCTGGTGTAACTATATTAGCAGAAGCCATTAAAACATTGGCTGATGTGACGGTTGTTGCTCCAGATAGAAATAAAAGTGGTGCCAGTAGTTCTTTGACCTTAGATTTACCATTAAGGGTAGAAAAGATCAGTGAGCAGTTGTATTCAGTTTCTGGCAGCCCTGCAGATTGTGTTCATCTAGGTTGTTATAAGTTAATGTCACAACTTCCAGATATGGTGGTTTCTGGTATTAATCACGGCGTTAATTTGGGTGATGATGTGCTCTATTCTGGAACCGTTGCTGCAGCATTAGAAGGTCGTCATTTAGGAATGATTGCCATCGCTATTTCATCTGCTTCTTTAAGTGGTGAAAATATCCATAGTGCAGCGATGATCTGTTTGGATTTGATCAAGAAATTAACCACACATCCCTTAGCTGCCGATAAGATCCTAAATGTGAATGTCCCTGATTTGCCCTATGAACAAATTAAAGGGATTAAAGTCACTCGTTTGGGCTCACGCCATAGAATGAATACTTTATTGGAAGACAAAGATCCAAAGGGGAAAACCATCTATTGGTTAGGGCCGCCTAGTGATGGTCAAGATATTGCTGAAGGCACTGATTTTAACGCGCTCCAACAAGGATACGTTTCAGTCACCCCATTATCCGTCGATTTCACCGCAAAAGATGCGATGGAAAACCTCAAAGTTTGGTTGGAGAACTAAGTATGATAGGCCATGATAAATTTAGAGGTATAGGTATGACGTCGGAACGTACTCGGCGTCGACTGATGGAGCAATTGAGCCAAGAGGGTATTGATGATCCTTATGTGTTGGCGGCACTTTCTGAGATCCCCAGACATCATTTTTTGGAAGAAGGCATTGCTCATAGAGCCTATGAAAATACCGTTTTGCCCATAGGTGAAGGACAAACAATATCTCAACCCTTAATGGTTGCGCAAATGACTCAAATTCTCTGGCGGCAAGGACTTCATGGAAATATCTTAGAGATTGGTACAGGTTCTGGTTATCAATCCGCTGTGCTTTCAAGATTATGGGATAAGGTTTATAGCATCGAGAGAATCAGAGTTTTACAAACTAGAGCCCGTCAAGCGCTGTTGGAGTTGGGGTTGAATAATATAGAATTTAGAGGTGGGGATGGGTATTTGGGATGGTCGGAAAATGCACCCTTTGAAGCTATTATAGTTACGGCTGCTGCGCCGGTGATCCCTCCTAAACTGGTGCAACAACTCCAAGATGGTGGCGTGATGTTACTGCCCATTGGTTTACCTGAACAGTTACAAATGCTAACGCTGGTACGAAAAAATGCTGAAGAGATCGAGGTTAAAGAAATAGAACCTGTCAGATTTGTTCCTATGTTGCATGGAGTGAGTACATGAACTGGTTTTCAACGCTGTATGATAAAGCGCTGATTTGGGCTCAACATCCTAAAGCGGTCCAATTCTTATGGGCATTAGGTATTTCTGAATCTATTTTTTTCCCGGTGCCAACGGATGTGATGTTGGCTCCTATGGCGTTATCATCCCCGCAAAACGCTTGGCGTTTTGCTTCAATTGCGACAATGTCATCCGTTTTGGGTGGGATAATAGGGTTTACTCTGGGATATTATCTATTTGACACGATGATACAGCCTAGGTTAGAACTATGGGGATTTTGGGATACCTATCTTAGGGTTTATCAATGGTTTAAAGAATATGGTGTGGTAGTGGTATTTATTGCCGGATTTAGTCCAATCCCCTACAAAGTGTTTACTTTGAGCGCGGGTGCTTTGCACATGGCTTTTATCCCTTTTGTACTGATCTCTACAATAAGCCGAGGCGCTAGATTTTTTCTCGTGGCAGGTTTGATGAAATGGGGTGGCGAGCCGATGAAGTTAAAGCTTAGGATCTATGTTGATCGAATTGGCTGGTTTTTAGTTGGTTTGGTCGTTATTTACGGGTTCTATCTTTATTTATACCCCTGAGCATTTGTCCAAACTTCTGGATCTCTGGCATGATATCCTTTATTTTGGTTGATTATAGCTATAGAGGATTTTCTATAATTGGATGAAAAATAATGAAATTAAAATCTATATTCACCGTAATTCCCTAGCTATTGTGAGAAGGCTTTTTGTAGTCAGCTCTCGCAGTAGAAACAAGCTTCTGCTCAAGATACCACATTCTTTGTTCTCCATAACCTACTCATATAGCACTATTTTTCTCAATTGTATCAATTTGTTTTTTTGTGCAGTGCAAAAAGCGTTGTGCCGTTTTGAGCAAAAAGATGCCATACCTAAGCCAGGTGGAATGTGGTGTTTTTTAGTGTTTTTTCTGATGAGTGGATGCACCAGTAAATCATCAAACAACATACCTGTAGTACGTTTACCAACACAGGTTAAATATAGCCTAGATCCCCATTATTATTTTGTTCAGCCCGGTGATACCCTCTATTCAATTGCATGGCGCCAGAATTTAGATTATCGTTTTTTAGCGATAAAAAATCATATTCGAGAACCTTATATCATTCATGTGGGGGAAAAGTTAAAAGTTCAGTTTCATGGCCAATCGCAACTATTTGATTCCCCATCGACTAACACAAAACCTAGGAAAAGCAAGTTATCCAGAACAAAGTTTTATCCTGAAGTCAAGGAAGCGATCACTTCAACACCCACAATAAAAAATAAACCAGAGTTAGAGAACAATGAAAATAATTTAAAAAAAAGCGTGACAAAATGGATTTGGCCTGTTAAAGGTATAGTGGTTGAAACGTTCTCTGATAGTAGGGGAGGGAACAAAGGTATAGATATTAATACTGAGAAGCCTATGCCAGTAAAAGCTATAGCAGACGGTAAAGTTGTTTATAGTGGTCAGGGAATACGGGGATATGGTCGCTTAGTCATTATTAAGCATACAGATGATTATCTAAGTGCCTATGCCTATAACAGCCGCATTCTTGTGGCTGAGCAAGATAATGTTAAAGCGGGTCAGTTGATTGCCGATACAGGCTTGGATGGGTTAGAAAAAAACAAGCTTCACCTGGAAATAAGGTATAGAGGTAAACCAGTTGACCCAATGACCTATCTGAAGGAAGATTAGTATAGCGTTCTATCTGGAGTACAATTCAAAGATTAAAAAATATTAAAAATAATAAGCATGTTAATTAGACGATGAAAATAATAAAGATAGAATAACAGGATGTGACTCAAGCGTTTGATTAATACATTTGCTCAATAAAATCTGACTTTAAGCGGAGAAGAGTATATGAAGGCAATTGATAAAGATATTGATTTAGACGCCATTATTTATGATGTCATTCTAGAAGATGACATAGAAGACATTGATGATGACACAGACGACCTAGATGAGATAGACCAAGAAACCACCTCCAGCGACATCCCAGACAAAATTCTCACCAGCACCTTCAAAAAGAACACCAAAGCAGCTGATGCTACACAAATTTATTTAAAAGAAATTGGCATGGCCCCCTTATTGAGTGCAGAAGAAGAAGTTTATTATTCCAGATTATCTTTAAAAGGCTGTATTCCCTCCAAGAAAAGGATGATTGAGAGTAATTTGCGTTTAGTGGTGAAAATAGCCAGAAGATATCTAAATCGTGGTCTACCTCTATTAGACTTGATTGAAGAGGGCAATTTGGGATTGATACGAGCTGTTGAGAAGTTTGACCCTGAACGAGGTTTTCGTTTTTCAACCTACGCTACTTGGTGGATCCGTCAGACCGTTGAAAGAGCGTTAATGAATCAGACCAGAACTATTCGTCTTCCTATTCATGTGGTTAAAGAGATGAATGTTTATTTAAGAGCTTCTCGAGAACTAGCGCAAACAATGGTTCAAGAGCCTTCTCCTGATGATATTGCTAATAAAGTAGACAAGTCGGTTAAATCAGTGAATAAAATGTTGGGACTTAATGAACGTGTTTCGTCAGTAGATGTACCAGTGGGAATGGGATCGGATAAATCATTGCTTGATATGATCGCTGATTCTAATTCAGTGAATCCAGAAGAACATTTGCAAGAGGAAAATTTACAAGAAAACTTAGAAAAATGGTTGTATGAATTAAGCGAAAAGCAAAGAGATGTTTTGGTGCGTCGTTTTGGTTTGTTAGGGCATGAAACTGCTACTTTGGAAAAGGTGGGTAATGAGATTGGACTCACTCGAGAAAGAGTTCGTCAAATTCAAGTCGAAGCCTTACGTCGCCTTAGAGACTTATTGGAAAGAAACGGTCTTGATTTAGAAAGTATGATCACTTTGTAAAAAGGCGAAACTTTTAAAAAACCAGCAGTCGCTGGTTTTTTTTGGGGTATACTAAACATAACCGATTATTTGATAGGGAAAACTTTGTGTTAACCAAAGAACAATTTCTTCATCTACAACACATAGGTATTCCTGTTTGGATTTCCAGAGAGAATCAAATTGAGGCTCAATGCGAACAAAATGCCGATATATCAACAAGTTGCCAACTTGAAGACGCCTCAAAAGAGCCTTTTGAGAAAATGCACAATTCAGCATTGAGTCACACCCCACAAAAACAACCCTCATCTTGGCAGATACTACCAATGTCTCCTCCAGTTGAAACGCCTAAAATATGCTGGTTTATCCATGAAAAATCCCCGCTTCCTGGCAAACAATTTTTTGAGGATGTAGCTCGTGCTCTTTATCAAAAAGAAGATAATTGGAGTGCTTTTTTAGGGAATGAAAATACAGAAATTGCTGGTGATATGAGCGCTTGTCTGCAAATTATCTGCGTTGGTTTGCCAGCAAAAAAGTTGCCTTTGGAAAAGGCTCTTCATCAGAGAGCTATTTCTGTGAATTCAGTGGGTTCTCCTCAAGATAATAAATTCTTATGGCAACAATTGTTGTCTAATTGCTCATGGTAAGCCAATTTTCAGTGATTGAAAATCCTTCTCTAATGAATATTAAAAAAGCCCAACTCGATGATGTAGCGACTTTGTTTGAGATCGAGCATGAAATTTCTACCATGGGCTGGTCGATTCAAAATTTCAAGGACGCCTTGCAATTCTATGAAGTTTGGTTAATTTCTACACAAGATGAACCCGCAGATGTTGTTGGTTTTGTCATATTACAAACGATTCTAGATGAGTTACATTTATTAAATATTGTGGTCAGCTTAAAACACCAAGGCCAAGGTTGGGGTAAAGCACTGTTAGAATATGCCATTTCTCAGGCACAAAAGAAAAATTGCTCTGTAATTTATCTAGAATTACGTTCATCAAACAAAGTTGCCAGAAATCTGTATCGACAATATGGGTTTGCACAAACGGGTACCCGCAAAGGCTATTATCCTTGTACCGATGGTACCCGTGAAGATGCTAGATTAATGATGTTGATGATAAGTTGACCTCATCTATGGTCTCCTCTCTGATTCGGCATCTAAGAGCCATAATTGTCATGTGACAAACAATTAAACGGAAGAAGACCAAAATGAAGAATGCAACAATTGGGTTCAACATAGTAAAAAAACTTGTCCATGCCTGTGCCACCATTAAAATGGTCGTATCATAAAAAAGAAAATAATGAAGTGGGTCAGCGCTTCAATTATCAAAGAGCACGAGATGTTTTCGCATCACTGAAAATAGTTCCAAAGCAGCACAGCAGTGGTGGCAAGGATGGACTTCTTGGTCTAAGTATACACGGCAGCATAACCGAGCCTGTGTCCTTATGCCAACAAAATGGTTAGAATGGCTTGGGCGCTCGAGCTGATCTCGAGCTGATAAGGACGATATGTGCGGAATACATCGAGGCCAGAAGTTAGAACACTCTAATAAAGGCCATATATGAGGCTAAATTAACATTCAATCACATTGACGGCTAATCCACCGCGAGCGGTTTCTTTGTATTTTGTTTGCATATCAGCGCCAGTTTGACGCATGGTTTTGATGACCTTATCCAAAGAAACATTGTGATCACCATCTCCTCTAAGAGCAATTCTTGTGGCATTAATGGCTTTTACTGCTGCCATGGCATTTCTCTCAATACAAGGGATCTGCACTAATCCACCTATAGGGTCACAGGTCAGTCCTAAATTATGTTCCATGCCTATTTCCGCTGCATTTTCTACTTGCAGGGCGCTACCACCCATGGTTTCTGTAAGTGCTCCAGCAGCCATGGAGCAAGCGACACCTACTTCACCCTGACATCCGACTTCAGCACCAGAAATAGATGCGTTGAGTTTATAGAGAATACCGATAGCTGCTGCCGTAAGTAAAAAGCGTACTATTTTATCTTGGCTGACAGAAGGATTTGTGTGAAGGTAATACTTTAATACAGCTGGGATAATTCCAGCTGCTCCATTGGTCGGT
>Ga0210032_1001208_pt1 | contig 14941 bp, 11 predicted proteins | sample CryGeyCG2114_250_2_FD_185458 | JGI IMG/M metagenome (GOLD analysis project Ga0210032, IMG submission 185458) | Groundwater microbial communities from aquifer - Crystal Geyser CG13_big_fil_rev_8/21/14_2.50 (SPAdes) (version 2) | ecosystem: Environmental > Aquatic > Deep subsurface > Groundwater ... | reverse complement strand
CAGCTATACAGATTCTACTCATGGTATTGCGGTAGGGAATAATGGCATAATCGTTAGAACAACTAATGGCGGTGCAAATTGGCTCAAACAACCAAGCGGAACAACCAACTCTTTGAATGATGTAACTTTTACCGATGCGAAAAACGGATGGATTGTTGGAGCGGGCGGTTTGATTTTACATACAACTTCAATTACTGAAATTGTTTCTCAATCATCTTTCCCATTGGAACTCGGGAACAAATGGTACTATCAGGCCGGATCAAACCGAAATGAAGTTTATGGAATTGTTAAGGAGGTTACCGATACTTTAAGCAATGGCTTTAGAGAGATCACCTCTAAATCTTTTTCCCGTACCGGTGTAACGACTGGAAAAGAATATTGGGGTTTTATCGACGGCAAGTTTTATGCGAACTCATACTCTCCCGCGATTGACTATTATGCTCAAGTCTATTATAATAACTTTTTAACCCATGATTCATGTATTTATATTGGTGGAACAACTATGGACAATGATTGTTGGAAATTGACAGAATATCCAATGTTCAATATTATTGATTCTGCACAAATCTATACTCGTAGCGGCGCGATAGCAAGTATTGTAAGCTTTCAACAAACTGTAATCGTTTCACCCAAAATAGGAATAATTAGAACATGGTTTTCAAGTTATCCGCGCCAAGGTGTGGGAGATAGAGATTCTACATATTTAATAGGAATGTTCCGAAATGGAGAATTTCTTGGAGATACTGTATTTTCTAATCCATACAGAGCGGCGAATCTAATTTCACCTCTAAATGGTTCGCATGATATGTTTCTAACAGTTTCTTTACAATGGCGTAAACCTTCAGAAGCTCTTTCATACAGAGTGCAGGTATCTACAGATACCACATTTAGTAATCTTATTGGTGATTATTCAGGATTAACTGATACACTAAAAATTGTTGGCCCACTTAAAGACTTCACAGATTATTATTGGCGTGTTGGAACTTTAAGTAGTGATGGAAAAGTGTATTGGTCCTCATATTTTAATTTTAGAACTATGAACACAAAGAACATTCCTTATTTACTCTCACCCGAAGACGGAGCAAGTATTCCCCAACTTTCTACATTTAAATGGAGAAAAGCGGAAGAAGGAGTATCGTATAGATTACAAATCTCCACCGATCCTTTTTTTTACAATTTAGCTTATGATCGTTGGGGTTTAACTGATACAACAAAAACCATTGACTCTTTAGATCTGGAAACGGAATACTTTTGGCGTGTAGAGGCAACAACTATTAGTGGTCACTATTTATCGCAGGTTTTTAGTTTTACTGTCGCTCATTTTCCTGATCCTTATAGAGCTGTAAAATTAATTTCACCTTTAAATGGTTCTCTTGATTTGTTTCCAACAGTTAGTTTAAAATGGAATAAAGTTTCAGAGGCAACCTCATACAATCTGCTGGTTTCTAAAGATATAAACTTTAGAAACATAGTCCTCAATTATTCCGGGTTGACTGATACTTCTAAGTTTGTTGGTCCACTTGAAAACTTCACAAAATATTATTGGCGTATTGGTACTATATGGAGTGACGGAAGTGAATATTGGTCATCAGCTTCTAATTTTACAACTATTGATCAAAAATATCTTACAAATCTGCAGGTACCATCTAATAGAACTTCAGAGATTCCTCAATTCTTTACCTTCAAATGGAATAAAGTGGCGAATGCAGTTTCCTACAGGTTGCAAATTTCAACTGATTCTCTTTGCACTAATGCAGTTTATGATTATGGTAACCTTCTTGATACATTAAAGGTTGTTGATCTTTTAGATTCAAAAACACAATATTTTTGGCGTGTTGAAACATCAACTTTGGATTACAGAGCAACATCTCGCAAATACTGGACGATGGCTTATACTTTTTCAACAATCGCGGCACCGGAAGAATTTATGCTGCATCAGAATTATCCCAATCCGTTCAATCCATCGACTACAATCAGTTATGAAATACCAAAAGCCGGATTTGTTTCGCTTAAACTGTATGATGTGCTTGGAAGAGAAGTTGCTACTCTGGTTAATGAAGAGAAGATCGCAGCGAAATATGACATTGAGTTTAAGGCAAATATTTTGGCAAGCGGAGTATATTTCTATCAACTCCGGGCGGGAGATTTTGTGCAGACAAAAAAAATGGTGTTGTTGAGGTAAGGAATAGGCGAAGTTTTTAGAGAGTTATAATAATGAACATGAAACAATGAATAGCGAATGATGAAGTCACTCGTTCCTTGTTCGTTATTCGATATTTTCTTTTTACTCGCCATGTAGATTTGGAATTCGGCATTAATAAATCGGGTCCATCCCGTATTTGCCGCAAGCGTACATCATCAACAAAGCGGAAAGATCAACAAGCGCTTTTTTCTGATCTTCTATGTAAATAACCAGGTCGTAAACCTCGGCGACAAAACTTAAATTCTTTAAAACTTTTCTTAATTCCTGGTAGGTTGGAGTTCCATGCCAGTTTGCCACTTCTTTTACAAGAATATTTTCATAACGGCGTAAGAATTCGTTAAAGGATATTGTCTTTTTACTATTTGGAAACTGGGGGCGGCAGATGGCGATGAGATCATTGAAATAAGCATCCCATTTATCAGCGAGATTTTTATTTCTTACGCGCATCACATAGCGGGCTTTTTCTAAAGAGAAATGTGCCTTGGTTGATACTTTTACTGTTGGAATAACAGCATAGCCGTCGTAACTTTTTTCCCCGGTTTCTTCATCAAAATATTTCCATCTTTTTAAAAGCTGTGAAGGTGAATAAATTACGATAACTTTATCAAGAGCGCTATCTACAACAATATATTTATTTTGCTGAAAAGTGATCACCGTAAACCAGTGTTCCCAGTTGTCAACACTTAGCACGCACGGGAAACCATCCTTTAAATGTTCGTTCAACACCTTTAATGCTTCTTTGGGAATTTCACGGCGGAAATATTTCATTTTGCAATTGTATGCTTTTGCCGCTTTTGCAAGTCCTATTTCGTCTGTCCCGTACCACCAGTTGCTTCCGGCTTTTTTACCAATTTCATTTTCATTTTGAAATTTTCCGAGCATCACTAAAGCATATTTTAAAGCGAAAGGTCCGCATTGATATTTATAGGGCTGAGGGTAGAAACTCATAGATGTTGTACTAAGTTTTTAATTATAAATTGTTTATCGTAAATTTAATTCAACAAAATGAATTTATCGAGGTATTTTTTAAAAAGATGAAGAAAAAACAGCTAAGGGGCGGAATTACCAAGAAGAAAACGGCTAAACCCGGTTTACCAACCGTAGCTATAATTTATAACGAGCCGGAACCGGAGCTCTACGTAAAGAAGTCTCCCTCAAATTTCGATAACTTGAATTTTATCCCTTATTTCGAAGTTGAAAACACTACTCCAATGGAGGATTACGAAACATTTGCCAAGATAATTGAAATGAGGGGATTTAATTGCTCTACCGTAAACCTGAAGGATGATTTTCATCTCTTAGTTGATGAATTGACGAAAAACCGCCCGGATGTCATTTTCAATTTTGTTGAGCTTTTTAACAACAATCCAAAACTTGAGATGAATGTAACCGGAATTTACGAACTGTTGGAAATTCCTTACACCGGAGCTCCTCCTTTAGCATTAGCCAACTGCCAAAGCAAAGTTTTTACAAAAAGGCTGCTTGGTTCGTACGGAATTAAAACCGCAAATTTTGAGCTAATAAAGACATTTGCAGAAAGATATAAACACTCGCTCCGTTTTCCCATAATTGTGAAACCCGCTTATGAAGATGCAAGTGTTGGAATTGATTTCAACGCAGTGGTTCACAATAATTCCGAGTTGAACGCAAAGATCAATTACATTTTTAGCGAGTTTAAACAAGCCGCTTTGATAGAGGAGTTCATCGAGGGGCGTGAATTGAATGTTGCTGTAATGGGAGACGAAAATCCAGTAGTACTGCCAATCAGTGAAATTGATTTTTCTGCAATGCCCGATCATCTTCCGAATATTGTAAGCTATCAGGCAAAGTGGGATCAAATGCACGAAGCGTATCATAAGACCATCCCAATTTGTCCTGCTGTTTTGCCAAAGAAAATCCAGGCGAAAGCAGAAAAGATCGCTCTCGCAGCATTTAAAGTTATGGGAGTTCGCGATTACGCAAGAATTGATATGCGTCTGTCAAAAGATAACGAACTGTTTGTATTGGAAGTTAATCCGAATCCTGATCTGACTGAAGGAGCCGGTTTTATGCGCTCGGCAGAAGCTGCCGGTCTTACTTATGATGAAGTGCTTGAGAAATTAGTTCGTTTTGCTTTGCTACGTGGGGAAAAAGCCCATCCCCGACCCTTCCCAAAGGGAAGGGGGGTTTAGATATTCTCTCTTTGGTGGATTATAAGGAGCTTTTGACCGTCTGCGGTAATTTTACTTTTACAACTTCATAAACTCCAAAGAGCAAGCCTGTGTAAAACAGATCGCCCAATAAAGTGTTTTGGAAAAATGGGATGCCAGCGGTAAAGCAAAGAAGTAGTCCAGTTAAATCTTTTGAATAAAGAGTTCCTAAAGCCCACATTCCAAAATTCGTAATTACAAAAAAGAGAACAGAAGAAGCAACGGATGCAAGCGCTATCGTACCAATCGATTTTCTGTTTTTTACTAAAAATCCAATTCCAACTATCAAAACAAAACTTAGATAGACAGTTATCATTTGTGAATGGAAGCCGATAATTAAATCGGAAAGAAACATTGCCAAAACCGGGACGGCAAAAGCAAATTTCTTCTCGTCAAAATAGACGGCGGATAACAATGCCATGCCGGTTATCGGCGCAAAGTTTAGCGGATGGGGAATTAAACGGCTGATGGCGGCGAGCAGAATCAATCCGGTTAGTACCAGAAATTTATTTGAGGATATTTTTTCTTTCATGGGAGTTCCTTTTTCTATTTGTTCAAAATTACAAAAAAAAATGAAATGTTCAGTTAAAAATTTGTTTCTTTATTTTCATCATTTAACCGGAACGGTCTTGACCGCTCCCTACATTTTGAAACAAAAGTAGGTTGTAGAGAACACTCACGAGCGTTCCGTTAAATCTTATAAAATGACTGATGACCATTGACTACTGCCTATGCTTAAAACGAAAAATTAATCCCGGTATAAACAGATTGTCTTTCAGTTCCGTAACCTAAAATCTCTTCATACTTTTTATCAAAGATGTTGTGCAGTTTGGCGAAGACTTCAAACATGTTTTTGATTTTATATGAAGCTGACATATTCACCAGTGTATAACTTTCAAGTTGAATGCGTTGGTAAGTTGAAAAATCTTTATCATCCCTCACTCCTGTGTATAAAATATCAATCCCGAGAGTAAGCTGCTGGTTCAGGAAAAAGATGCTTGAGAATGAGGCTCTGTCTTTCGGTCTGCGAAGCAATGGTAAATCTTTGTCGGGGCTGTTCTCGCTTTTATCATGGGTGTTTGTTAACGTGTAGGTGAAATGATAAGCTGCAAATCCTTCCGGGTTATATTTTAAACCGATCTCAACGCCTTTGGTTTCAGCCTTTGAAAGGTTAATCATTTTAAACGTTGCGTTATCTAAACTAAATAAGTCAGTAAAAAGATTTGAGAAATACGAAACTTCAAAGGATAAATTGCGATTCAACAAAAACTGTTCTACGCCAATATCCCAACCTTTACTTTTCTCCGGTTTTAGACCGGCATTTCCATAGAGAGGATCAAAAAGATTGAAAAGGGAAGGAGTTTTAAATCCCGTACCGTAAGACGCGCGGATTTTCGTTCCGGTTTCTTCCACAAAATAAACGGGAGCGATCCGGTAAGTAACCGCAGAGCCGAATTTTTTATGTTTGTCGTAACGAACGCCAAGTGTGCTATTGAAATTGTTTACGGGTGAAATTTGATCTTGTGCAAAAAATCCGAAAGTAGTTGAACTGCTTTTGGGGAAGAAACTGTTCCAGGGTCCCCATTCGCTGTTTGAGTAATAATCCGAGACTGCTGTTTCTTCCTCAGCCTCTGCGCCAAGGGTGATTCGTTGCGAATCAATGAACCTTAACGTGTTCAGCCATTCAATTTTCTTTTTTGTTCCATCGTAACGCGCATCGGAAGAAGTTGTAGGACGGTGCGCATCAACTCCATCTGTATATTTTCTGAAATTGCGCAGATAGTTAAAAGAGATTGATTGATTCCACTTTTTATCAAACAGGGAAAAATCAAGAGCAGTTTTTATTAATGATTCTTGCAACGAGTAAGAATAATTAGGATCGTCGCCGTTGATTCCTCCGCTGTAATCAAAGTCGGTATTTGCTTTGTTGTAGCGGAGTAAAAGGGAAAGGGAAATATCTTCAGGGAAAGTATAATTCAACTTTGATGTGAACGAAGAAGTTTTGTATCCATCGACTTCTGTATTTCCGTAGAGTTCCGAAGCGGAAGAAAAACCTTTTGTTTTGAAATCGTTTACCGCGAAAAAATAATTTAATGCGTTACTGCTTCCCGAGACAGAAGCGCCTGAACGTATACTGTTGTAAGCGCCGCCTTCAAGTTGAGCGTTTACTGATAAAGACTGCGAATATTTCCTCGTAAAGATCGAGATGACACCCGCGAGCGCGTCGGATCCGTAGAGTGTGCTCTGCGGTCCGCGGAGGATTTCTATCCGCTCTATATCGGAAGCTTGAAGGTTTGAAAAATCAAAAACGTTTCCAACATCACCGGGATTATTCATTTCCACGCCATCAAGAAGAACAAGAGTCTGCCCGGCATTAGCGCCGCGCGTAAGTACAGTTGCAAGTTTGCCTGCGCCGCCTTGTTGAAGCATAAAAACTCCCGGCACTTCCGAAAGTAATTCGAGAGCGGTTCCTTTTTGTGAGAGTTCAATTTGCGCCCTCTCAATGACCGTTACTGCCGAACCGACCTGATTTGTAGGCATCGGAGTTTTGGTCGCCGATACTACAACATCAGACAGATGATAGGTGCGAAGTGAATCGCTGCTCGATTTTTCTCCTTCCGCTTTTGTAACGGAAATGAAGAGGAGAAGTGAAAGAAAAATTTTTTGTACCATAGAAGTTACTCCTTCAGTATAAATAAAATGATTGAAATAAGGGTGTAACTTCGTGGGATGAAAGAAATGAATTACGAAACGGTACGCATGAGCGTAGAGGCTTCATTAATCCAACCTTACCCGCGAAGGTTGATTAAAATTTGTACGGCAGGTCTCCTGACTTTTGACCAATAGCATTTTGCCGGTAGTCATTTCACAGTTGCGCGACAGCTCCGGAGTTTCACCGGATTCCCTATCATTCCCGTTCTATGCGGGACACCGTAACAATCTTAAAAGAACGGGCGAAATCTAAAAAAAATATTTTTGAAAACAAAATGGACATCTTGCCGGAGAATTTCTGTTTGACACTTGCTATCGGATTGAGTAAGTTACGGTAGGTTCTTAAAAAATCACTATCACTAACATGTTAACGATAATTAAATATCGAATATTGAACAAGGAATAATGAATTTCGAAGTTAAAGCAATAAGCAGTTCAACTTCATCATTCGAAATTCCTTGTTCGATATTCATTATTCATTTTTTCCTTTAGCTTTTTTCCCAGGCAGCGTCTTGGGAAAAACGTAGTACCTTATCAGTAATGTTCACGTAATATTTGGCAAAATATTAACATGATAAATAAAGCGAAAGAATAACCGAATGAAAATGAATGGATGGATGTTTTTCATTCAACCATACAGCCATTCACTCATTCTAATGTGATATATTGGTTCTGGCTTGTCCAAGTTAGGAAAAAGCTATACAGGAGAGGATTTAGGAATTAGGAATTAGGATTTAGGAATTAGGAATTAGGAATTAGGAATTAGGAATTAGGAATAAAAGCAAGCATATCATCCCGATCTTTCAAGCGTTACTTGTAACTTTTTTATGGTCAACGTCCTTTATTATTATTAAATGGGGATTAGTAGATATTCCGCCACTAACTTATGCGGGGCTGCGCTATATTCTGGCTTTTATCATTTTTATTCCTTTCATTCTTAAAAAAAAATATTTAGATGAAATAAAATCTCTAACAATTATTCAATGGAAAAAACTTCTACTACTTGGATTAGTTTTTTACACTTTTACCCAAGGCGCACAGTTTGTCGGACTTTCACTTCTCTCATCTGTTACCGTAAGTCTGCTACTTAACTTCACTCCCATTCTTGTAGCTATCGCCGGGATTTTTTTATTAAATGAAAAACCCTCTTCTCTTCAATGGATCGGGTCATGCTTATTTATCGTTGGGATTGTCGCTTATTTTTTCCCCATAACCTTACTTGATGGCAAGGGACTTGGTCTCGTGGTTATGCTTGTCGGAGTTTTGGCAAATGCCGGTTCTGCAATTATTGGGAGAGATATTAATCGAAAGAAAAATATTAGCCCTTTGGTTATTACATTTATTAGTATGGGAGTTGGAGCAATAATTTTAATGGTCATCGGTTTTACAATGAATGGACTCCCGGTACTCAATACTAAAAACTGGCTTTTCTTAATTTGGCTTGCGGGAATTAATACCGCTTTTGCATTTACATTGTGGAATTTAACGCTTCGCTCTCTTACCGCAATAGAATCGAGTATTATCAACGGAACAATGCTCATCCAGATCGCTCTTCTTGCATGGTATTTTTTAGGAGAAACGATTACAATCCAAGAGGGAATAGGAATGGCTATTGCGGTTGTTGGCGCTGTACTGGTGCAGATGAGAAAGTAAGCGGGAGAAGAGTAACTTATTAAACTGTTATTTAGAGTGAAAACGAAAACATTCCAGGCATGGTGATGAGAAGAATAACTTCTAAAAAATTTTAATGGCATGGAAGAATGAAAGTGAATGGATGGATATTTTTCATTCATTCATGCGACCGTTCAATCAATCATTCAAAAGAATTAGTTCTGTCTATGTTGGGTTAAGCTTTAGTAGACTCTTACGAGTGTTCTGAGGTCTCTTTGGTTCTTAAACTTTTTATTTTAAAATTGCACTATCTTTCACCAAACATTTAACGTATATGAAACCCTGGGCAAAAATTTTATTAGGTTCTGTTGTTTCTCTTATCATTATTCTTCTTATCGCAGGTTATTTCTTCAAACAGATGCTGTATAATTCACTCCCTGAATATGAAGGTGAATTTCCTACGGATAAAATTAAAAGTGATGTGACCATTTATTTTGATTCACTTGCCATTCCATACATTACTACTGAGAAAGAAGAGAGCGCAGCGTTCGCGCTTGGCTTTTTGCATGCCCGCGAGCGAATGTTCCAGATGGATCTGATCCGCCGTGCCGGCGAAGGAAGATTGAGCGAAGTATTTGGAAGAAAGACTCTCGCTTTTGATCAAATGTTTTTGACTGTTGGAATTAAACAAACTGCAGCCAAAATGTTTGAAGCCGCTCATCCCGAAACGAGAAAAGTTCTTTCCTCGTATGCCGATGGGGTAAATTATTTCATTAAAAAATTCCCCAAAAAACTTCCCATCGAATTTGATGTTTTAAAGTACGAACCTTATCCATGGAAACCGGTTCACAGTTTCATGATCGTTCGTTTAATGGCTTGGGAATTGAACATGAGCTGGTGGACGGATATAATTTTTACTAAACTTGTTCAACAACTGGGAGAAGAAAAAGCAATGCTTCTCCTTCCCGGTTTCCCCGAGAATGCACCGACAATTATACCGTCTTCTCTTTCAAAAGCACCAAAAATTAATACGGCTTTTATTGATGTAAATAATGCTTACAAAGAATTTACAGGTTTTACAGGAACGCACATCGGCTCAAATAATTGGGTGGTGAATAAACAGAAATCACAAAGCGGGAAAGCGATAATTGCCAACGATCCGCATCTCGCATTTACGGCTCCCGGTAAATGGTACGCGGCGGTAATCCGTGCGGGTGATTATCAAGTTGAAGGTGTTACGCTTCCTGGTGTTCCCGCTGTAGTAATTGGAAAAAATAAAAATATCTCATGGGTACTTACCAATGTTATGGCTGATGATGCCGATTTCTATTTTGAAAAACTTGACCGAACCGGGAAGAAGTATTTTTTGAATAATGAATGGCATAATTTAAAGATCAGAATAGAGAAGATAAAAGTAAAAGATGAACCGGATGCTTCAATTGAAATAAAAGAAACACACCGTGGACCAATTATCTCACATATTCACGCTTTCAACTCGATGTATCCCAATTCGCTCGACAAAAATTTAAATATCAGCATGCGCTGGACGGGCAATGATGTTAGTGATGAGTTCTTTGCTTTCTACTCTGTTAACAAAGCTGGCGATTGGAACAGTTTTAAAACTGCCGTTTCAAATTTTTCTGTGCCGGGACAGAATTTTGTCTATGCCGATGTGAAAGGAAACATTGGTTATCTTTGCGCGGCAAAACTTCCCGTTCGTTCTACAAATTCTCCAACCTTTGTTTTTGACGGAACAACATCTGCAAATGATTGGAAGGGTTTCGTTCCTTTTGAACAGATACCGGCGCTCTTTAATCCCCCGCAAAATTTTATTGCTTCGGCAAACAATAAAACGGTAAAAGATTTCCCGCATCATATTTCAAACTTGTGGGAACCTTCATCACGCATCGAAAGAATTACGGAATTATTAACTGCAAAAGAGAAATATTCTGCGGAAGATTTTGAACATTATCAAACAGATTTTGTTTCTCCTTACGCTAAAAACATTACCGGGTATATTCTTCAAGCATTTGAGGGGAAAAAGTTAAACGACAAAAATCTCACCGATGCAATTCAGCTATTTAAAGAATGGGACGGCAAGTTCGACGCCTATTATCAAGCTCCGGCTATCTATGCCGTTTTTCTCACACATCTTTTAAAAAATACTTTTGAAGATGATCTTGGGTATGATCTGTTTAATGAGTTTCTTTTTGTTCCGAATGTGCCGTACAGAGTGGTACAAAGAATTTTAACTGAAAACACCTCTACAATTTTTGATGATAAAAAAACTTCCAAAATTGAAACACGCGATGATATCATTAGAAAAAGTTTAAGCGATGCGCTCACCGATCTTGAAACAAAAATGGGAACCGATATCAAGCAATGGCAATGGGGGAAACTCCACACGCTAAAGTTCAAACATTTTTTCAGCGGTGAGAATAAATTTATTGACGGTGTCGTTGATATTGGTCCTTTTGGAATTGGCGGGGATGGCACAACATTGTTTAATACTGAATATACGTTTAATCATTACGCGGGAGATGTAAGAGCGTTTCAGCATAATGAATATGAAAATCATCTCGGACCTTCAATGAGGTTCATATATGATTTTGCCCATCCCGATGAATTTTATTTAGTGCTGCCAACCGGACAGTCCGGTCATCCGCTGAGCAAACATTATCAAGATCAAACCCGGATGTGGCTGCGCGGAAAGTATGTCAAAATTAAAACCGATCCGGCATCAATTAGTAGTTTGAAGAATAAAATTTCGCTTGTGAAGTAGAGAGTAAACCGAACCACAATAGCACGAGGATTTAGCGGATTGAACTGATTAACAGAGATTAAATAATCTTGCACAAGAATTGTGTACGAACTCTCGTTCTGTTAAACCCAAAAGTTGGTTTAGAATTAGTGATTAAATTTATTTAGTTTGCAAGAAAAAATATTTAGAAATGACAAAAGAAGAACATATTCAATACTGGTTAGATTCAGCTTATGAAGATTTCGAAGCAGCCAAGGAAATTATTGCGAACAATAGAAGAAAACATTTCGCCCTTTTCCTTGGACATTTATACATTGAAAAACTTCTAAAGGCATTATTTGTAAAACAGTTTGATCAGGTGCCACCTTATAACACGATTTATATATCTTAGCATCAAAATGTGGAATTGTATTAACAAATGTGCAAATAGAAAATCTCAAGATCATTAACGAATTCAATATTCAGGCGAGGTACCCTGATTATAAAAATGATTTTTATAAAAAATGTACCAATGATTTCGTTCACCGTGAAATTGAAAGAATTAAGGAAACAGCAAAATGGATTCGAATATTACTCTAGACTTTGCTTTGGCTAAGGCTAAATTGTTGATTAAGGCAGTAGAAAATGAAAAAATTAAAGTGAGCGCGGCTTATTTATTTGGTTCTTGTGTCAACGGAAGTTTCGATCAGGAGCTTTCGGATATTGATGTTGCTCTTATATCTGAAAATTTTTCCGGTTTTAGATTTGATGATAATATGAAAATCATTCCAATTGTAACACGCATTGATCCCAGAATTGAAACTCATCCTTTTAGACTTGAAGATTTTAATAATTCTCCTTTCGCGAAAGAGGAAATTGTTGCCAAGGGTATTAAAATCGAGTTAAATTAGTCATCTATCACGGGTCAATTTTTAACAAATTACTCCGCCACCAAGGCAATAATCACCATCGTAAAAAACCGCAAACTGTCCGGCTGCAATTCCTCTGTCGGGTCTGTCAATAAGTACTTCGGCAAGATTATCATTTTGGAATTTAAGTGAGCAATCAAAAAAATGTTCGCCATGTCTAATTTTTACTCGAAGATTTTTTTTCGTTGGTGGTTCGGTTATCCAATTAAAATTAGTAACGGTGAAATGATTTTTTTCTTTCTCGATCAACTCAACATTTTTCGATATGAGAATTTTATTCTCTGCAATATTTTTCTCAACTACAAACCAGGGTCCGCCGCTCAAACCAATTCCGCTTCGCTGTCCGATTGTAAAATAATAGTAACCGGGATGTTTGCCGAGAATTTTTCCCGTTTCCATTTCAATAATGTCACCGGGAAGTTCACCAAGATGATGTTTGATAAAATCGGAAAATTTTATTTGTCCGAGGAAGCAAATCCCCTGGCTGTCTTTCCGTGTTTGATTTGCAAGATTATAATCTGCGGCGATTTTCCGAATTTCTTTTTTCTCATATTTCCCGATTGGAAAAAGGGCACGAGTGATTTGCTGTTGAGTTAAATAGGCAAGAAAATAAGTTTGGTCTTTAATCGGATCTGGAGAGCGTTTTAAATAATACTTCTCATTCTCGTAAGAAATGTTTGCGTAATGTCCGGAAGCGACTTTTTCAAAACTCGCATCAATTTTGTCGTAAAACTCTCCGAACTTTATCAACCGGTTGCAGAACATATCGGGATTCGGCGTGCGCCCTTCTTTTATTTCACTGATCGTGTAAGAAACAACTTTGTCCCAATATTCATTTTGAAGCGAGAGAACTTCAAGCGGAACATTTGTCTGCTCGCAGACTTTACGCACAAATTCCATGTCTTCTTCCCAGGGGCAATTACCGAGGAAAGAAAACTCATCCTGGAGCCAAATTTTTAAATAGAACGCGGTAACATCGTGCCCTTCATTCTTTAATAATTGAAGGGCAACGGAACTGTCAACGCCGCCGGAAACCAACACTGCTATTTTCATAATTTCATTTTTTGTTGATACAAATTTAAGAAGAAAAAGTTTGAGAAGTTTAAGGATAAGTAATCAGTGTGCTGTCCTCAGTCAGCAGTCTTCAAAAGAAGATAATTTGAATAAAGTCTCCGGTGTTTTGAAAACGCCGGAGATTTTTTTTCTTATTGACTTTGAATAGATGAAGTTATACGTTTGCGATAGAAAAAATAATTAATACTTGAGACCGTATGAATTATGTGCGGATTAAAAACAGCACACACATAATCCAACTTAAAAAACTAAATTGAAAAAGAACTTGAACAAAGAGTTATTCCGGTAAAATAAATTTAGAACATTAATTTGAAGGTAATTTGGGAACTTCTCGTAACATAGTTTGGCACGGTATTTACTCTCTCTCGGCTGTGGAAGGGAAAGATGCTGGTAAATGTATTCTTCCTTTTACTTCCTCTCATTTATGAAACTCCCGAAGTTTTTGTACAAACATTCATTCAATTATTTTCCCTTTCATCTATTCACCAAAACTACCCGACCGGGTTTATATAACTTAACTGAAGAGATAGTTGTTTTCTCCCTTGCAAAAAGCAGCGGGAGCTTTCCCTAAAAATTTTTAGAAGGTAATAAAACGTGAAAAAAATATTGGTTTGTTGTTTGTTGGTAGTGGTTAGTTGTTCTTCATTTGCACAGCAAAGCAGGCAAGAAAAACTACAACGGTTAAAAACCCGTGAGGATATAAAAGTAACCGAAGTAGAAAAAGACTTACTTAAACTTAAATACCGAAATGGTAAAACTCTCTATAAAAACAGTGGCGAGTATAAACCGCCAACCAACAACGGGTTACTAAAAACCAAATATTCTCCAACTTACGACAGCACAATAATTGATCTAACAACGATAGACACAACTCTTTATTACCAAAAGTACAGCTACTGGCAGGAAGTGCCGCTCGGTAATTTCCGCACGTTATTGGTTGGTGATGTAAATAAGAATGGCAGACCGGAACTGTATGGACAAATGAAAGACTATTGGACTGATTACACTGATATTAAAGCGTATGAAATGGATACCCAAGGAAAGTTTAAACCAATTTATACATTTGACAGCACTTATACTGCTGAAGTAATGTATGATATTGACGGTGATGGAAATTTGGAGATGAGGTTTAAGAGGAAGTATGAGGATACAATCTATAATAATGGTTGGGGACAATACAAATTCGTTAGAAAATCTTCAGATACTTCCTTAGCGAATCTTTTCTCGTTTATTTTTGAACCGAATTATATCCCGACTCAACAAAATGACGTTTATTTCGGGAATTGGGATGGAGATAATTTAGTAGACCAAATCCTAATTAGATTAAACTATCCTCCCAGTGTAAATATATATGAGTCCTAACTTGAGCGATTAGCATACATAAAAAAAACCTTTTGGGTGTTTATGTACTGTAAAATCAGTACTTTTGTAATGAAAAAAAAAACAAATATAAACAACCCAAAAGGTGAAACAAAGATGCAAA
>Ga0210032_1001206_pt1 | contig 14963 bp, 9 predicted proteins | sample CryGeyCG2114_250_2_FD_185458 | JGI IMG/M metagenome (GOLD analysis project Ga0210032, IMG submission 185458) | Groundwater microbial communities from aquifer - Crystal Geyser CG13_big_fil_rev_8/21/14_2.50 (SPAdes) (version 2) | ecosystem: Environmental > Aquatic > Deep subsurface > Groundwater ... | reverse complement strand
CCAAATTACCAGCGCACTGGGAACGTTATCATTTGACAAACCGCTTGTACAATACGATCTGAAAGACAGTATTTCGGGATTCTTTTATCCCTCAGCCGCTCTCATGGAACAAGTTGGAGGTACAACTTACTACCTCGGAAGCAACACGGGTATCATTAATAGGTTTATAGATTCTACAGTAATGAAAGGACAAACCTATTATTACGCAGTTTGCGCTTATGACGCCGGTGATGCAAAGTTAGATATTTTCCCTTCGGAAAACTCTAAGTATATTGATAGAACTTCTTCCGGACAAATTGTTACCGATGACAATACCGGCTATATTACTCCTGGATTCCGCCCAACAGGATACGCACCTGCAAAACTTGGTTTGCTGCAAAAATCAGCAAACTTTAGAGGAACTGGAACTGTTCAGGTTGAGCTGATTGATGATCACGCGGTACATGCAAATAATCAATATCAAATTGCTTTTCAGGATACTGCCCTGCAAGGGTATACCTCAAATTGGTCATTAATAGATTTAGTAACTCCTGATACTGTGCAGATTCCGTCACTGAGCGCACAGTACATCGTTAAACCCGGTGAAATCATTACCGTACCGAAAGGAGTTGAAATTGTAGTTAACGGAGATAGTAGAACAACCGATACGACGATTTATGCCGGGACTATGGATACCTTAGTAAATAAAAGCACAAAGTTCAACGGCGAAACTAAAGTTGTACACGGCTTTAGACTTCAACTCTATAATGAAGACGTGATTAAAACCGATACTGCAAAATCGAGATTTGAAGGTATCACTTCATCGCCCCCGCCTCCTTATATTTTTAGAGTCTTCCCGCCTCCTTCGAGCAAACCCAGTTTAGAAGGAATTGCTATGCCGTACGATTATCAATTTGAATTTTCAAACGCTATAGTTGATACGTCAGTAGCAGATACGTTAGGGACCAATACCGCAGGAAATAGAGTAACGGCGAAAGAGGTTACTTTCAGGGTTAAAAATCTCACGACAGGCAACTATATAAACTTTGTCTATTTCAAGACCGGAACGGTAAGCACCAGCCATAATGTTATCTTTAAGGAAGAAATAGAAGGAACTCCCTACCGGACATTTAATGTGATTTTTCAATATGGTACAGCGAATGCGCCGATAGAATCCCAGGGATTCTTACGAATTTATACTACCAAACCTTTCAATAGAGTTGATCAAATAACCTTCTCAATTGATCCGGCAAGTATAAATAATGATCTCGCAAAAAGCGATCTCGATAAAATTAAAGTTGTTCCCAATCCTTACGTAGTAACTCACGTTGCTGAATCAAGGTTATCGAGTACGCAGACAAGCGGTAGAGGTGAAAGAGAAATCCGGTTTACAAGGATTCCTCCGGGTTCAAAAATCTCCATCTTTACCGTGCGTGGTGAATTAGTGAAAACATTAAATCACGATGATCTGTTTGTTGGCGATGTTTATTGGAATCTACGAACTGAGGAAAACCTTGACGTAGCGTTCGGCGTATATGTATTTGTAGTGGATGCGCCGGGTATCGGAACCAAAATTAGCAAATTTGCTCTCATTAAATAACGGAGTTTGAGAGATGAGAAAACTTTTTATAATAAATTTATTGATCTTTGTTACCGCATTTTCATTTGCACAAACGAAAGTTGGTTCAACTGCAGCACCATTCTTAAACATTGGAGTTGGTTCCCGACCGGTAGCAATGGGCGGCGCATTTTCTGCAACGGCAAATGATATTACTTCGCTCTATTGGAACCCTGCCGGTATCTCACGAATTGCAGGAAACGAAGCCTTCTTCGCTCATACAAAATGGTTTGCAGATATAACGTATAATTGGGCCGGAGCCTCATTAAATCTCGGAGATCTCGGTGCAGTTGGTTTAAGTTTAACTTATCTGGATTATGGAAAAATGGAAGTTACAACCATGCGTGAACCAGATGGAACAGGTGAGATGTTCTCGGCAAAAGATTATTCCCTTGCCGTAACTTACGCGTACAATTTAACCGATCGTTTTTCCATCGGCGGTAATCTTAAATACATTAATGAATCCATTTGGAATTCCTCAGCTTCTGCAGTTGCAGTTGATCTCGGAATTCTTTTTAATTCAGACCTTTATGGTTTAAGAATGGCTGCTACTATTACTAACTTCGGTACTGATATGCGTATGGATGGAAAAGACCTCTACGTGCTGCACGATATTAACTCTACTATTTATGGAAATAATGAGCAAATTCTTGCAACCTTAAAAACGGATGACTTTCCGCTTCCTTTAACATTTAGAGTTGGTGTTGCGATGGATGTACTTAGTACCGAAGAACACCGCTTTACCGTTGGTGTTGATGCTCTCCATCCGAATGACAACTCTGAAGCATTGAACGTTGGCGCAGAATATGTTTTTGAGAATATGATCGCCGTGCGCGGCGGATACAAATCATTATTCCTCACAAACTCCGAAGAAGGTTTAACACTTGGCGTTGGTTTAATGTACGAGTTCTTCCCCGGTCTCGGCGTATCTCTTGATTACGCCTACCAGGATTTCGGAATGTTAAAAAATACCCAGCACTTCTCAATGGGTATAAAGTTCTAAACGAACATTTCATTAAATTGAAAAAGGCATATCATTTTGGTATGCCTTTTTTGTTTTTAAAGTTAAAAAATCATGCACTGTTTTGCCTTTATAAACAAAATTTAATTAAATTTCTATTGATGAAAGGAAAATCTTTAGACATACAGCAAAACCAGTTGGAAAAACTGAAACAACTTTTTCCCGAAGCCATTACAGAGGGAAAAGTTGATTGGGAAAAACTTCAAGCGTCGTTGGGAAAGGAAAACATCGAATTCCAAAACGAACGTTATGTTTTGAATTGGGCTGGCAAGACCGACGCTTTTAAAATTTTACAACAATCAACCACAGCAACACTGAAACCTTGTCCAGGTGAAGGTATAAACGATGGCTTTCTCCCCTCTCCTTTTGGAGCGGGGTCGGGGGTGAGGTCCGAGAATGTTTTTATTGAAGGTGAAAACCTGGAAGTACTGAAAGTATTGCAGAAGTCCTACTACGGCAAAATAAAATGTATCATCATTGATCCCCCTTACAATACCGGTGGCGACAGTTTTATCTATCCCGATAAGTTTAGCGAAAAGAAAGAAGATTACCTTAAACGCATTGGCGAAAAAGACGAAGAAGGGTACTTAATGAAGGAAGGTTTCTTCCGCAAAAACAGCAAAGACAGCGGGCACTACCACAGCAACTGGTTAAGCATGATGTATCCCCGCCTCTTTCTTGCAAAAAATCTTTTACGTGACGACGGAGTTATTTTCGTTCATATTGACGATAACGAAGTACACAACCTTCGGTTAATAATGAATGAGATTTTAGGAGAAGAAAATTTATTAGCAGAATTAATTTGGGATTTAGGAACGGGTACAGCAGCTGGGCATTTTACAAGAGCACACGAATATGTTTTATGCTATGCAAAAGATAAAAATGATTTACAAAATTTTGTATACAGTGGTGAAGAAGATACTATTTCTGAGAGAGCAGTAAAAAAAGTATCTAAAGGAAACCCTGCAAGCATGATTTATTTCCCCGCAGGAATTGAATTTGAAGGAACTGAAGCAACTTTTAAGAATCAACTCGGGAAAAGCGAAGTAATTAAAATCATTGAAGGGGAAATGATTTTTAAAAACGGAAAATTGGAAAAGCCTGTTACTTTGGAAGCAGGATGGGCAATGAGAAATCAAATTTTATCCTGGCTTGAAGGAAAAGAGACTTTTGATAGCAAAGGACAAAAGGTTTTGAAATTCTTCTTTGATAAGAAAGGCGTACTTCAATATGAAAAACAAAGAGGATTTATAAATCCCCAATCGGTTTTAAGAAATATAGGCAGTACGAGAAAAGGTTCAATAGAAATAGAAGATCTTTTCGGTAAAAGTATAATGAGTTTTCCCAAACCAGTTCAATTGATTAAATATTTAATTAACATAGTAAGTGAAAAGAGTTCTATAATTATAGACTTTTTTGCCGGTTCAGCCACAACCGCCCAAGCCGTTTTAGAACTTAACAAAGAAGATGGCGGCAACAGATAATTTATTCTTGTGCAGTTACCGGAGAAATGCGATGAAGAAAGCGAAGCATACAAAGCAGGGTACAAAACTATTGCGGATATTTCAAAGGAAAGAATAAGAAGAGTAATAAGAAAATTGACCTCACCCCCAACCCCTCTCCAGATGGAGAGGGGAGATAAAAGCGGAAAATATTTTCATAATTTGTTTATGGATGCTTCTCCAACAATATTCGAAAACGCTCATCAATTACGATTGACTGATAAAACTGAAGCGGAAGAAAAACTTTGGCAGCTATTGCGAAATAGAAAAGTCGAAAATTGTAAATTCAGAAGACAGCACCCGTTGGGAAAATTTATCGCAGATTTTTATTGTCACGAAAATAAATTGGTCATCGAAGTTGACGGTGGTTACCATAATGAAAAGGAACAACAAGAACACGATGAGGCAAGGACGCAGGTTATAAATGAATTTGGCATATCAGTCATGCGTTTTACCAATGACGAGGTTTTGAATAATATCAAATCTGTAATAGAAAAAATTACAAACGCGCTTAAAAACTACAACAGTGCAAATAATTTAAAATCTCCCTCTCCATTTCAAACTCCCTCCCCATTTCAAACTCCCTCCCCATTTCAAACTCCCTCCCCATTTCAATCTCCCTCTCCATTTCAATCTCCCTCTCCATTTCAATCTCCCTCTCCATTTGGAGAGGGCCGGGGTGAGGTCGGTTTTAAGGTATTCAAACTCTCCTCTTCTAATTTCAAAATATGGAGGGGCAGTGAAATAACGGAAGATAATTTAGAAACACAGTTGGACGCATTTACAAACCCGGTAAGAGAAGGAAGCGAAAAAGAAAACATGCTGTACGAGCTTATGCTAAAATCATGTTATTATGCGCTAAGTACTAAAGTCGAGGAAAAAGAAAAATATTATTCCATCAATGACGGAGAACTCATTATTGCTTTGGAAGAAATAAATAAAGATATAATTGAAGGCATCATAGCAGCAAAACCCAAGAAAGTCATCACGTTAGATTCCTCATTTAGCGGCAACAAAGCAGATGAACTGAAGACAAACACCGTATTGCAAATGCGGGATGCGGAAATTGATTTTAGGACGATTTAGGAATGTCTTTCTAATAAAAACCTATAAACCTTATTACCTTAGTAACTATGATAACAATATTAAAACTAAACCTTATTACTTTATTACAATGAAAATAGAATACAACAATCTTTATACCCACTTTGTCCTGATAACTCAGAACCGATTACCATTAATCTCAGAAAAGGATAGGATAAGAATAGAGAAATACATAACCGGTATAGTAAATAATACAGCTTCAAAATTATATGCAATTTATGCCAATCCCGATCATGTTCACTTTCTTGTCTCACGGTCGCCTAAAATACCAGAAGAAGCTTTAGCGACAAAAATTGCTGAAAGTTCCGAACACTTCATTAATGAAAACAAACTAAGTAGTGGAATTTTTGCCTGGCAGAATTCGGCTTCGGCTTTTTCTGTTTCCAAATCCGATGTTGATAAAGTTTGTAAATACATCATGAGCCAACCAGAACATCATAAAAAAGTAAGTTTCCAAAATGAATATGATGACTTCATTAAATTCTATCAGAAGACATTAAAATGGGAAATAAGCTAATAAGGTTGATTACTGTGGAAATTATTGAATTACTAAGGTAATAAGGTTTTATATGTATAAAAGCAGGAACTTGTGATATAAATGAAACTCCACTTTGATAGCAAACAACAATTCCAGTTAGAAGCGGTTAAAGCAATCACTGATATTTTTGAAGGACAATCTTTAAGCAGCGGTGACTTTGAATTTTCAATCACACAACCCGGCGCGTTACTTACAGAAAACGGATTCGGCAACAAGATTGACTTTTCCCACCTTGACCAATTGACAGAAAATATTCAGCGTGTTCAAAAAAATAACGGCTTGAAAATTTCAACTAAAGATGAAATAATAAACAACGGCTGGAATTTTTCTATCGAAATGGAAACAGGCACAGGAAAAACGTATGTCTATCTCCGCACCATTTATGAACTGAATAAACTTTACGGCTTCAAAAAATTTGTAATTGTTGTTCCTTCGGTTGCCATTCGTGAAGGCGTAATGAAAAATCTTGAAATAACGGAAGAACATTTTCAAAATCTTTACGACAAAGTTCCGGTTACCGCTAATGTTTATGCCAGTAAAAAAGTTTCTAACCTAAGAGGCTTTGCCTCCGCAAATACTATTCAGATATTAGTCATCAATATTGATTCCTTCGCAAAAGATGAAAATATAATCAACAAGCCGAACGATAAACTCACCGGCAAAAAACCTGTTGAGTTTATTCAAAGCTGCAAGCCTATTGTAATTGTGGACGAACCGCAGAATATGGAAACGGAAATCCGCAAACGTGCAATTGAAAATTTAAGTCCGCTTTGCACGCTTCGCTATTCTGCAACACACACGAACCTTTACAACCTGATGTATTCGCTCAATCCGGTTAAAGCCTATGATTTGGGTTTAGTGAAACAGATAGAGGTTGATTCTGTTGTAAGTGAAAATGATTTTAACTCTCCTTTTCTTCAATTAGAAAATATCACCCGTACCGGAAATACGATTAAAGCAAAAGTAAAAATTGATGTGACCGCAAAAGATGGAATAAAAAGAAAATCGGTTACGGCAAGCGGAAAAAATCTTGATTTGTTCAGACTTTCAAATAGTAATGAAAGATATGATGGACTAAAAATTTATGAAATAGATTTTGGCAATGAGCAAATTGAACTTACCAATGGTATCGTTTTGAAAAAGGGTGAGACGCAAGGGGGAATGAACGATGAAGTTATGCGTTTTATGATTGTTAAAACCGTCGAAGAACATCTCAAAAAAGAAAAGCATTATTTAGAAAAAGGAATAAAAGTTCTTTCGCTTTTCTTTATTGACAAAGTTAAAAACTATCGCGAATATGATTCCACCGGAAACCCGGTTAAAGGAAAGTTTGCCCTCTGGTTTGAAGAAATTTATCAAAAAGAAATTTCTAAACCTCTTTATAAAAACCTAGCCCCTTATCCGGTTGCCGATATTCATAACGGTTATTTTTCGCAAGACAATAAAGGAAGGGTAAAAGATACCGGCGGAGAAACACAATTAGATGATGATACCTACAAGTTGATAATGCAGGATAAAGAAAAACTGCTCGATGTTAATGTCCCTCTTCGCTTTATATTCAGCCATTCTGCTTTGCGCGAAGGCTGGGACAATCCCAATGTCTTTCAGATCTGCACCTTGAACGAAACAAAATCCGAAATAAAAAAACGTCAGGAAATTGGCAGAGGGCTGCGGTTGTCTGTTAATCAGGACGGGCAAAGAATTTTCGACCCCAACATAAATAAATTGACGGTTGTTGCAAATGAACGGTATGAAGATTTTGCAAAAGCATTACAGAAAGAAATTCAGGAAGATTGCGGTGTTGATTTTTCGGGCAGAACAAAAAACAAAAACGACAAGAAGAAAGTAAACTATAGAAAAGGATTTGAAGCCGACCCTAAGTTTTTACAGATTTGGGAAAAGATACGGTTTCATACAAAATACAGCGTTCATTACGATACCGATAAACTTATAACGCTTGCTGCTAATGCGGTGAGTAAAATGGACGAAACGAAAAAGCCAACCATCAGGTCAACCAAGAAAAAGATTTTAATTACTGATGAAGGTGTGGGTGGTCAATTTGTCAGCGACAGTGCAAATGATGATTACGATATTCCATTTGAGATCCCCGATATGCTGGCTTACATACAAAGTAAAACAGAATTAACTCGAAACACCATTTTAGAAATATTGAAAGATTCAAAACGGTTAAAAGAGTTATTGCTTAATCCGCAGTTGTTTATGGATAATGCTGTTGCGGTAATCAAAGACGAATTACATCAGTTAATGATTGACGGAATTAAATATGAAAAAATCGGTAACAAAGTTTATGAAATGACTTTGTTTGACGACAGCGATTTTGAAATTTATCTCGATGACTTTACGCATATTGTTGGCAAAGAAGCAAGAACAGAGGAAGAAAAGAAATTTGCAATAGATAAAACGATTTACGAAAATTATATTCCTCTTGATTCAAAAGTAGAAAGTGACTTTGCCAAAGATTGTGAGAGCAGTGAACAAATTGAATTCTATTTCAAACTTCCTTATTGGTTTAAGATAAATACTCCTATCGGAACATATAATCCTGATTGGGCTATTGTAAAAAAAGGTGAAAAGAAAATCTACTTTGTTGCAGAAACCAAATCAGCCGGTCAGGAATTGCGAGGAAGTGAAAAACTAAAAATTGAATGTGGCAAAGCCCATTTCAAGAATTTTGAAGATGTTGTTTATCAAAGGGTTTATTCGGTTTCAGAATTGAATAATTGATTTTTACTTTCCCGCATTTGTAAATACATTTCCAAAGTTCACAACCAAATATTTTACCTGCCTTGCCGTCAAGCCGGGGAAAACAGCGAGTTTACTTCGCTTGTTCAAGCTGCATTTTCATTTGTGCTGCACCGGGGAAATTTCTTTCCACTTCTAAACACTTATTTACAAACAAAAGAGCGTTGGCGTAATCTTTCTTTTTTACAAACACACCGGAGAGGTTCCAGAGTAATTGTGCATCTCTCGAATTAAACGAAAAACTTTCCTTTAAATAGCGCAAAGCAAGATCATCATTATTGTTAAAAAGATTGATCGTTCCCAACCATTTTGTACAAAACGCATCAGGCTGCAAACGGTAGTATTTCTCCAGATAGCTGTAGGCTTTGGAATATTTTTGTGATTCCAACAAAACCGTTACAACTTTTTCATACAACCCTATCGTGTAAGGAAATTGACCGATCAAAGCAGAATACTCGTTCATAAATCCGGTGTAGTTTTTTTGTCCCAGATAATAAGTTGCGAGTTTTTTATGCGCCAATTCCCAGTAATAATTTTGTTCAACCACTTTGTAGGCAAGGGAATCGTTGTAATCCGTAAGCTTTACAAAATCGAGAAGTGTTTTGCTCTTGCCGTCTTTGTTAAAAGGGAAATCTCCTTTAAGTGAAAGAAGCCGGTAGTTTGCTATGGTAGAATCCAAACGTGAGAAAGGAAAATTCTTAACCACAAGCGCATGTTGTTCTTCATCAGAAATATTTATTTTCTCCGCGCTCGGCTGAAAATTATTCTTCTCCATCGCTTCAAAAAACAATTTACCGAATATCTGGTATCCGTGCAGTGTTGGATGAAGATGGTCAACCATTAAATTATTGCCGACAATATCATTTTCACTTTCGTTGTTGAAAGCTGATTCAAAATCAACAAGAGGAATTTGGTTACGTCCCGCAAGTTTTTTGATAATATCATTCATCTCTTCGGGAGCGCGGAAGCGCAAGGCATCCAATTCTTTTGCCTTGATGAAAAGTTTTTTGGCTTTCACTGCATTTCCATTTTTCAGAGACTCTTGAGCTAACTTATAGTAATTGTCGGCGGACTCACTTTCTTTTTCATTGATCGAAATGAACGGCGGTTGATCTTTCAAATTTGATGTGAGCGTTCCCATTATTAACGGAACATTTTTCTCTTTTATCATTTGAATAATATCGGAAAGTTCTCCTTCAAATTGAGTTAATCCGGCTTGATATAATTTTGATTTATACGGCACCAAATTATTACTTGCCATCCGCGCCATTAACGTTGCGCCGTTATCTTTTCCTTTTCCCTTAAACCAAAACGAAACAGTATTGAACATATTTCTTAAAAGCTGAACCGTTTTGAACTCGTTCAAATAAAGCATCGCGCTTAACATAGTTTTGTTTCCGGCAAACAACGACTGCGAAGCCGCGCCAAAAACGCCATAGTATTCGTTATGTCCAACATAAAGCAAGATCAGATCGGGGTCTTGTTTCAATATTTCCGGCAGCATATCTTTTATCACAATCGAATTTATTGCCGCCATGCTGACGTTCACGACTTCAATATTTTGCTTCGGATAAACCAACTGAAGACGGTCACGAATGTAACGGGAATAAGAACCGGTCGGTTCATACGGGAAACCCGCGGCGCTGCTTTCTCCAAGAACAAACACACGGAATGTTCCCGGCTTTTTTACCGCATCAAAAGGATCGAAGATGGAAGAAGGAATTCCCTTTGTGGTAAGAAAATATTTTGATGCGACTTCGATATTAAGGACCAACTTTCCCGGAAGTTCGGGATGATAGGGGATCCATGTTTCAATATTTCTTCCGTAATTAAACGTGCGGAGTGTAAATTCAAGTAGAATTATTACGATGACAGGAAGCAGGAACGGTACCGCATAAAACCATTTCGGCGGTTTCCGCTTGTTTTCTACTTTAGGAGTTTTTAGCTCCGGTTTCTTCTCATTTACTTTTAGATTTTTATTAACATTTTTTTTCAAGTGAGCCTCAAATATTTTGCATCGGGATTAAAAACACCTTTAATTTGGTAAAAAATTATTTGTAACTTTAGGCAGTCAATCACGAAAGATAGTACATGATCAAATACGTTATTCTCCTTTTCAGCATAAGTTTCATCATGCAAACAAAAGCGCAAACTGATGATGAAGTTATCGCAAAAATAGGAAATATTCCGGTTACGAGGAAAGAATTCATCCAACGGTATGAAATGATTCCGCAGCTTGACCGGCAGATGAAGGGGATTACTCCCCAGTTAAAAGAGGAATTCCTTTACGGGATAATTTTTGAAAAATTATTTGCACAAGCCGCGCTTGAACATCGGCTCGACACTGTTGAAATAACTTCATACAGCATCCACGAATTTGAAAAAATGTTCGTGCGAGATGCTCTCTACAATAAAGAAGTTGCCGAAAAAGCGAAAGGAAAAGCGCAGCAGCTTCTTGCGGATTATCTTTCCAACGCAACAAAAGTTTTTGCACGCGCTTTATATTCTCCATATGAAAAAGAGATCAATAACTATTCATCTCTCTTATCGAAAGGTTTACCATTCGATAGTTTGATGATTGAGCTGCCGAAACAATCAAAAGATACGCTCGCGTTTGAGATAGGGATGGAAGATGAAAGTTTGGAAAGGCAAATATTTTCACTTCCGGAACATGCCAATACTCTTCCAATACATTTTGAAGACGGCTGGTATATTTATCATATCGTTAAAAGATATGAGCCAATCTTGGCGAAATCACAAGGCTGGGAAAGTGAATACCAACAAATAAAAAAAGTCGCCCGCCGAAGAGCGGAAAGAGAATATTTTGTAAAGTATATGAAACAAATGTTCCTAAACAAAAAAATAGAGGCGAATGGTCTACTTTTGAAACTTTCTACCGATAAAATTGTTCTCTTATTAGAGACAAAGGCAGCGGGCAAAAAAGATGATAAGGATAAACTTTATTTAAGTTCGGAAGATTTTTATACACTGGAAAAGTCAGAACTTGCCGATTCTCTCACCAAGGTTTTTGTTAAATTAGGGAAGAAGAATATTCCTTTAAAGAGTTTTATTCGCTTTTTGAATTTTGAAAATCCGGGGTTTACGTCATCGGAAAAAAGGGATGTTCTTTCTCTACTAAGCAGAAAGACAAGAGAGTTCATCGAGCGGGAAGTTCTTGCAGAAGAAGGTTACAAACAAAAGTTGGATCAAACGAAAGAAGTAAAAGAATCGCTTGGCATCTGGAAAGATTTTCTTCTTCATCAGGCAATGCAGGGAACTTTTCTTGATTCGGCAAAAGTTAGCGATGAGGAAGTTGCCGCATATTATGCAAAACGAAATTCAAAAAAAGAATCTCCTCCACTGGTAAATATTATTGAAATCTTAACAAACAGCCTCGAAACCGTTGATACGGTTCTGCAAAAATTGAAAGAAGGAATTGATTTCAAAATACTTGCAAAACAGTATTCGCAAAGAGAACTGACAAAAGAAAACGACGGGGAATTCGGTTTATTTCCCACAACTTCTTTTGGAGAGATTGGAAGGATTGCCGGTTTGCTTAAAATCGGCGAGATGTATGGACCTTTAAAAGTGCCGGAAGGATATTCAATATTTAAATTGACGGATAAAAAAAATTCCAAGTTTTCTACCGACGAGGAATTTTCAATGATGAAAGAAAAACTTAAGCGTGATCTGGCATTTAACAAGCTGAGAAGTTCAATAATTCAATACTCTGTTGAACTGGCGCGGAAATATGGAATCACCATTAATGAAAATCTTTTAAAAGCCACCCCGGTAACAAATTTAAATTCGGTGATTTATCGTTATATTGGATTTGGAGGAAAAATTACCGCTGTGCCAATGATGACGCCTTTCACCGATTGGGTTGAGGAGTGGAAGAAAGTTAATACAGCCCCTTAAAAGTTTTTAGTTATCAGTTATCAGTGGTCAGTAGGTCTTGTGAGGAATGTAATCTATAACCATTTCCCTAAGATATTTTCTCTACAAGGAATGAAATTAACTTTAATACAAAATAAAAATTTATGAAGACACAAATAGAAATAGCGCTCCTTCCTGAAAATGCATTGTCGGATTCAGCCATCCGTTCTGAAATTTCAGATCAATTACAGATATCAGCAGAAGAAATAAATGCTGTGCGGCTTGTCCGCCGTTCTATTGATGCGCGAAAATTTCCTGTCTACAAATTACTTCTGGATGTATATGTGAATGAGACTCCGACCGAAGAAAACCCATTTATTAATTATAAACCGGTAACCGGAAAGAAAAAAGTTGCAGTAGTAGGATTTGGACCAGCAGGAATGTTTGCCGCGCTTCGTTTACTTGAACTTGGAATTAAGCCGGTAATTGTCGAACGGGGGAAGGATGTACGTGGGAGAAGACGCGATATTAAACAACTTATGGTGGATCGGCTGGTAAACCCTAATTCAAATTATTGTTTTGGAGAAGGTGGAGCCGGTACGTTCAGCGATGGAAAACTTTACACCCGCGCAACGAAAAGGGGAGACGTGAAGAAAATTCTACGCATCTTTGTTCAACACGGAGCTGCAGAAGATATTTTAGTTGATACACATCCACACCTTGGTTCAAATAAATTGCCGGAAATTGTCTCCTCCATCAGAGAAACTATTTTGCGATGCGGTGGAGAAATTCACTTTGAATCTCGCGTAACAGATTTCATTTTAAAAGATAAAAAGATACTCGGCGTTGTTTTGAATGGCAATGAAGAGTTGCTTGCTGATTCAGTTTTGTTAGCAACGGGACATTCGGCTCGCGATATTTTCTCACTTCTTCAAGCAAAGAATATTTTGCTTGAACAGAAATCTTTTGCAATGGGTGTTCGTATTGAGCATCCGCAGGCATTGATAAACGAAATGCAATATCACACGAAACAAAAAAACGAATATTTACCTTCGGCGAATTATAGTTTGGCTTGTCAGGTAAATAACCGGGGTGTTTTCTCTTTTTGCATGTGTCCCGGTGGGATAATCGTTCCAGCTTCAACCGCTCCGGACGAATTAGTTGTAAATGGGATGTCGATTTCCAAAAGAAATTCTCCCTTCGCAAATTCCGGTTTTGTAGTTTCGGTTGAGCCGGAAGATTTTGGTCAGTATGAAAAATTCGGTCCGTTTGCGGGAATGGAATATCAAAAAGAAATTGAGCATATGGCGTTTGAAGCCGGTGGGAGCAATCAAACGGCACCGGCGCAAAGAGTTACTGATTTTTTAAAGGATAAAATTTCTTCATCACTGCCGAAGTCATCTTATTTCCCTGGAACGGTTTCTTCTCCGCTCCACACAATTTTACCGCAGGCAATTGTGCAAAGACTAAAAGAGGGATTTGTTCAATTTAATAATAAGATGAGAGGCTTCATTACAGAAGAGGCTCAAATGCTTGCCGCTGAAACGAGGACAAGCTCGCCGGTACGCATCCCACGTGATAAAGAAACGTATATGCATAAAGAAATTACGGGATTATTTCCCGCCGGTGAAGGCGCCGGTTATGCGGGTGGAATTATGTCTTCTGCGATGGATGGAGAAAATTGTGCTGACGCGGTAGCGAGGTTTTTAAAGTAGAAAGTTTCAAGTGGAAAGTTGAATTAGAAATAAATAGTTTTTAATTCCTAATTCAACCTTCCTAATTCCTAATTAAAAGAGTTATCCTTTTACTCTCTCAACATAACTTCCGGTGCGAGTATCAATCTTAAGTAATTCACCTTCGTTTATAAATAACGGAACGTTTATTGTTGCGCCGGTTTCTAATTTTGCAGGTTTCGTTACATTGGAAACGGTATCGCCCTTTGCTCCCGGTTCCACGGAAACTACTTTAAGATTTATAAAAATCGGAATATCAACGCTGATGATTTCTTCTCCATTAAAAAGAATTTCAACTTCCTCGTTTTCTTTCAAGTAATTAATCCCGTCACCGATGTGAGCAGAAGGGACATTGATCTGTTCATACGTGCCGTTATCCATACATACCAAATGCTCCCCATCGCGGTAGAGATATTGATATTTTCTTCTTTCAACGCGTACAATATCAAGCGTTTCGCCGGAACGGAAGGTGTTGTCCAAAACTTTTCCGCTGCGAAGATTTTTTAACATGGTACGAACGAACGCCCCGCCTTTGCCAGGCTTTACGTGTTGAAATTCAATGACGGTGTAAAGGTCGTTTTTAAATTTAATGATTAATCCATTTCTGAAATCGGCTGTTGTTGCCATGAAGGAACTTCTCCTTTAGTTATAAAAAAATCTAATTTTACTATTTGATCGCTTGTAGGAATTAAGCACAACTAGTGTATCAACAATATAATTATGCAACATAATATTTTGACAGTTTTCTATCAGCATCTTTTTTTGTAAATGACCAATGAATTTTTTTCTTTTCTTTGTTCCTTTGTGACGACCATTGATTTATTTCACA
>Ga0210032_1001205_pt1 | contig 14972 bp, 10 predicted proteins | sample CryGeyCG2114_250_2_FD_185458 | JGI IMG/M metagenome (GOLD analysis project Ga0210032, IMG submission 185458) | Groundwater microbial communities from aquifer - Crystal Geyser CG13_big_fil_rev_8/21/14_2.50 (SPAdes) (version 2) | ecosystem: Environmental > Aquatic > Deep subsurface > Groundwater ... | reverse complement strand
AATACTTAATTCTCCATTACGGGTATAGCCTTCACTACCATCTTTGGCTTGCACAGCCAAAAAACCATCACCTCGGATCGCCACATCCAAAGGGTTTCCTGTAGACATCAAAGGGCCAGATTTAAAGTTAGCACTCTGAGTAGTGGCCAGTGAAAAAACTCTGGTCGCCAAGCCCTTTCCCATCACCGGAAAAGATTGGGCTTGATTGAGATCGGCTCTAAAGCCATTGGTTGAAGCATTGGCTAGATTATTAGCCACATTCACCTGAGCCAATACAGACTCTTTGGCGCCACTCATGGCTATGTATGCTAATTTATCCATTTTTATTTACCTCAATACTAAGTACGAAAAACTATCGGATCTGAATAATAGTGGTGGTTAACGCATTATTGGTCTCAATGGCTTTGGCGTTAGCCTGAAAGTTTCTTTGAGCCGTAATCAGATTCACCAGCTCTCCGGTTAAATCCACATTCGATGTTTCTAAAGCACCACCTCTAATATTACCAAAGCTAGAACTTCCAGCCTCACCCGCTAATGCTGCGCCACTTGAAAGAGTTTCTTTCCATGTGGTATTCCCTGCTTGCGCCAAACCCTGATCATTGGTAAATCTTGCCATAGCAATTTTACCCAAAGCACTTTGTTGACCATTACTAAAATTAGCCCTAACGATACCTGTCTCTCCAATTTCAATGCCACTTAAGCGACCAATTGGGAAACCATCTTGACTTAAGGTAGTGGCATTAAATGGTGATGCAAATTGTGTAGGGGTATTATTGGCATAATCTAAAATTAGAGTTTGGGTTGGATCTGCACCAACCCCTAGAGGTAATGGATCAGATACCATGGGGGATGGCCATTCACCAGAGGGATTACCTGGACTACCTGGTACGGCTAAAAGTGAGCCCACATTGTTAAAGGTCAAAACACCATAGGTGAGAGGAGTAACGGCAGGAGCAATCACTGCACCTTCTCCACCACCAGTAATAGGTACTGGCTGATCATCTAAAAAGAGATACTGTGCCCAACTATTATCTGAAAAAGTAGCTCCGGCATTAGGATCAAAGGTGGCTGGAACCGCTAAGGAGGGATTCAACTTCACAAAATAGGTTGTCGCAATATGAGGCTGCCCTAAAGAGTCAAAAACAGTCACTGATGTTGACGCTGAAAAGGTATTGTCGTTACTTGGGTCAAAAACTGTCGGATCAAGACTCGGTACTGTAGCAGGTAAGTTGACCCCTAACTCAATCTGAGAAGTCTGCTGAGGTGCACCCGCTGTGCTAGGGATCAACAAAGGAATGGTATTACTTAAACTACTGGCGGTAACTGTACCCGTGGATGAATTGACAGGAAATACTCTAAGTGCTTTGCCTTGGGCATTGACCACATTACCCTGATCATCCAAACTAAACGCGCCAGACCGGGTATAGCTCAAATCTGAAGAAGTAGGATCATCGGTTAATACAAAAAATCCTTGACCAGAAATGGCTAAGTCTAAACTATTTTGAGTGAACTCCAAATTTCCCTGAGTAAATTGTTGTGCCACTCTGGAAAGTAAAACACCACTGCCAATGGCACTAGATGAAGCACCTAATGAGGATGTTGCAAAAATATCGGCAAATTCAGCTCTTGAGCTTTTAAAACCCGTTGTTGAAACATTGGCAATATTATTACTGGTGACAGATAAATCTGAATTTGCGGCTCTTAAACCACTTAATGCTGTATTAAAAGACATTGTTTGTTACCTCTTCAATTAAAAAAACCCAACTCTATCAATCAACCATTAATCCGACTAACATCGCTCAAATTAACGGGGCCTAAACCTGCTAAATTTAAAACCACACCCTGTACGCCTCCCAAAGAAACACTGTCAACTTGAGCAGCCACTAGGGTTGGAAACTGTGTGGTTTCATCTTTAATTTTTCCTGTAAAATTAATATGGTAAACACCTTCTGCCACTTGGTTACCTGCTTCATCTTTTCCGTCCCATTCCCATTTCACCTCAGGCCCTGTCTGTTGGCCTAAAGAAATGGTACGAATGGTTTGTCCATTCTCATCAGTGATACTGAGTGTTGCTTGACTCACGGCAGATGTGACTCCGGCAATACCTGATGCGCCGCCATCTCCAGACACATAGGCCATATCAGCAGGAACTAAGACTTCTTTTCCTACCAATGTTGATGCCTGTAACGCCTGATTTGAACTCATGGCATTAGCCAATTCAGAAAAACTACTTTCTAATCGACTCAAACTTTCCACGCTACTAAACTGAGCCATCTGAGCAATGAACTGACCATTATCTTGTGGCTTTAAAGGATCTTGAGCAGATAATTGAGCAGTCATCAAAGCCAAAAAATCCGATTGTCCGAGTTCAGAACTACCTAATCTTGGGTTAGTACTCTGTGTGGCAATACCATTGGATAAAATATCTGTGCTAGCATTTGTTGAAATCATAATCTCGCTCCAAAACTCACTTGCTTATTATCAAAATTTTTTAATTGTTTCATTACAACAAGCCCCTTCATAACTATTGGCCTAAACGAAGCGTTTGTTGGATGAGTTGCTTAGCCGTGCTAGCCACCTGTACATTGGTTTGGTATGAACGTGAAGCCTCAATCATATTGGTCATCTCTTCAACCATGTTGATGTTAGAAACATACACATTGCCATCAGCGTCTGCTAAAGGATGATCTGGGCGATATTGCTTAATGGGTTCGTCTCCCGACTCAATTACACCAGACACTTTCACGCCCACACTTTTATTTTTTGCCTGATAAAAATCTGAACTTAGATCCGTCGATTGTAAAACGACTTGGCGAGATCGATAGGCTGAAGCAAAATCGCCTGAAACGGAATCTGCGTTGGCTAAATTACTGGCGGTAGCATTCAACCTTGCAGATTGTGCGCTAAGTGCTGAGCCTGTTATTCCAAAAATATTGGTTAAACTCATGATCTGTTCCTCTTTTATTCGCCACGTATGGCTTTCATCATGCCTTTAATGCGGCCGTCTAAAATTTGAAAACTGGTCTGATAATCCAAAGCATTTTGTGCATAAGCCATTTTTTCATGAGCCATATCCACGGTATTTCCATCACCTGTATCGGGTTGATTGGGAACTCGATACTTCACAAATACTGATCGGTTAACTGATGATTGACCCGCTAAAGACGATGATTTTTTCATGATTTCCAAAGCTTGCTTAAAATCTAAATCCTTGGCTTTGTATCCAGGTGTATCTGCATTGGCAATATTACTCGCCAAAACTTCTGCTCTTTGTTCTCTTAATAACAAAGCTGCGGAATGCATACCTATTGATTTATCAAATCCAATTCCCATGGTGTTAATTCTCTTAATAATGACAGCTAGTTAAAACACAGCAATTCACATGCCAAATAAAAAACTAACGGATTTTCAATAAGGTAGATAAAGCTTAATGCTGAGAAGGGGGGGAATTAAGCGGCAATGCCAGCTTGGGGGACAACCTTTGCCGCTTATACAAGCTGTAAAGATGTGAAGAGAATGTGAAGAGGACAGGCAAGAGATCGAGTAGTGTGAGGCGTCACTGCCTCAACCCTCTCTCAGAACCGTACCCACGAGCCTCGTATACGGCTCATGCGATCTATTATCCCTACAGACAAGGGACAAGAACAAAGTTCTTAATTCGTTTATTGAATACAGGCCAATCTCTTTAAACCAATTATTGGGCATCGCATAACTGGCTAATGGGCTCGCGGCATTTCGCCACGAGTTCATCTTTATGAAATTAAACGAAGGTTTGTAACTCAGTTGCTTCAGTCGCCGATGCAGCTTGCCCAGCAACAGCGCCGAAGCAGGTTCATTTGTATTCTGTACCTCTAACTTCCTATGGCTTCCTTCGGACCTCATCGCTGGGCCAATGATCTCCTCGCTTAAAAGAGCCTACTTTTGGTGCCATTTGGATTATCTTCCCCTTAGTCAGGGCGATCCCACTTTCTTTCAAGTGGATGGGTTTGCCAGCTTCGCTGGGCAAAAAAAAAGGCCGTATAAACGGCCTTTTTTTTATCTGATCCCAGAACGCCTGAGTGCAGAGGGCGTAAAGTCAGCTTCAGATAATCCTGCATTAAATTCATACATCGATTCTTTATTATCCAAACCTATTGCAATATAACGTCCTGATAATAAATCATAGTAAGTTTCTAATGTTGACCACTGAACGGGTACTTCATAATAATTAAGGATATGAGCTTGTTCTACTCTCCATAATTGATCATTATTATTGTACACATCAGCTTCAGCAATCTGCCAGCTGTCTTCGTCAATATAGAATACACGTTTCTTATAAACATGACGGGTGCCTGGATTTAAATTACCTTCTATTATCCAAACCCGATGAAGTTCCCAACGTACTAGATCAGGGTTGATATGACCTGGTTGGATAATCTCATTGTAGTCATGTTTGTCGGAATGTAGTTCATAAGAGTTATAAGGAATATAGATCTCTTTTTTGCCCTTCAGGGTCCAATTATAACGATTAGGCGCACCATTGAACATATCAAAATCATCCGTAGTTCTCAAACCATCCGACGCGGTACCAGGAGCATCATAGGCCACATTAGGCGCACGGCGCACACGACGCTGACCCGTGTTATAAGTCCAAGCTTGTCTCGGTTCTTTCACCTGATCCAACGTTTCATGAACCAAGAGTGCGGTTCCAGCTAATCTTGCGGGTGAACTAACAGATTGTTTGAACAAGAAAAGTAGATTACTTTTCTCTAATGATTCAGGTGTAGATTTTTGATCATCATAAAGATTCATCAACTCATCTTCAAATTGAACGAAGGTAAACGTGCCATCTCTGGTAGGAGCTGCTTGTCCACCTGATCGTTTAACATTCACACCGCGGTATCGAACAATATGATTCCATAACACTTCCAGAGCATTTTGTGGAATTGGAAAAGGCGTTCCAATGGCTGCGTTCTTCATACCATTTCCGTCTGCTATCAGTTCTGATCTGACGGCATTCTTTTTGGTCTCATCATATACATATTGAGGATAAGAAGATGTGCGTCGAGTTTGATAAACATTTATTTTGTAGGTTGTTGGATAGGTTTCAAAAAGTGCAAGTTGTCCTGGTGTCAATGCATCTTTGTATTTATCCAAATTTTGTGGCGTAATAGTAAATTGGATTTTGTCATCTGGAAATGGGTTTGGGTGATGATCCCCCGCCTTATAACCAGCTGGCACAGAGGTAATTCCTCCGTTCCAGGCAGGAATGGTACCGGCTTTATTGCCAGCCATTTCACCACCAAGTGGTGTTAAATCAACTCCCAATCGATTGGCTTCACTTTGTGAAACCTTTGCATTGGCTGAAAACATGCTCAGTGCCAGAAGAATGGCCCCACCAATTCGCATTTTATTATTGCTGTTTCGCATTCGCGTTGTCCCTCTATAATCTTAAATTGAGTAGCTAAAACTGACAGCTAGGAAATCTTTGTCAGCTAAATTATTAGCAGACCCCGCGCCAAAAAATGAGCTATATACAATATCCCACTTATAAATTGATTGATAATCAAATCCTACCCCAAGTGCTACCGCTTTTCTGTCCTCAACGAAGTTACTGATAGGTGTAGGTGTATTACCATTAACATCATGCTGGAATACAATACGAGGGCTCATATTGATACCGGCAAAAGCATTGTTATAATCAAGTTTAGCAACGAAACGATACCCCCAGGAAAAACTATCAGCAAAGCCAGTTTTTTCGTAGCCTTCAAAGTTAGCCCTTGCCGGATTACCTGATCTTGGAGTGCCTGGTCCATCAAATCTCAATACAGATTTATTGGGTAAATCTGGGATCCAATTAGCACCGATTTCACCTAAAACAGTCAGCTGGTCTGCGCCCAACTTAGGACCAAATAATTGAGTTAATGTTGTCTGTGCTTGAATGGTATCAAACAAACGATAACCCGAAATCACATCTCCAGGTCTTGCGCCAGCAGGAATTTGCGATGTACCACTAGGAACAGCTCCTACAGGTTCAAGCGCCGCAAACAATAGTTCTATGTCGTCTATCTGCAAAGGTTCATCCAGTCGGTAAGAGACCTCACCAGCAATAGATAAACCATTTTGCATCACGGTGTTGAAACTAATACCATACATACGAATATCTTCTAGATATTCTTCAAATCCCTGAACCAAGTTACCGTTGTGTGCAAAAGATGAAATAATGGGTCTTTTGTTGTGGTAGTTAACCGCATAAAAGCCAAATTCTGTCTGATTTAATGCTTCTGCCATCCAAGACAATTTCAAGCCATACTGGCCACCATCTCTTGCATGTATATCATCTACTCTTTGAGCAGATTGCCCAGGCGTACCTTCCGGAACATAACCAAAACCAAAGTTGATATCAGTTCCACCCGCACCCAGAAAATCATTTGGAGCAAATAAAGTACCAGGAGGATCAAAACGAAATGGTTTCCAATCAAATTGAAGATAAGCTTCAAGGCTCATGGTATCATTCAAGTCAAGTGAAGCCCATAATGATTTAACAGGAATAAAGGCTTCTCTTAATTCTGAACCAGGTGTTCTTAAGGCACTCAAGTTAATCGGGTTAGCCTCAGCAATACTGTGCTGGATGAAAGTACTCTCCCCCCAGTTAACCACTTGCTTACCTAATCGAGCTTGGAAATAATGACCACCTAACTCCCAGCTGCCATAAACGAAAGCATCCAGAAGCTGGATGTCATGCCCAGCTTGACCTTCGGCAGCATCGGTCAAAGGTTTAAACCTCATGTTGTCATCCATTAAAGCAGAATCATAAAAATATCTAAAACGCGTAAACAAACCAAAGTCGTCTTTGTAATTGATATCTAATTCATGCAATCCTTTAACAACCTTCGAGAAGGCATCACCTTGCTCAAAGTTAAGATCGCCATCATCGCCATTGGTCGAGAATGCGGTACCACCATTGGCAATACCAATAAATTTAGGGTCAGGATCTTCCAACCGCCAACTCGCACCAACAGACCAGGTCGAGTCGAAACTGAGTTTCCAATTATCTGATTGATAGTCAACGGCTTGTACGTTTGTCATAGCAGCAATGGATAAACCAATGGCAGCAGCAACTTTCGTCAGTCGTGGCATTTGCTTATTATTCAAGTGCGTAGCCCCTTTTCTGTGTCTTTTATTATTCCTTGCTCTTCTGAATTAAACAGATTTTGAGTTTTACTGTTAATACAGAGTAAGAAAGGCACTCTTGTTACTTTATCAGGTCAGTCTAGCAACAAATTCAACTCTTAAGCAAGGGGTCATACCACTTGAAACCCGAAAAATTTTAATTTGATACTGTAAACTGACTAATTATTCACCAAAATCAACAACTTTGAATGTTTTTTAGCTATCTGCATCTCAATTAACTAATTAAAACATTTAAAGTCTCAAGCCCCACAAAGCGAAAATTATCCTGGTGGCAACTCATTCTTTAGAAATTGCTGACATTCATTCCAAGCCATCGGCTTGGAATAATGATACCCTTGTATATAGTCTACTTTGTAGTGTTTTAGCAAATCCATTTGCAAATTTGTTTCAACGCCTTCCACAATAATATGCATATTCAAAGTATGCCCCAAGTTTACAATGGCTTTTACAATCGCTGCGTTATCTTTGTTTTCAAGTATATCTCTGATAAAGGATTGATCAATTTTCAAGTTATCCATGGGAAAAGCTTTCAAATAGGCTAGAGAAGAAAATCCTGTTCCAAAGTCATCAATGGATAATTTAATATCTCTTGCATGGAGTTTCGTTAGAATCGTCACCGCATAATTATGATCTTCCATCAATAAACTCTCTGTAAGTTCTAATTCAAGATGAGTAGGATCCATGCCTGTTTTCTTTAAAACCTCATCAACAGCATCAACAAATCCCACATCTTTAAACTGAGCGCCAGACACATTCACGGCAATATAATTTGGCGCAATTCCCTCCTCATGCCAACGTTTATACTGTCTGCAAGCTTGTTCAAGAATCCATTTTCCCATAGGAATTATCAATCCAGTGTCCTCTGCTAAAGGTATAAATACATCAGGTGTCACCATTTTTTTGCCATCTTTCGGATTCCAACGCATCAACACTTCAATCCCCCCCACCAGACCTGTTTTGCAATCCAATTGCGGCTGGTAGACTGGATAAAGCTGCTCATCCCCAATAGCAGCTCGTAGCTCTGCCTCAAGAGTTGTGCGTTCTTGTGCTTGCTGTTGCATTTCTTGCGTGAAAAATTGGTAGGTGTTGCGCCCTTTTTCTTTGGCTCTATACATGGCAATATCAGCATTTTTAAGCAACATTTCTTCGGTATCGCCATCTTTTGGATACAAACAAATCCCTATGCTGGCACAAGGAACAGCCTTATATCCATCTAATTGGATGGGTTTATTAAGTTTTTCAATAATTGTTGATGACACTCTGGCCGCGTTTTTTTCTCCATAAATTGGAGAGAGGATAATGGCAAATTCATCACCGCCTAAACGAGCAATGGTATCACTCATACGCACACAACTTTCCAATAAACGAGCCACTTTGACGAGTAAAGCATCCCCCACAGAATGTCCAAAAGCATCATTAATAAATTTAAAGCGATCGAGATCGATAAAGAGCAGAGCCATTGAGGTTTCTTCACGGATAGACCGCGTAATGGCTCTTTGTAATCTATCCATAAATAAATTGCGATTAGGCAAGTTGGTCAGAGGATCATAATTGGCTTGATAACGTATTCTATCTTCAGCCTGCTTCCTTTCCGTCATATCACTTGCAATCAACACGTATTCCGTAATACTACCAGTAACGGTGGTCACTGCCGTTAATGACATCCATTCTGGATATCGACTCCCATCTTTTTTTCTTTTCCAAATCTCTCCTTGCCAAGATTTAGAGCTTTCAACCTGTGACCAGAGACTTTCTAATAATTTAATATCTTTTTGCTCTGCACCTAAAATTTGGGGATTTCGACCCACAACATCCTGCTCAGAAAACCCGGTCATTAAACTGAAAGCAGAATTTATCATCTTAATGCGTTTTTTTGCATCAATGATCATAATGGCATCACTGGATGCCTCAAAAACTACGGCTGCTTGTTGAAGGTGTTGGGCATAAGCTCGGCCTTCGGTGGTATCCCTAAAATACCAATGCATATAATCTACTTCAGTTTTATTCGATGCTTTTTTCACCTCTATTTGAAGCCAAAACTTCTTGTTAGATAAATTCATGAATTCCATTTCAAACTGAAACTGACGTTGTTCCTTATTCAGACTCAAAATTTTGTTCACTTCTCCAGAGGAATTAAGCGACAATACTTCTAACCAAGTTCTTTGATACAGATTACGAAAATCCAGATCAAATAATTCGCAAAAGAGCTGATTAAATGCGACGATCTTGCCCTCTAATGTCGACAACATACCAAAAGGTGCTTTTTGAAGTAACTGAGAATTGAGTTCCGTTAATTCTTTCAGGTGGGAGGTGTATCTAAAAAAACTGGTCAAATCTGACAAATAAACCATGCGCTCATCTGGTTGTTCAGTCGAGGTCACTTGCACAAGCACTTGTCTTTGCATTGTGGGTAGTAGAAAGTTACAGAGTCTAGAGGAGAATTTAAAATTTTCCTCACAAATAACCCGTTGCCACCAATTCGCATCAGACTCTAACAAGGAGTGTAATAAGTTGACTTTTTGAGGGACTGTGCTTAATCCTTCAAATAAGATAGAAGAAAAACTTGCAGTAGATGAAACAACCTCACCCTCAAGAGTTACCCTAGCTGAGGATAAACTCATTCTATCAGGTTGCAAATTAACAGAGTCTTTTTTCCATTTTTTAATGAGAAACGGATAAGCCGCTACTATCCCCGACATGAAAATCAGAGTAGCGGCGAGGATCTCTCGTGCAATTGATGAAAACGCCATATCAATGATCATCCTTATTGGGAAAATACTAAAATAGAAACGCCTGATTTTTCTTCAAGATTAAATGTATTAATCCTAAAATTAACAGAGTTACAACAATTCTCTAAAAAATTCTTCCCGTGACACCTCAGCAATACTCTCTTCACACTCTATTCCTTCATCTTTCAATAAAGGTAGAATGTGGGTGTAATATTCACGTCCCGTTGGACGAATAGATCCACGTTCAGTCAAAACACCCTCAAGTAACAAATGTGTCGCTATAGCCGCAGGAGTTCCTACTGCCTTAGCCATGGCTGAGTAGCCTAAGCCCTCACCATCTCCAAAAAGTTTCAATTTAGACATGATATTTCGATGAGATCCATCTGGATAGGAAACGCCAAATTTATGTAGCAAAAAAGCCATATCCTTCTCACCCTGATCAAACACTAGCTTATTTTCAAGGGCATTACAAAAAATATCCATATAAGTTCCACTTTGTGATACCAAGTTTTCCCTATCGAAAAGGCCTAACCATTCAAAGGCTTCTTTTGTTCGTGAAGAAACCGCTAATTCTGACGGAACAGATGCCTCAGGTATATTCGCCATCTGAGCGAGGAGTTGGGGCCAAGAACCTGTAAATTCAGGTGAATTTGTATTATCGAGCAACCCAAGAATTTTAGCATCCTGCATAATCTCTAAATAACCTTCATAACGTAAAGTGCCCCGTAATAAATCTTGCAATTCATCTAATCCATAGGCTGTTTTGTATGGAATGGAATCTCGGTTAGGATAGCCTGATAAATTCATCTCCTCTCCAGTCCATGCTTGAAGAGGTGATTTCAATAGCTCGGTTGCGGGACAAATAACATCCTTGCCATTTTTTAAATATCGAGCCTGATTCAACATGGCCAACAAAACACCTTTGGGAGCCCAGGCAAATTTATAGCCAAAGGGGTTGTCATTATGCTCTGGACTAGGTAGACCTGCGCCCCAAGAAATAAAGGATCGAATAGATCCGCCTGCATCATGAACCTGATCAATAATGCTCATCGCACTTAAATGATCAATACCTGGATCAAATCCCATTTCGTTTAAGATGGTGATATTCTGTTCTTTGGCTTGCTCATCAAATGTAGCCATTTCATCGGACAAATAACTGGCAGTAACTAAATGTTTTCCATGTTTGATACATTGCTTAGCAACCAATGGATGTAATGCATAAGGAATAAAGCTTACCACAATTTCATGTTGGCTTACTTCTTCCGATAAGGCTCGCTCATCTGAGACATTGAGTGTTTTACAAAGAATATGGTTTCGTCCCTTTGCTAATTCTTGAGCTTCCTCCAAGAATTGGCTAGCAAGAGTAATAGAATATTGATGTTTATGTAAATATTCTAGTAAAGGACCTGCGACTAAGCCTGACCCCAAAATTAAAACTTGTGACATGATTTTCTCTCTTAAAAGAACACCCTCAAAAAATAGAGACTTCGAGGGTATTTGTAATGATTAGATAACTAGATTTTGTGATGCGTTAAGTGCACCGAGTAACGCCTCGCCCAATTTTTCAGAGCGCTCAGGAGACCATCCATAAACTGTATCTTCAAGATCGATATGATCCTTAAAGGGCATCTCAAGTGTCAATGATACACATTTAAAATGTTCACCAACCCAACTGCTGCCCATAGCCAAATTCGCTTTTCCTGGTTTATCAATGGGATATCCCTTTTCAGTTTGAAAATCGGGTGATGTTTTTAACAATTCATCAATAAAGGCTTGTTCTTGTTGATTCATCTTTTCAGAGTAACTGGGGATCCCCTCGTTTCGAGCCACAAAGGTATGAGGAATTGCCTCATCGCCATGTATATCTACAAAGAAATCACAGCCTACAGCCTGCATTTTTGCTCTGACTAAGGCCACTTCAGGACTCTTTTCCATACTGGGTTGTTGCCACTCCCTATTTAAATTAGCACCAGCCGCATTAGATCTTAAATTTCCCAAAAAACTACCATCAGGATTCATGTTTGGCACAACATAAAACGCCCAGTCTTTTAGCAAATTGCGTGCAATCGGATCATCATGATCTAACAGACGATTAATTAACCCCTGCGCACACCATTCCGCCATACTCTCACCCGGATGTTGTCTAGCAATAAACCAAGCTTTTTTACTAGGATTGCCTGAACTGATATGAAGTAAATCCATATCTCTGCTTTGAACTGTAGAGCCTAAAACTTCAAGACTACAAATATCGCTCATTTGTGCATCATGCACTAAGTTTTGATGTTGTTCGTGACTAAAGGGAGCAAAATAGGCGTAATACACAGAATTTAACATCGGAGTATGAGATATTTTCAGCATCTCTCCATCATATTCGGTAGGTACACGAAACCAAGTCTCTCGATCATAGCTAGCAACAGCTTGGTAGCCAGTCCAACCCTCTTTGTAGGAACATTCATTCACATTGGTGATATGTAGCACAACTGGCGTTTTAGCTGGAACCACCAACCTAAAGTGAAACCATTGTTTAAATTCGGATTCACTATCATTTCTGATACGTAGTCGAATATTTTCAGGTTGCTCAATACTGTCGACAATAATGTTACCGCTATCAAACTGGGATGAAATTCTCACGTTTACCTCTCGTCTAATTGGTTGAAATAGTTAAATTCTTCCCTTACTTGTGCTTTCTGGGTCGTCCCTTTTTCTCTGACTCAATTTTCTTGGCTAATTTAGCACGTTTTCTGGCTTCTTTTTGTGCAGGGGTTAACTCCTTTACTTGAGAAGCAAAGGGATTTTCGCTACTTTTAAACTCAAATCGCACAGGAGTTCCCACTAACTTTAACTTTTCCACAAAGAAATTGGTGAGGAATTTCTGGTAGGTTAAAGGTAAAGATTGGGTGAGATTTCCATGGACCACAATCCAAGGCGGATTGTGGCCTCCCACATGTGCCATTCTCAGTTTTGCTCTGCGTCCATGAACCAAAGGGGGTTGATGTTTATGCTGAGCCTCCATCAACCACTCGGTAAGTTGACGAGTTGTCATGGCTTTATAAGCCGAATTAAATGCCTTGGTAACTGATCCTAACAAATCTCCAACGCCTGTTCCATGAAGCGCAGAAATATAATGGATTTTAGCAAAATCCACAAAATGTAGGCGCCGGCGGAGTTCTTCTTTCACATGCTCCTTGTGCTCTGTTTCCATATTGTCCCATTTATTAATGGCGATCACCAAGGAACGACCACTATCTAAGACAAATCCCAGCAAACTCAAGTCTTGATCAGTAATACCAACTCTGGCATCAACTACCATCATGACGACATTCGAATCCTCAATAGCCTGTAATGTTTTCACGACTGAAAATTTTTCTACAGTTTGACTAATTTTTCCTCGTTTACGAACACCAGCAGTATCAATCAATGTGTATTTTTTTCCGTTGCGTTCCATGTCAATATAGATACTATCTCGAGTGGTGCCGGGTAAATCAAAAACGACCACTCTTTCTTCGCCTAATATGCGATTGACCAAAGTTGACTTACCAACGTTAGGGCGTCCAATAATGGCCAATTTAACAGATTCAGGTATTTTAAAGGTTTTTTCTGGTAAAGAAAGAGCTGCGACTTCATCAAATTCTTCGGGAAAATCACAGACGACTTCATTGGAGGCGTCGAGTTCTGGCCTCGCTTCAAAAAGATGATCAAAAACTCTTTCTAATAACTGTTTAACGCCACGCCCCTGAGAAGCAGAAATCCCCACAGGAGATCCAAAGCCCATATCATGAAACTCTGCTAAAGCCGTCTCAGATTCTATCCCATCAATCTTATTCACCACCAATAAGGTGGTTTTGTTCAAAAGGCGCAATTGTTTAACAATGGTATAATCTGAGGGGGTAACACCCGCTTTTGCATCCGTTAAGAAGATGACTGCATCAGCCTCCTGTGCTGCTTGCATAGACTGTTCTGCCATCTTTCCATCGACCCCTTCTTCATCCCCAGTGATACCACCGGTGTCAACAACAATATACTGTTGTTCTTGAAAGTAAGCCTGTCCATATTGTCTATCGCGAGTTAAACCGGGCAAATTTGCCACTAAAGCATCTCGGCTTTTTGTTAATCGATTAAAAAGCGTCGATTTCCCAACATTGGGTCGTCCCACTAATGCAATAACTGGCAGTAAACTCATTGAATAACCCTTGTTTGATGTTATAAGCTACTTTCAGGGATTTTAACCGCCAGAACTTCGCCATTTTTTGCTTGAGCAACTAAATAATTAAGATAAGCGATAGGTGCACCTACGACACCACTACTATCGATCCTCATTCGTTTAACAAAATGACCATCACTTGCTGACATCCAATGTAAATAGCCCTCAAAATCAGCAACCACCACATATTTTCCAAGAGCAGCGGGTGCAGAAACTTTTCTGTTTTTGAGTTCTGATTGAGTCCATTGGGTTTGTCCCTGTTCACGTGATAATGACATCACAACATCATTAGATGTTGTGGCAAAAATGCTCAATCCATCAGAAGTCAAATCTTGAAAAGATGACATTTCTCGTTGCCATAGATTTTGACTATCTCTTAAGTTGATAGCCGCGATATTTCCATTATAGGTAGCTACATACAAAACATCAGAAACCACCAGGGGTTTTGAATCCACATCAACAATCTGATCAAACTCTGAACGGCCAGCGGCTTGGGCAATTCTTTTTTCCCAGATAAGGGCCCCATCTTTCATAAAAAACAACGCCACATTGCCATTATCAAAACCAGATATCACGGCACCTCTGGCTAAAATGGGAGTCCCCGTACCTCTCAAAGTGAGCGCAGGAACGTTTCTGTCAAAAAACCAACTTCTCTTGCCAGTTTTTTCATCCATAGCAAATAATTTGCCATCGATGGTTCTTACTACAACATGATCCTCACCAATTGCAGCGGGAGAAATAATTTCACTGGAAACTAAATTCCGCCAGAGTTCCTCACCAGTTTCTGCATCCAGGGCAATAACCTCCCCTTCTTGTGATCCCACCACCACAATTCGGTCAGCCACAGCGACACCAGATTCAATAATCAC
>Ga0210032_1001178_pt1 | contig 15195 bp, 13 predicted proteins | sample CryGeyCG2114_250_2_FD_185458 | JGI IMG/M metagenome (GOLD analysis project Ga0210032, IMG submission 185458) | Groundwater microbial communities from aquifer - Crystal Geyser CG13_big_fil_rev_8/21/14_2.50 (SPAdes) (version 2) | ecosystem: Environmental > Aquatic > Deep subsurface > Groundwater ... | reverse complement strand
TTTTTGGTATTGTTCTCTTAAAACTGAAAGTTTGCTTTCATTTTTTGAGACATGATAGGATGAAATGGTATTACCAGAAGACAGCAATGCGCTATTCATTTTTCCTGATGCAATGAGCATAGGGGTTGTTTCTTTAGTCACTGTGTTTAAATGATCATGAATGCTGTTCAGGGATTTATAACTGCTCACACTCAATATGATTAGCAGTAAAACTAAGAGTGCAAAGCCCCCTGCAACACGTTGTATAACTGTTAAATTCATGTAAAACTCCAAAGATGATGAAAGTAAACGATATTGCGTTTTTTGCTTATCGACCAAATTCTAATAAAATGAAATAGAATATAAAAAATGCTTTTTGGGGAACTAATTTTTATTGATACATTCCTACTAGCTGTAATACCACAGAAAGCTTGTCTTCGTGGGGCCAGAAATTCCGAACAATATAATCATTTGTAAATAGCCAAGCAGGCACTGCGTTTGCGGGCTAGTATACCTTTTGCAAATGTTATAGCAAATTGCAGAGTTTCTGATGGCGCTCCTGAAGGACAGGTCTATAAGCTACCAAATTCTAGGTTGCACTGTTACAATTTAAGTGTAGGAGGTTGTATCAAAATTTTCCAATTTATTTTAAGGTAACAGAAAGATGAGCTGGTTGCACAAAATTAAGTCAATATTGATTGGAAATCAAGAAGATAACATTTCTATTTCTCCAGAAATTGCTGGAGCTGTACTGCTGTTTGAAGTGATGAAAATGGATGAAATGGTTACTCAAGAAGAGGAAGAACGCTATTATGAGCGTTTACAGTACCATTTCAAACAAACGAAGGAAGATGTTAAAAACTTGGCTCAACAAGCTGAAGTGCAATTAGAATCAGCAACGGACTATCATCAACTGATCCGAGCACTCAATGAACAAATGACAATTTCTCAAAAAGTAGAGCTTTTGCAAAGTATGTGGGATATTGCTTTAGCAGATGGCGTGGTTGCCGCTGAAGAACGTCATTTGATTAGAAAAATAGCTGATTTGCTTCATTTAAGAGAGTCTGAAATCATCGAAGCTAAAACAGCGGCCATTAGGCGTTATAATCGTCAGAGACATAGATAACATTGGATCTTCATGCTGTAATTATTTCTTGGTGGGTAAATATTTCTCTCTTTTGATCTGGCGAGGAGAGAAGCCATTTTCGGTTAATCGCGTGAAAGAACTATCAATCATAGCTGGGTTCCCGCATAAAAAAATTAAATCTTTATCTGGATCAGGTGCTAGATTTTCCATTCTCTCTTGTACATAACAAGCGTGTTCATAAGGTGCCAAGATGGAATTGTCGTGGCGACTAAAGCACAGATTAAATTGAAATCTGGGGTATTTGTCACTCATTTGTTTGAAATCATTAATAAAAAAAGCATCCTTTCTTTTTCTTACCCCAAAAATCAACTCAATTTCAAGAGATTCGTTTTCTCTCAGTAGGTTTTCCAGTTGAGGCAAGAAGGCTCGGTAGGGTGCGACGCCTGTACTTGTCGCAATTAAAAATAAGCGTTTAGGTAATGTTTTTGGAAGAACTAATGCGCCATAAGGTCCCGAAATGGTAGTTTCTGATCCCACTTCAGATTCAATAAAAAATTGGCTGGCAAGTCCGTTTGGAATAATGGTTGCAACAATTTCAATTTCTGTGCTTTGAAGCGTATTTTTCTGCAAGCCTGCAATACTGTAGCTTCTGCGCTGTGGTCTTTGATCTGGAGATCCAGCTGGAAAAATAATTGAGATGAATTGACCCGCAGTATAATCGAAAGTATGTGGATGTTTGAATTGAAATTTCAATAAACAGGTGTTTGATGTTAACCATTCTTTATGAGTAATTATTGTGGGAAAGGTTAAATTTTGCATAATTAAGGCTATCAGTTGGATGAAGTCTCAGTATAGAGAGGAATGTTAGGGTTTGTCGAATTAATTTATCACAGCAGAAGATGCGCGGCATCATCCAGCAAGGAAAGGCTTTAGACTCATACCTTTAGGATGAAATAGTGGCCTGGCTTCGCAATGCCAAGCGTGGGAAGCCAGGCCAGAAGGTGCGTTGGTTTGGGAGAGATACAGATCTCTTCCAACCCGAGTGGAGTGCGAATGCACATCATCCTTATTGTTTTGAATCTTTCGTAATGGAAAACAACTCGTTTGATGGGGCAATGATACTGCTTATCTGGATGTTGTGGTGACTTGATATAAGTGATGGCCACTTAGTTGGTATTTGTGTTCAAAGGGGGTGAGTGGGTCATGCGGAAAAATTTGTTCCAATTTAGCCAAATGGCCTGCCAAATCAAGTGCGACGCTGAACTCCTTGGCGTAGATCTCCCAGTTGGTTCTTAATTCTAAATTCGAACACACCTGAAGTAGTATTGGAAAAATGGAATGCCCGTGCCATCTTCTTTGAAAATGTTTCTTTTTGGGCCAAGGGTTAGGGTAGAGGAAATATTGTTTGGTGGGAGCCCATTTTGCTTCAAGGCATTGTAACCAAAACTCTTCCATTCGAGCTTGAATTAATAATAGATTAGCTTGTTCTGAACACTTTTCAACTGTATTGCCTAAGCGTTGCATGGATTGATCGATACCAATAATACAGCTATCGGGAAACAGTTTTGCTAATTGTTGACTACTTTGACCAGTGCCGCAGCCTGTATCTAATATAAATGAATTCAATGGGTGATTTTGTTGCCAATTCCAAGCGAATTCAAATTGCTTTTTTTGTTCATCACTGATGGGACGTTGATCGGGATGCGCCATGTGCTTGGTGATTATTGAAGATAAATCAGGATGAATATCTATTTGATTGCTGAATATTGAGGTCGAATTGCCATGAGGTAAATGAGTTTCAGAATTAAGTTGAGACATAAAAAATAAAGCTCTGTTCAGTCTACATTCAGATAATGAATGTCAGTATGAGGATAAAACTATTTTAACCCAAAAGGAAAGCGAAAATGAAACTTAATCGAGTAATGACAACATTCATGTTTTTATCACTAATGCTGAGTTATCAATTAAAGGCAGAAACCGATTCTAATCATAGCCGAAAATTAATTCATAATGATAATGTTTCAGCATTTAAAGGTGCTGTTCTCGGTGTGTTTCAAGTAGATATCCAAGAAGCACATCAAGGAGAAGAAACTTCCAAGAAACGCAATTTTAATCCAGATAAAGAGAAATTTGCTTGGAAGACACTACAACCAACAACAAGAAAATTAAAAATAATTGAACAAAGAGTAGAAAATAACCCTCCAAATGATGCAAAAAAATCCGAAATTGAAGCAAAATCAGTCAAGTTTAGGAATAGCCAGCTCAATGTACTTCAAAATTCAGCAGATGTTTGGGTATACGATGCTAGCATAGAATGGTTAGAAGATGCGGATAGTGATTATTTTTATAGCAGTTTAAATTTGGTACTAGACGTTGATAGCCTTTATACAACTACAAATATTTTTTCAGAAATTTATTACCGTGAAGCTGGAGGATCGTGGACTTGGCTTGCCAGTACTCAAAATTTTGAAATCAGTGGACAGCAATCTAATGATAGTTATATTTTAAATTTAACCTTTAACGCGGGATTTAATCCAGATAATTATGATTTACTTATTGATGTCTATGATGCTGATAGCCAGCAGTTTTTAACCACATACAGTTCAGCTGATGATGTTGATCTTTCGCAACTACCTTTAGAAGATCAGAGTTGGGATTTTTATGCAGGACTCAATATCAGTTTAGATAGCTATGATCTGAGTTTATATTCTGATCTAGATGCTGATGGCTATTTCTCTGGATATGAATTCAGTGCATCGGTCACTAATCATAACTATGCCAGAAATTTGCAACTCAACCTCTATTCAAGAGACAGTCAAAGCGATTGGTTTTTGGAACTTGAGGGTGCTGCTGTTTGGGTTGAACATAATGATCAAGTGCAGTGGCATTATTCTGTGGACTTAGAGGTGAATTACTCACCCGATCAATATGACTTTCTTATTGAATTGGTGGATGCCGATACAGGAGAGTTTATTAAAGATTATGGGCCAGAACTTGCTTTGTTGTCGCAACGTTCTTTAGAGAGTAAAGAACAGGATATTCCACCGCGAACAGAAGTAACCGCGGAGTACTCAGGGGGCAGTACATCAACTATGTTTTTATCGCTATTGGTTTTAGTCGCTTTGCTTAAAAAATACAAGTTACCAGCCTGAATATTTTTGATTGTCACAAGTTAAGGTGAGTTAACTCTCTAATCACTATGGGGGTAATATCAATAAATTCCCCCATTGCTGCCAATTGTTTGACATAGTCGGAAAATATCATCGCTTTATGTTTTGAATGGACTCTTAATTCCTGAAGTTGATCATTAATTAAACTTGTATTGACTTCTACAATGGGAGAAATAATCAGTTTGTAGAATGTATATTGTGTCTGCTTAAGTGCTTTTTTTATAAAGGAATTTCTATTTTGAAATGTTTTAAAATCAAACTCAAAAGACGAGACAATATTTTGAGTTTCATTATCTCGATATAAATATAGTTCTGTTTCGTACAGTTGAATGAAGTTTCTGCGCTTATCCAGTGCATTGTCTAATATTTTTTCCCATTGGGGTAAGGGGATTATTTTAGCAATATTGACTTGAGGGGATTCATTGAGTAAATGCTCTCTATAATAGTGCTGATGATTTATCGCAATGGTGTCAATTTTCCAATTTTTATGTTGGCCATTGATAAAGAATGGTAAAGTAGGCGTTGAATTACAGACAATGCTCTCGAATAATAATGAGCGAGCTTCCATCCAAATATCACTGGCACACATATTGAGCTTTGCCTGATTATTATCAATTAACCGTTTAAAGAAAATCGCCGCAGCATGTTTAGCATAGCGATGATCTCGACTGAAAGAAACAGTGTGTTGATCATCAGACAGATGAACTACTCGATAGCGTTGTTTCGAGACGTCAACATTTTTGAAACGGGCTTTTAATCCTTCAAAAGTCAATATCGCATCTTCTCGGATAGCCGCTTTGACGGATTCATCAAATAAAATTTTCACGCCGCCTGGAGAAAAGTCGATGGTGGTGCCTTGATAAATAATTCCTGCTATCTCTGCTACAACTTGAGTGGTTAAATAGTAACGATTTTCTTCACGCTTTCTGAAGTAGGGTACATGCAGTTTTTCATAACGAGACAGCTGTTGTGATGACACCAGAAAACGCTCAAGAATATGATTGACAGGTTCTTGTACTTCGGGCATTTTTGGCAATTTAACTTGCTGATTAATCTCGCATAAAAAACCACAAACTTTAAAACTAGCAATTTGTTTAAGCGCGGATTCTTTTTCGTGATGGGATATATCTATCAGCGGTTCAATGATGTTCTGTTCTCTATTTTTTGTTGGGAATACCGTTGGACTAATCAGTAGTTTCCATGCCTGAAAATGTTCTGACTTCATCGCAATATTGAGAAACTGATGCAATTGATGCAATGTGGAAAAATCCGATTCTAAAGCAATAAAAGTTTGCCATTTATTGTGAAGAAAATTAGATTCAAACGCATAAACAATAATGTTTTCAGGGCCATTTTCTCTAATGAGTTTGTTATTATGTCGTCTTTGAGTGAGCAGGTTTCCTAAGCGTCCTAAAATATTCTGAAATAGTGGAGATTCAAACCAGTTATGCGCGCCATTCCTAAGGACGGTTCGGAGATTTATTTTGTCGTTTTTTTCTTCAAAAAACAAAGGAATACTATGGCTATTTTGGGTGTATATTCTTTCAAAAAAAAGTGCACTTAAGGATTGGATAGCATCCTCTAAATCTATTTTGTATCTTAAACGATAAGACTCAATAAATTTACTTAGTTCTTCAATGATTTCTTGATGAACGGGATTTTCGATCAGTTGTAAGCAGCAAATGGTGTGGGGGTGTTCTTCGATAACATCTATAATTTTATAATGGCTGGGTTCAAAATGAATGCCAGATTTTAGGGGAAAATTAGGATATTCAATCAGAACTTCATCACCTTTTTGCCAAAAGATGGAAGTATCAAGTTTAACTCTCACTCCATGTACTGAAATATCAATGGTTTTGGCTAATATTTCATCGCCCGACAGGTCAGATAGTAATGCGGGCATTATATAAGTCATTCTCTCTTCAGTTCTTTGAGGGGAATAACCAAAATCAACTATGTTAAGCGGCTCAATTTTTTCTTCTGCTAATAAATTGGGCGCAACTTCCGGATATTCAGTCTCTACAGGTGGCTTTGATTCAGGCGGTGATATGACCGCTTTCTCAGCCTCGGCTGAGATTTTCGGCGTATTCTTATGTGCAATGGAGATTGGCGGTTGACTGGGCGTTCTTTGTGATGGGGGTAATAAAGCCTCTTTGGTGACTTTTTCATAGACGCCCATGGTATAAAGGCCATGAAATCGATGTATTTCATTTTCAAATATTTCAATACCCGCTTCGTTTAAATGATGTATTAATTTTCGGTATTCATAGGGGTAGCAGGGTTCTTTGGTTTTTTTTCTTAAATCGATGAGTAAATTAGTCGGCTGACTTTGTCTTTTTAACTCCATTTTTTGAAGGAATTGAGCACTTGCAGACTTGGGTTTGACCACTTCTGTTGCAAGGGCTTTTTCTTTCCCTCCTTTAGAACTGGTAAAATGAACCAGTGTCCTTGGAGGTGATTGTTTATTATCCGGTGGCATTTTTGAATGGAATTATTTTTTTATTTAAGTGATATGCCAAAAGTATAGCAAATTGAGGGCTATTTTCCTTATTTGATCACAATAATCTGTGCTAATAGCTTAACTTCATGTTTAAATTTGTGTTTAAAGCGCTTATGATGCTGTTCAAACTGTCAATATGATTCATTAAGATGAAACTTTAATAAGGCAATCTGCTTTTATTTGGAGAAGAAAATGAAATTTATTTCATTCATACTATTATCGGCTATTTCGACGTCTAGCACCAGTTCGTCTTTTGCTGAAGAGTGGTTTACCCAACAAGATTTAGAACAGGCTGTTCAACTGCGTAATCAAGCATCAGGAAGCCCAACTGGATATAATATAGTTGAATCACTTACCACTGAAGTTGGTCCTCGTTTAGCGGGAAGTGATGCAGATAAAGTCGCAGTTGAATGGGCCAAGAAGCAGTTCTCTACTTTAGGTTTTGATAAGGTTTGGAGTGAAGAGGTGAAGTTTCCCTCATGGCAACGAATACACGAAACAGGTCAAATTTTATCTCCCTTTCCACAACCCGTTAGATTAACGGCCTTAGGTAACAGTGTTTCAACACCAGCTGAGGGATTAACAGGAGAAGTGGTTCATTTTAATGATTTAGATGAATTACAAAATGCTGATGCGGATCAGGTGAAAGGCAAAATAGCTTTTATCAGTAAGCGGATGGGGGTTTATAAAGATGGCAAAGATTATGGAGCAACGGTGGGCGCTCGAGTCAATGGCGCTTCAATTGCGGCATCTAAAGGCGCAATTGCTGTTATGATCCGCTCGGTAGGAACGGACAATAATCGCACTCCCCATACTGGCGTTCTGCATTATGATGCGCAATCAGCAAAAATTCCAGCGGTTGCTTTATCTAATCCTGATGCAGATTTAGTGATCAGACAATTAAATAGGGGTTTGCCTGTTTCGATGAAACTGAATGTTGAGACTAAGGTGAACCCAGAAGCTGTTTCTTATAATGTAATTGGTGAGATCTCTGGTTCAACTAAACCCAATGAAATTATTCTATTGGGCGCTCATTTGGATTCCTGGGATTTAGGGACTGGCGCTATAGATGATGGCGCTGGGGTTGGCATTGTGATGGCGGCTGCTCATTATATCGGCCAGCTTGAAAAAGCGCCTAAAAGAACCATTCGGGTGGTGTTATTTGCCAATGAAGAGTCTGGTCTCTTTGGTGGCAAGGCTTATAAAAAAGCGCATTTGAAACAATTAGATCAGCATATTATTGGTGCAGAATCCGATTTTGGCGCTGGCAGAATATACCAGTTGGATGCCAATGTAAAAGCTGATGCTTGGCCAGCTATTGAAAAAATATCTGGTGTTTTGAGCCCCTTAGATATTAGCTTAGGAGAGAATCATGGAGATGGTGGGCCTGATCTTTCCCCATTTCAGCACATAGGAATGGCAACATTTGATCTTAAGCAGGATGGTACCCATTATTTTGATTGGCACCACACTTCGAATGACACCCTGGATAAGATATCTCCGAATGATCTGGCTCAAAATGTAGCCGCTTATACAGTCATTGCTTATCTGAGTGCTCAGATGGAAGGGGATTTTGGCAAATCTGCTCCTGAAGAAGAAAAACAAAAGTAGTTTGAGTCATTTAGACAAAGGAACCGCTTGAAGTGATTAAATTTATTTCAGGCGGTTTTTTTATTTTGAAATAATCTCATCTCTGGAAAACTCAAATCTAAAGCTAATCTATAAATGCAAAGCTAAATGATAATGATTGCTATTTACATTGGTATTTTGTTTGCTTATAATGCTTTCTCTTGATTAACCACTCCCATCAACATGAGGCTGATATGAACAAAACTCTAATTTGTAGTGCAATACTTGCTTTAGTTTCTTCCGGACAAAGTTGGGCAAACTCTGAAACAGAAGCGTTAAAAAAACTGATTGAAGCGCAGCAACAGCAACTTGAAATTTTAAAAAAACGCCTGGACGATCAGGAACAAAAAATCGATGTGACAGCTGATGCTGTGGAAGATAAAACATCTCAGGCGCATTCCGATACCACCATTGGTGGATATGGTGAACTGCATTACACCAACCAGGGAAATAAAGACACGCTAGATTTTCATCGTTTTGTATTGTTTTTTGGGCATAGATTTAATGATCGGTTGAGGCTATTCTCTGAACTGGAAGTTGAGCATTCTGTCGCTAAAGATGGCGGTAAGGGCGAAGTCGAGGTGGAACAAGCCTATATTGAGTATGATCTCAATCAAACAATGAGTGTTCGCGCGGGTTCATTATTAGTTCCCGTTGGAATACTCAATGAAACCCATGAACCAATCACTTTTTATGGTGTTGAACGAAACCTTGTTGAAAAAGATATTATTCCGACAACTTGGTTTGAAGGTGGTGTAGGCCTAACATATCGTCCAGCACCAGGCTGGACGATAGATTCTGCGATAACGGGTGGTTTAAATGTGCAAACCACGGGAGGCAATGCCTATAAAATTCGAAATGGTCGTACACAAGTGGCCAGTGCCAAAGCCGAGAACTTCGCCTTTACTGGACGCGTAAAGTATACTGCGATTCCAGGACTTGAATTGGCTGCAAGCTTGCAATATCAGGATGATGTAACCCAAGGTAACGATAAGGTTTCAGCTACTTTATTTTCAACCCATGGCATCTACCAGAAGGGACCTTTTGCGGTCAGAGCACTTTATGCCAGATGGGATTTAAAGAGCGATGCGGCCAAGTTAATGGGGCGAGATATTCAAGAGGGATACTATGTTGAACCCTCCTATAAACTGAATGAAAAACTGGGCTTGTTTGCCAGATACAGCGAGTGGAATAACGAATCTGGGTTGAGCAGTTCACAGTGGAGCAAGCAAACGAGTTATGGTTTGAATTACTGGCTGGATGCGCATGTTGTGCTAAAGATGGATTGGGATAGTTATGCGGGTGCTCTGGATGGAGATGGATTCAATTTAGGTATGGGATACCAGTTCTAGAAAGTATGGTTAGAATACTCCCCTCTATTTGTGGAGGGGCTTATTTTTTATTGGGATAAAAAATGATTAAATGCCTGATGGTTGTACTCACTTTTTTATGGCTGATGTCTTCATCAATCGCTTCTGCTCGAGGTGTTTATGTGACTCACCAAGATTTTTTAAAAACTATTTTTAAAGAGTCCGTGCCTAAATCGGAAATTTTGTGGATAAAAGGAACATTACAAGATTCTGTGAATGAAATTCTTGGCCATACCTATGGACGTTTACGCATTCGTTATTGGAGGCATGCCGATGAATTTGCTTGGATCTTGGATGAGATCGGCAAAGAGGAGCCTATTACAGTTGGAATTGCAATTAAGGGAGAAAAGATTAAAAATCTGATCGTGCTAGAATATCGAGAGTCTCGAGGTGATGAAGTGAGACAACTTTTTTTTACCCAGCAATTTCAAAATGCGACCTTGGATGAGCATCAAAATTTGAGTCAACACATTGATGGGATCACGGGAGCTACGCTTTCTGTCAGCGCATTGATAAAACTCTCCAAGCTGGCGCTCTTTTTGAGTCAACAAGTTGCAAAAGAAACAAAACTAAGAAGTAGCAACGGATAATATGAGAAAAACCTATAAAAAACCCTTTCATGTGCGTTTTACCTCTCATTTAAGGGAATGGCATCGGCGTCTTGGCATTAGTGCTGCGGTGTTTATTTTACTACTCTCTTTTTCGGGACTTATCCTCAATCATAGCGATGATATGGGGTTGCCAAACAAAGCGGTGAACACAGCTATTTTATTGGATTTATACCATATTCAAAACCCCACATCCATTATCAGTTTTCAAGTCGGTTCGGCTTTTCTTGTGCAGACAGACACGGAGTTATGGTTGGATAACAAATGGTTAGGTACTGAACGCGACTCCCTAAAATCAGCCGTCTTGTACCAAAACTTCATTCTCGCCATTATCGGAGAGAGCCTTTATATTTATACACCGCGTGGTGATTTTGTCGACAAAATGGATAGTTCTTTGGGATTACCCAAAAATATGGATTCGCTGGCACTGTACCAGCAAAAAATAGTGGTGCGTTCTGATGATCATTATTGGCAATCCGATGAAGAGTTAACACAATGGACAGTGTTGTCGCCCTCCATGTTACTAACGCCGCCACTTGAATGGAACCATAAAATTAATCTGGCGGTATCGAAAAAAAACCAGTTCCAGCACCAATATCGAGCAAAATTACTCAACTTGGAACGTGTGGTATTGGATTTTCATAGCGGTCGATTAATCGGTAAATTAGGTGTGTTTTTTAGTGATATTGTGGCTATTTTATTGGTGCTGTTGTCTGTGAGTGGCATCTATTTTTGGTTAAAAAGAGCAAAGCAACAAAAAAATTCTAAAACCAGCTCTAAAAAGCCGGCTAAAAGCAAATAAATTATTGCAAGTTTCCCTTTTAAGTTGCTCATTAAGAAATTCTCGACTAGGCTTAACCTATACTATTACTGCACAATTGCAGTGATCATTTCTGGTATTTATACAGAGATGGGGCGCAAATCTAAAATCTCCGTTCAGCACGAATAGGATATGTAGCATGTTGCTGCGCAGATATTTGTGAATCAACGGAGGTTTTTAGGTTAAATAAGACGATTCATCATGTTGACTATTTATCATGTTTAAAGTGCCTTTTGACTTTTCCTCAGAAACAGAAAGAGTTCGCACTAATATTGTCTACTTTGCTCTGATTGGCTGTTTTTGTATTGCAATATTTACTGGTATTGCCATCTATCATCATGCATCTACTTTGTCCTATGTCTTGGCATTCTTTCTGTTATTTTGTTCATTATTGGCTTGGTACACACATAGAAGTCAGAATTTAGAAATTCCAAGAATACTGACTTTTGTTTTTGCTTTAGCACTGTATTTTTATTTGCTGTTAGATGGGGCTTATCAAAATACCGGTTATATTTGGTGTTTTGTATTATCGCCAGTGCCGTATTTTCTATTAGGGCATCTGAAAGGATTTGTTGCAAACGTTTGTATTGTTGCTGTCACAGCAGCCATTTTATTTTATCCAGATTTCCCTTGGTTGATAGCCGACTATCCTTCTGCGGTTAAAATACGCTTTGTCAGTGCTTATTTTGTGGTTAGCCTGATGTTCTTTGTACAAGATTATTCTCGCTATATTTCAGATGAAAGAGCCATTAAACTGACTCGAACATTACAGCATATGTCGATGACGGATGAGTTAACACAAATTGCCAATCGTCGGGCCTTGTCAAAATCATTGCAGTATTTCTTCAATAAATTAAAACGCTATCAACAACCTTTTGGCATTGTTATGTTAGACATTGATCACTTCAAAAAAATAAATGATCAATATGGTCATGGGATAGGTGATCAAGTATTGATTGAACTCAGTCAATTATTAACCAGCATTATCAGGGATTCTGATGAAGTCGGTCGCTGGGGGGGGGAGGAGTTCATCATTCTTTTATCTCACTTAAGTCAAGAACACTTAATTGTTGTAGCTGAAAAAATTCGTCATGTGACCGAGAAAATGAAAATATTATTGGGACGAGAATCAATTTCGATCACCATTAGTCAGGGGGTCTTTTTTGTGGATAAAATGGAAAGTGCCAACAATATTTTTAAAAAAATCGATAATGCTTTATATCAAGCCAAAAATGAAGGCCGAAACCGAACCGTTATAGCAGAATAAGATTCATTTATGAGTATTTCTAACTTCATTTCTAGGAAATTTTTTTAACTCTGTTAACATAGAACATTATTTTATTCTTGATTAACTCTCATGATTCGTAATTTAGAACCTCAAACACCATCAGTTGTCTTGCCAAAAATAGCCCCATCTTCTTATTCAAAGACTGAAGATCTCTGGAATGTTTTAAGTCATGGACTGGGATTGATATGTGCAGTGGTTTTTTTGATACTGATGATACTTCAAACTAAGCATGCGCAGAATGGCATTAAACTTTATAGTGCTTTGATTTATGGTTCTAGTTTGGTGTTGTTGTTTTTGACCTCAACGGTTTATCACAGTTTAAAGTCTCCCACTCAACGTGCTTTGTGGAAAACCCTCGACCATTGTGCAATTTACCTCCTGATTGCGGGTACCTACACCCCTTATTTGTTGGTGAGTTTTGATGGAAACTGGCGAACCATATTGATGCTTATTATTTGGACTGTTGCCATTTTTGGGATATTCTTTAAGGTTTATTTTGGACATCAATATCCCAAGGTTTCTCTTTTTACTTATTTATTGATGGGTTGGTTTATGGTCATTGCTTCCAAAGAATTAATGGCTAAAGTACCTAGTGAGGGCCTCTATTTATTGATATATGGTGGACTGGCCTATTCCTTTGGTGCTATTTTTTATGCCATAAAAAAAATCCCATTCAATCACGCCATATGGCATTTGTTTGTATTGGCTGGTGCCACTTTTCATTTTTTATCTATCTATAGGTTTGTGCTGTAATACACATACTATGGCTTCTGGAGTTTCAGTGAGATGGGTTATATGAACTTTTCCGAAATACTTTATCAACGTTATTTAGGACGCCAATCCTACATTCCCGTATGGGAAGCTATGAAATATTTTACCGATCAGCGTAATGCTGAAACGCCCGATGAAATTTGGTGGGTGGAACATGATCCGGTTTTCACTCAAGGACAGGCAGGAAAAGCACATCATCTGCTTGCCACCGGTGATATTCCTGTGGTTGAAGCCGATAGAGGCGGGCAGGTGACCTACCATGGGCCAGGGCAACAGGTTTGCTATTTACTTCTCGACATTAAACGCAAAAAATTAGGTGTTAGAGCTTTAGTCACAGCGATAGAACAATCTATTGTTGATTTAGCGGCACAATATGGCATTCAGTCAAGTCCTAGAGCGGACGCACCTGGCGTCTATGTGGATGAGGCCAAATTATGCTCCCTGGGTCTTAGAATTAGGCAGGGACGATCATTCCACGGACTGGCTTTAAATGTGAATATGGATATGACGCCATTTCAACGTATTAATCCTTGTGGGTTAGTGGGGATGCAGATGACGCAATTACATGATTTAGGGGGAGCCTCTGATCTGGAAACGGTTCAAAAAGATTTATTACCCTGCCTTATGCAAAATTTAGGTTATGAACAGCTTATGGAATGTGCACAGAGACAGCAATTTGCTTTAGCACAATTTACTCATTTGGAATGCCTTTCTAATCGCTCTCCAACTGAGAGTAAAGAATGACAGAACAGGTGTTGCAATGGATTTCACTGCACCCAGAATGGAGTTTGCTGTTAGTTTTTTCCATCGCTTTCTTGGAGTCATTAGTGATTGTCGGGTTGCTGGTACCGGGTTGGGTGCTGTTAGTGGGTGTTGGAGTGCTGATTGGGCATGGGGAGTTACCCTTTTTAGAAATGGCGAGTGCAAGCTTTGTAGGGGCTGTCTTAGGGGAGTCAGTGAGTTATTATTTAGGATGGCATTATCGCGACAAAATTCATCACTGGAGCTGGTTTAAAAAACACCCGCTTTGGCTAGAAAAAAGTCAGCAATTTTTTATCAAACATGGCGCTGCGAGCGTTGCCTTTGGTCGATTTTTTGGTCCCATGCGTGCATTGGTACCTTTGATTGCTGGCGCATCCAATATGCCGCCTATGCGTTTTAGTCTGATCAATCTGTTATCTGCCCTTGTTTGGGCGCCAGTTTATCTCTTTCCGGGGATACTTGTTGGTGCTGCATTCAATATTCCTCAAGCACATAAAAATACCTTATTGATTTTGCTGACATCCATGGTGATTTTTAGCTGGTTACATTTTGGCTATCTTAAACAGATTGGGTCTTATCTATTGGATAAAAATCATCACAAAGAATCTTTGAACTCAATGGTGTATTTAAAAGCCTCATTAAGTCTTATTTGTGTTGTGTTATTGGGTTATTTACTTACCCATGGTTCGGTTTCACATACTTTTTCTGCCTTACTGCAAACTTTGTTAAAGTTGATGGTTTAGCAATGCAAATTTTTGGATGTAAGTTTTGAGGTTTCAAACTCATCAGATAATCGAACTTCTAAAAGCTGTCAATCCTCTGGGCAATTGGTGAGCGCGTGATATTGTTCGGCTGGTATCACCAGAGAATCGCCTTGGTTTATTCGTAGAGTACTTTGTGATTCTCTTTCAAGATCAAAATGCCCACAAAGAACAAAGAAAAATAACAATTCCTCATGATGGCAAATCATATCTAGTGCCTGACCGAAAACGTATAACACATTGAATTAAAAGTAAAAAATAGCAATATTGAGTTATTAAAATGTTCAATTATTGAGCCTAAAATGGTATAATTAGCCCATAATGGCAGTTAAACACTCTATCTTCGGCGAAAAAATACAATGCGCGAACCGACTAATCCACAACTTCAATTAGGCGAACTGGATGTTGCCAATATTAAAATTAGTACTCGATCACGTGATGACATTCCCC
>Ga0210032_1001164_pt1 | contig 15347 bp, 12 predicted proteins | sample CryGeyCG2114_250_2_FD_185458 | JGI IMG/M metagenome (GOLD analysis project Ga0210032, IMG submission 185458) | Groundwater microbial communities from aquifer - Crystal Geyser CG13_big_fil_rev_8/21/14_2.50 (SPAdes) (version 2) | ecosystem: Environmental > Aquatic > Deep subsurface > Groundwater ... | reverse complement strand
CAATAAAGTCTTCTGTTGCAACATCTTGAGATTTATGACAAAGCACATCGAGAACATTCATAAGAGCAAACAATATATTGATATACGGATTATATTGGAGACTGGATGCTCCCAAGCGATGCTCAATTCTAGCAAATTGTTGCCAACGATTTTCACTTGAAATCACTCTTTGTGACGCATCGACAATCAAGGTAACAGGCCCAATGGCTTGGCCATGTTTGCCTAACTCCCTATATAAAGCAATACTTCCCTGCCTTCCACCGCTTAAAGCGTGAGGGGAAGTTAACTCCTTGCTGAGGTTGAAGTTTTTCTTGAGCGCAAGACGTTGATAAGACTCTTCATCGGGTAAAAATAGCAAACAACAGGCATAACTGGTCTCCAATAAATTACGTTGAATTTTTAATGCCAAATCGCCTTCAGCCATAAGATTGTTGTCTTGTGATTCAAGACTCAAGTTCAGTTGAATCGCATTGGGAATATGGACAGCGGCACGAGATTGGGTAAATATGTTTTTACAGCCCTCTTGCAACCTGCCTTGATCGCCAAACCAGAGAATGGGTTTAATTAAAACCTCTGACGCACCATACTGCTTGATCAATTTGGGTAAGAGTTGAAAAACTTCAGCCAGATAATGCGCCTCCTCCAAAGGTGTTTGCCCAGAAAACAATGAAACATACTCCCACTGGTGCTTCCAATATTCAGGTTTCAATTCTCCAGGAATATGTAACTGTTTTAGTTGCTCGTTTATCGCTTGATAATTTAAAGGGGGATCATTTTTTTGAGGTATATAGCCCCCTTCAAGTTCAAAATGCAGGTGTGGAATTATTTGCAAATGAGCAAGGATAGATTCTGCGACTTGAATACCCTGAATGGCCAGTGAAGAAAGATGACTCAATTCTATACTCTTATATTTAACTGGGGTTTCAATATACCACGAGGGCCGAGGTAAAAAAAAGGCAAAAAAAATCGGCTACGAAGCCGATTTTTGAGATGAGCTTTTTTTAAAGACTAACCTTCTAATTGCTTTTTAACCAATGCACCAACAAATCCCATATCTGCTTTGCCTTGGACTTGAGGTTTTAATATTCCCATGACCTTCCCCATATCTCTCACGGATTCGGCATTCACCTTGTGAACAGCATTGATCACAAGGTGCTCAATCTCTTCATCAGAGAGCGCTTCAGGTAAATAGGCTTGGATGATCTCTGCTTCAGCTTGTTCAATATCAACAAGATCTTGACGATTAGCTTGTTGAAACTGGCTAATCGAGTCTTTTCTTTGCTTTAGCATCTTATCAATGACGCCCAGAGCGATAGAGTCATCAATTTCAATTCGTTGATCCACTTCAATTTGCTTGAATGCAGCCAGAATTAAACGTATCGTTTTAAGACGATCCGCTTGTTTAGCGCGCATAGCATCTTTCATATCGCTTTTGATTTGTTCAATCAGCGTCATAGAAGTACCCAATAATTAACAAAGATTGCAAAACAACCTATAGGATTTTTTAGTATAAACGCGTCTTACGTGAATCTTCACGAGTACGTTTTTTAGCACTACGCTTAACCGCAGCAGCTTTTTGGCGCTTACGCACTGCTGTAGGCTTTTCGTAGAATTCACGGCGACGAACTTCAGCTAAAACACCTGCTTTTTCGCAAGAACGTTTAAAACGACGTAGTGCAACGTCAAAAGGCTCATTTTCTTTAAGTTTGACCTGTGGCATCAAAATACCTTTAAATTCAATTGGTTATCAATCCAAATAGGATAGTGTTTATTTAAGGAGCAGAATTGTACTCCTTTTTGGATTTGATTGCAAAGTAGATTCTCTCTTTAAATGTTAATTTTTACCCATCTTTATCCCAAAAACCTCTATCTAAACTTAAAAAATAGGTAACCTATTGGCACTATGTACTATTGGCACTATGTAAAAGAGCCTAGATATTTTTTGTATCCACTATACCCCGGATACCTGGAAATACGGAACATACCCGTGCTAGACTTTCAAGCAATATTACTTATTTCTTACTTTTTTATGAAGGTCAAAAAACATGCAATTTCCTCTGATCTCAACAGGATGGCTTCAAGATAATTTAGACAATCCTAAACTTGTGCTACTGGATGCCAGTATGGACAAAGTTGTTGGTAAAATTCCCCTTGCATATGACCAACACACACTTATCCCAAACAGTCAAAAACTGGATTTGGAAAATGTTCTTTGCGACTTAAGCTCTCCACAAATACACGCTTTCCCAACCCAAGAACAATTTAACCAAACAGTCAAAAAACTTGGGGTACAAACAGACAGTATCGTGGTTATTTATGACAACCAAGGAATTTACTCCGCGCCAAGAGCCTGGTGGATATTCCAAGCCATGGGGTTTAAAAATGCCTGGGTGCTGGATGGTGGCTTGCCTCAATGGATTGCAGAACATAGATTCACGGAGGACTCATATTCTCAACAAGAGCATACAAAAGATTGTTTTCATGGAGCATATCAACCCCACCTCATTTGCGATGCACAATATATTCTTGAACATATTAAAACCAAACAGATTAACATTCTTGATGCACGCTCAAAGGAGCGTTTTTTAGGAACTGCTGCAGAGCCAAGAGCTGGCGTAAGAGCGGGACATATTCCTCAGTCTTGCAACCTACCCTTTGCCAAAGTACTTGAGGGTTTTCGTTTTAAAGATCCACAGCAATTAGTCACAGTTTTTGACGAAGTTGTAGCAGATAAAAATGCACCCATCATTTTTTCTTGTGGTTCTGGAATTACTGCTTGTATTATCCTATTAGCGGCAACCATTGCGGGCTACCACAATAACATCTTATACGATGGGTCATGGTCTGATTGGGGCAGCAACCCAGAGCTGCCTATAGAAAAATAATTCGTTTGAAACAAGGAGCGCCAAACCCATGCAAGCCTTTACTGTCCGTCATGTTGAACCTACTGATATTGTGGGAATTCATGCACTTTATTCTGAACAGTTAGCCATGGAAAACACCCTGCAAATGCCTTTTCAGCCCCTAGGAGCCTGTCCGAGAATAGCGATCGTAGCGAGGGCAAGCTTGTTTGAGTCAGATTTTTCGATGGATTGAGGCGAATAGTCGCTCTCGGCAACGGCTCCTGCGTTGCTCTACCTCCTGCATCCATGCAGTCGTATTTAACGAAATTCATCGGGAAATCTGGCCAAACGGGCTTGGCCGCAGTAGATCAGTCTATTCTTGGACAGGCTCCTAGGATTCGATTCCCGCACAGCGTTGGTCTATACTTAAGGTTCTTAAGGAAGAAGGTTACTCAAGTGGTTAATTTTATTGTGAATACAATGTTTAAATGCACGGCACTGCTCATCCTGATGAGCCGTTTTGCTTTAGCTGTGGATTCAACTCAGATTGCCATATTCTACCCAGAAGCCAATGAACCATATCATTCTATTTATCAAGAAATCATTGCAGGGAGTCGCAGTACCAATCAACTGGGTTTAAAGGAGTTTCTTCTACAACCCGATTTTGATGCCCAACAAATTATCGAACAGCTCGATTCAAATAACATATCTCAAATTATCGTCCTAGGGCGATTAGGCCTTGATCTAGCAAAGAGCCTCCCGAAGAGATTCAATGTAGTCTCTGGTGCGCTCCCTATTTCTCCTGATGGCGTTTCTGGAATTAGCCTTATTTCAAGCCCAACCCATCTATTTGATTATCTTAAATTAGTCGCCCCTTCAATCCGAAAAATTCATGTTGCCTATAGTGAAGAGAGTCAATGGCTCATCGATTTAGCGATAAAGGCTGCCCAACACAAAGGGTTCATTTTGGATCTTAAAAAAGTGAATAACACCAAAGAAGCTCTGGCATTTTATCAACAACTTTTTAACTCACCATTGACCAAAGAAGACTCCCTCTGGTTGCCCACTGATACAATTTCTTCTAATGACAGAATTACTTTACCCTTAGTTTTAAAAGAAGCTTGGGCAAGAGAGATTGTGGTTTTTTCTAGTAAGCCGTCTCATGCCAAGAGAGGTGTTCTATTTTCAACTTACCCTGATAATTTCATGTTGGGCAAACATCTATATTCAATGATTCAGGAACTCGCTCAATCGCCCAATCAAACCAAGTTTTCAGCGTTGGATTCTTTACAATTAGCCGTTAATTTAAGAACAGCCGCTCATCTAGGCATTAGTTATAGCACAGAAGAAAAGCAGAACTTTAAACTGACTTTTCCAATGTAGCCTATGATATTTTCTTTTTCTAAATTCAAATCAACGGCAAGCTTTAAGAATCAGCTTATTAGCTATTTCTTGTTTAGTGTGGTTTTTTTAGCCATTATCACCTCAACGATCACCGCTTGGCAAGCCAGCATAAAGATCAAACAATCTACCATAGAAAATGCTTTGCAAATTACCAGAAATTTTGCCGATCAATCTTTACTCACACTCATTACTGAAAGTGAAGAAAATGGTAAAGAAGCGGTCAAAAGAGCGGAAGGTTTCCATTCTGTTTCTGGGGTCGCCGTATTAAAAACAAATGGTGATTTACTTATTTCCTCCTCAAGTATAACGTCAAAATATCTACTCAATAAAAAGATATACTTTCCCGATAGCACTCAACTTTTGGATGAAAAGGATGACTTATGGATATTTAGTTCACCCGTTATTTTGGTCAGTGGAGAGTACGATAGCGATACTTTAGACCCCACTGAAAACCCCCAAGAAGAAAAAATTATTGGACATGTAATAGTTGAATACAACAAACACGATCTCAAACAAATTCAAAGTTCTATTTTTATTAATAATATTGTGATTGGTTCATTAGTCGCACTTGTTCTAGCCGCATTAATGAGTTGGGAGGTTAACCGTATAACAGGCCCTTTATCAAAATTATCAGAAACCATGAAAATGGCGAAAGACTTTAATAACTTTCCTAAAGCCCAGTTACAAGGAGCAACTGAAATCCAACAAATGGCCACTGTTTACAATGAAATGATGGAACATTTAAAACAACAAAATGATCAGTTAGAACAAAATCGCAACACCCTGGAATCGGAAGTAGAAATTCGAACGCAAGAATTAACCGCTGCAAGAGATTCCGCGTTAACTGCTAACCGTCATAAATCTGAATTTTTAGCTAATATTAGTCATGAATTACGAACACCTTTACAAGCCATCATTGGTTATACTGATCTAGTCAGAGAAGAGCTAGAACAAGAATGTATGGAATCTCAAGTGGAGGATCTCAGCAAAAGTATTCGAGCAGCCAATAGTCTCTTAGAGTTAATTAATAATATTCTCGATTTAGCTAAAATAGAAGCAGGGAAAATGGATCTCTATTTAAAAACCGTTGATATTAAACAATTACTTAAGGAAGCCATAGAAACAGTGCAACCAATGGCGGCAGTGAATAACAACCAACTGATAGTGAATATAGGTGATCTCCAAGATAAACTTGTTTTAGATCGTCAAAAGGTCATGCAAATCTGGTTAAATTTATTAAGTAATGCCTGTAAATTCACTAAAAATGGTCATATCACCATGAGTATCTACAATGATAAGCAATATCTGCATTTTTCAATTCAAGATACAGGCATTGGTATCCCTAAGGATAAACTTCAATACATTTTTGAACAATTTACTCAGGTCGATGGCAGTAAAACGAGAAATTTTGAAGGCACTGGATTAGGCATGGCCATTACACAAACTTTTTGTACGCTCATGAAAGGCAAAATAGAAGTCACCAGTCAGATCGGCGTAGGCTCCTGCTTTAACGTTAGATTACCGATTCAGTTTTCAGAAACTTTTATTGAAGTTGATAAAATAGAATAGACAGCTACACTTATAAACATAATCATTCAACTGAAGATTTTGGCGGTAATCTGAAGTTCGCATTACCCCCCTTGTTCCCCCTTAGATATTAGATATCTGATTAGGAAATTATTGTGAAATTTTCCCATAAAATATTGAGTTTAACCCTACTCATTTCATTCAACACCATTTATACAACCAGCTTTGTGATGGCTGCTGACTCAAATCCCAATGAAGACTTGGAAGATTTTTATGGTGATGATGATTTTGTGAGTCTTGCTACAGGAACAAAACAATTAACTCATAAGGCCCCCTCAACGGCCACTGTAATCACAAGAGAGGAGATCCAAAGAATTGGCGCATTGGATCTTGATGAGGTTTTAGAAACAGTCCCAGGATTACATGTTTCATACCGACCGGGCAACCATTTGCCCATCTACTCATTCAGAGGGATTTACAGTGTTTTTAACCCTCAAGTCTTGGTGTTAATTAATGAAGTCCCTATTACGAACTTATTTATTGGAAATCGAAACCAAATATGGGGCGGAATGACTCTTGACGCTGTTTCTAGAATTGAAATTATCAGGGGTCCCGGCTCCGCAATTTATGGTGCAGATGCAGTAGCTGGAGTCATAAACATTATTACTGACTCTTCAGACACGTCAAAAGGCACAAATTTCAGAGCAAGGGTTGGACAAGATTCAACAAAAGACTTTTGGTTATCTCACTCTTGGAACAGCGGGAAACTAGGTGGATATGTCAGTTACGACAGGCATAAAACGGAGGGTTTTGATCAATTTATTGAAGCAGATGCTCAAACTTTTTTAGATAGTGTTTTCTCTACAGATGCATCATTAGCACCAGGCTTTGCCGATCACCATCGTAAAAATGACGAATTACGATTACGACTTGATTATGACCATTGGACAATGAATGCAGGATTCCAAAAAAGAAAAATTGGTGTTGGTTTGGGTATTGCAGATGCCCTTGGTCATGGGTCAAATGAAAGCAGCGAGAGATGGAATTTAGATATCGGCTACAACTCAGACAATATTATAGAAAACTGGAACATCAGTACTAAAGTTGCCTATTTCACCACCACTCAAGAAATCGATAATAACCTCTATATTTTTCCTATAGGTGCAGATATTGGCTTAGGAGGACCATTTCCTGATGGAGTCATCGGCAATCCAGAAGTTTTTGAAAAACATCTTCGTACCAATTTAGTGGCAAAATATGGAGCGATGACTAATCATTCTTTTGCCATCGGTGTTGGTTATGAAATTTCAGATTTGTACAAGGTCAAAGAAACCAAGAATTTTGCACTGGGACCAAATGGTGAGTTTTTACCCCCTGGAAGTCCCTTAGTTGACGTAACAGACACACCATTTGTGTTCCTCCCTGAAGATGATCGAACTAATAAATTTGTATTCATTCAAGATATTTGGAATTTAGCAAAAGATTGGGAACTCACCGCAGGGGTAAGGCGTGATGATTACTCAGATTTCGGCGCAACAGTGAATCCAAGATTAGCTTTAGTCTGGTCTTCAACCTTAGATTTAACGACTAAATTTCTTTATGGCAAAGCCTTTAGAGCTCCATCTTTCGCTGAAATGAGAAATATCAATAATCCTGTCACCTTAGGAAACCCTAATCTGAAACCAGAAGAGATGGACTCTTTAGAATTGGCTTTTGATTACCATCCACAACCAACCCAACGGTATGGGCTTAATTTTTTTAAATACCATTGGAAAGATATCATTAATTTTTCTCCAGATGAGGGTGCTACAACCAAAACCGCAAAGAATATTGGGAAACAAAATGGACATGGCATTGAAATGGAGTTTAACTGGTCACCGCTACAAAATTTGAATTTGATGGGAAATTATTCTTGGCTACATGCAGAAGATGGCAACAATGTAACTATTAGTTCAGTACCTGAAAAGCAATTATACTTAAGAATATACTATGAGCTAAATAATGCTTGGAATATGAGCCTGAAATCAAATTGGGTGATGGATAGAAAAAGAGCTCAGGACGACTTGAGAGAGCCAATCAAAGATTATAACGTCACAGACTTATCCATTAATTGGAAAATTAAAAACGATGCTCTTGATCTTTCATTCCTTGTGAAAAACATTTTTGATTCTGATGTTAGAGAGCCAACAGCAAATAATGGCTCTGTAGTTAATATTCCGAATGATTTACCTTTGCCCGGGAGAACAGCTTTAGCTCAAATCACCTACCATTTCAATTAGGCGTAATACCCATTATAAGAAACTGCACAAACAATGTTTAAGGTATTTCTCTTAGTGAGACGCCATCGTATTTTACATCTTCACAATATTGAGGTAAAAAACTATGCGCTGGCCGATTAAAATAATCGATATAACAAGCTGTCACGCCGCTGGCGACCATCATAGACTTGATCCGATACACCTCTTCAGGTGAGAATTTTTGGTCTGAAAGAAATGCGCAAGAGTAGCCTGCTACATTCATTGCTAAACCATACTTCTCATCTAAATACTCATTGATCTGAAAAGCTAATTTCATATGCTCGCCTTGGGCAAAGCCAAGCTTTTGGGTCATATTTTGATGTGGAGCCAGCCTTTCATCATTTCTTGAAACAGGTCTTGCATATCCCGTAATGACAGGTTTTCCATTCTTATGCTTACTATTCTTTATAATATCGTCAACTGACTTACCTGATTTATGTTCTTTTAAAGCAGATTGAATAAATTCCATGCCATAAAGGCTTGTTTGACTTCCGCCATAACCACGAGAATCAGCAGCTAATACCCCTGACACTGTTGCAGCTACGACCGATGTCTTCATAGAACCTGCCAGAGAACCAATGGTGTTGCACCAAATTCTAGCATCAGGATAGCTAACACCAATAAAGTTGCCTTCCAACCATTTAGCAACGTTCTCCTCAATAAGCCGCCCAGTAATATTAAGCACCAACATTTGCATATAGGAAATATTGCCCAAGAGCTCTTTCATCATTGAATGACCGTGGCAAATCACATCATCTCCACCAATCCATTTTCCGATGGAAGTGGTGATTTTATTTCTATTTTTAGTCCAAAAAATTAATTCGGATAATTCATTATTTGAGTTCATATTGGCTATCTTCTAGAAATGGCATAGATGAAATGGGCTTATGGGTTTGCTCCAGAGCTTGAACTGAAATCCCAGGTGAATATATGATTTGAAATAAGGCGATTCCCTCTCGCGGTTGAATTCCCAGATCAAGAAAAACAGCGGAGGACAAACCAACGGGTAACCACCCCACTTTTTCATTATTAAAATGCAGTATTTGCTTGTTCAGCCAATGTAAATACTTTCCAGCACCAGGAAGTTGATTCAGTAATTGAGCTAATTCATGGGTGACAATACATCGTTGTCCATAACTGGATCCAAAACCCGGAACTAGTTTTATATCAGCGCCTTCAGGTGAGGCTAGTAATTTTGACATACAAAAAATTTCATTACCTGATAAAAAACTCTCTTGAATAGATTTCATTGATTGCTCAATTTCTTCAGCACCGCCCTCTTTTCCACCAAGAGTTAGAAGGCCAATTGGTAAAAGATGTGGCGTATTTGACTTGCTGATTCCAGCTGTCATAGCCGCTCTTACCGCTGGATTTCGCGGGCCGGGATTAATAAATCCAACCATCAAGGCATTCATTAACTCTACAGCATTTTCATCCGGTAACTCACCAGTAAATAAAAGTAGGAGAACGTCCACAAATGATTTTTTTTGGGCCAATTCTAATACATTATAGCCATGCAAATGCACTGATTCTGCCATAAATGGATTACTACTGGATGGCTTCTCATAATAAATTGCCGTTGTCGTTTTCTTAGAGTAGCCAAAACTATCTTTATTTTCCATCCTAACCTCCCGGTGTAGCAGATTGATCGGCCAAACCTTTTACGCGTTGCCCCATTGGTGGTATCTCTTCAGGATCAATGATTAAATTAATCAATGTCGGCGCTGTCTTATTGCCCAATCTTTTCCAATCAATACTGGTAAGTTGTTGTGGTGTTTCTATGGTTATACCCTCAATCCCCATAGACTCAGCCATTTTGGCATAATTGATCATGGGAAGTTCATAGCCGATTTCTTCAGCCCCTCCCAGCCTTTGACCGTGTTTTACCATACCTAATGCGCTATCATTTAGTATCACATAAATAACAGGCAATTGATGTTGTAGTGCGACGGTTATCTCTTGTCCCGACATTAAATAACTGCCATCACCCGTTATACAAACCGCAGGTTGTTTGCTCCCCAAACTGTTACCTATTGCTGCCCCCACTGCCCACCCCATTGAGCCCCATCCCATGGCAATATGGTAATAACCTTTGGAACTTGCCCGATGATAATAATGGGTAAACCACGCCCATGTATTGCCAGCATCTAAATGCAATCTAAAGTTTGAGGGGATACGCCGTGCAAATTCAGTCACTACTCTTTGCGGTTTTAAGGGTATAGCATCAGAATGGCAAGCTGCTGGATTATCTAAGCGTATTTGCGAGCCATGTGACTGATTTTTTGTATGATTTTGCACCGAACCATTCTGTACTTTATTTACAGAACTCCAAGTACGGCCCCATTTCAATCCTTGACGCACTTTCTTATTTAGCTGTTCAAAAATTGCTTTGAGATCACCACATACATGAAGTTGCGCCATGGATGAACGAGAAAAATGTTCTATGGTTGAATCAATATGTACCAATCTATGACTGAGTAACTGAGAGTGCCATCCACCTGTCCCAAGCTCGGTAATGGGTGTCCCAACAGCAATTATTAAATCAATGCTTTCATCCTGCATGGTTTCCACTGCACTTTGATGTCCAGCAAAGCCAAAAACGCCACGATATTGAGGATGAAAACCATTCATCCAGCGCTTACCAGCAGGCTCTGTCATAATAGGTGCCTGAGTTAACTCAGCAAATTCTGTAATGGCCTCAATAGCGGGTCCGCAACCTTTTCCTAAAAAAAGTGCAATCCTCCAAGCATCAGACAATTTATCCGTTAGAACATCCACCTTGGAATTATCTGTTAATGAGAATCTTTGAATGAGACGATCGGTTTTAATGGGCATGGAGCCAGAAATAGGTTGGCGAAAAATATCCGATGGAATGCTAATATGAGCGGGGCCAGCGGGGGTACGATTGGCAGCCATAATAGCAGCAATCATTTTGCTGTTTAACTGTTCTGTATGAGAAATTAAGGTGTTGTATCTGGTGCAATAACGAAAAATACTTACCGTATCAATCGCCGTACATGAGGATTCTTGTAAGGCATTTTTGCCAAATTTTGGCAAAGGAGTTTGAGCGGTGATAACCAGCAAAGGGACATTATCCGCATAAGCCGATGCAACACCCGTGAGTAAATTGGTGGTACCAGGCCCCGTAGTGGCGCAACAAACCCCTAATTTACCCGTCTCTCTCGCATAACCATCAGCCATAAAAGCCGCACCTGATTCGTGGCGAGCAACAATGGCTTTAGGTCCCCCTGATTTCTCATTCCTTGCTAACGCATTGTAAAATGGCTCTATCGCTCCACCAGGTACTCCAAAAACATACTCTACTTTAAGGATTTTTAAATATTCAATAATGAGATCGGCGTTATCTTGAATCTGTTTCATGTTATGTATATTTCCACTTCTTTATCCATTTTCTTATAGTAAATATGGAGATTTGCTTAAACCTAAATAAATCAGTTGAGTACAGCATAGATTTTTTTTGGCCACATGAATTTTAAGTGTAGAACAGAATTGAATAAGATGAGATTTTTTTAAATCAATTTGGAATATGTATTAATTTGAAAAGTGAGTTACCATCATTTATACCAGCATTTCCTCAAAATGTGCTTTAGGTAAAGATTGATTTACTTGTGCCAGGGTTTAAACCTGAGCATATTGTTCTGCATTCCATAGCCAGCGTTTGACGAGTTTTTCTGCCGCTTCTGGTTGTTCTTGCAACAAAAGATCTGCCCATTCTTGTACCAATGGAATAAGCTGTTGATCACGAATGATGTCGGCAATTTTAAAGTTTGCCAGCCCCGTCTGTCTTGTCCCCAGCACTTCTCCAGGTCCTCGAATTTCAAGATCTTTTTCAGCAATTTTGAATCCATCACTGGTTTCTCTTAATACGGATAAGCGCTGTTTTCCTTTAAGAGATAGGGGCATGTGGTAGAGTAAAACACAGTGGCTTTCTGCAATGCCTCTCCCAACTCTGCCACGTAATTGATGCAATTGTGCCAACCCTAATCTCTCCGGATTTTCAATCACCATAAGACTGGCATTAGGCACATCTACGCCGACTTCAATCACCGTGGTAGCCACTAAAACATCTATATCTCCTTTTTTAAAATCACTCATAATGTTTTCTTTTTGATCGGCCTTCATGCGCCCATGAATTAACCCTACACTCAGTCCTTGTAAGCTTTCTGACAACATCTCGCATGCCACTTCAGCGGCTTGGCACTGCAAGGCTTCTGATTCTTCAATTAGAGTACAAACCCAATAGGCTTGACGCCCTTGCTGACATCCTTTACGAATACGTTCAATCACTTCATCTCGACGATGATCAGAGACTAACACCGTTTGCACAGGGGTTCTTCCAGGAGGAAGTTCGTCGATAATAGACGTATCTAAATCAGCATAAGCCGTCATGGCTAGAGTGCGAGGAATAGGGGTTGCCGTCATAATAAGCTGATGCGGAACTTGATTGGCCACATTGCCTTTTTCTTTCAACGCCAAACGTTGATGTACACCAAATTTATGTTGCTCATCAATAATGACTAAGCCTAATTCTAAAAAACTGACTGATTTTTGAAAAAGTGCATGAGTACCTACTATCATTCTTGCTTGTCCTGATGCAATAGATTCCTCAATCTCAGTACGTTGTTTCCCCTTATGTTGTCCACTTAACCAAGCCACTTCTATATTCAATCCTTTGAACCATGATTTAAAGCTCATACCATGCTGCTCGGCGAGTATTTCAGTGGGGGCCATCAATGCTACTTGAGCACCAGCTTCAATCATCATCAATGCAGATAATGCCGCCACAAGAGTTTTTCCTGAACCCACATCGCCTTGAATCAATCTTAACATGGGTTGATTTTGCATTAAGTCTTGTCGAATTTCTTTAACAACCCGAGTTTGCGCTGCTGTCAGTTGAAAAGGCAATGAAGTAATCAGTTGTTTTGTGAGTGATAAATGATTTGCTGATTGCCTATAGCAACAGAGCGCTTGATGACTTTTAACATTCTGGCGAACACGCCTCATGCTCACTTGATGTGCCATCAGCTCCTCAAAGATCAGTCGTTGTTGCGCCCGGTTCTGCCCGGACTCCAAAGCGTAAAGTGAGTGTTCACAATCTGGTAAATGCAGCATTTTTAATGAGTGTTCTAAATTTGGAAATGAAAAATGCTTCAGCAATTTTTGGGGCAGTAATTCTTCGAGTGACTGATGCGAGATGACATCCAGAATTTGTGCTATGAGCTGCTGCCAGCGTTTTTGACTGATGCCCTCTGTGGTCGGGTAAACAGCATTGAGGGTTTGAGGTAATAATGGTATCTGATCCTCATCAAAAATTTGATAATCAGGGTGAACCATTTGAAGATGTATTTTGCCGAATCTGGCTTCACCAAAACAACGCATCAATTTTCCAACAGCCATTTGGTTTTTTTGTGACGCGGTAAAATGAAAAAAACGGCATTGAAGCAACCCTGTTGCATCAGAAATGCTACAGGTGAGTAATTTCTTGCCCGAAAAATTCATTTCACATTGTTGAATGGTTCCTTGAATAAGCGCTTTTTGACCATTTTGTAAATGGCCAATAGGCACCAGACGCGTTCTATCCTGATAATGTAAGGGCAAGTGAAAAAGTAAATCTTGCGCTGTATAAATGCCTAACTTCGCGAGTTTTTCAGAGAGACTTAACCCTACACCTTTAAGCTCAAGCGTACTCATTTCATATAGAGGTTTATGCTGTTCGGCTGTCACAAGGCACACTGTAGAGTTTTGATCAGCAGATCGATAGCCGCTATGCGTGGAAAATTTTTTTTGTAGACCAGAGAAACGGTTCTCGTGGGCACAGGATTTGAAAAAGGTACCATACATAAATATTGCTCAGTATCCATCTGAAGATTTGCTGCATGCTTGGGTAAAATAGTGACACCTAACCCGGTGATGACCATCTGTTTTAAAGTCTCAATGGAATTGCCTTGAAAAAGATTCAGGTTCTGGGCATTCGACTCTCTATTGGGATAACAATTCAAAATTTGCTCACGAAAACAATGACCTGCTCCTAGTAATAATAGCTCCTTGGGCGGTATATCCGTAATTTGAATGCTTTTTTGCGAAGCTAAAGGATGTTCTTTAGGGAAAATAGCCACAAAATCTTCCTGATAAAGATCCACCACCTCACAGCCTTTTTCTGCAAATGGCAAAGAAATAACAATGGCATCTAATTCACCCAACTTAATTTTTTCTCTTAAATTCTCTGTGTAATTTTCATAGAGAGCCAATGGCATTTTTGGGGCACTTTGTTTAATTTTAGGGATTAAATTGGGCATTAAATAAGGAGAGATGGTAAAAATAGCACCTAACTTTAACACGCCATCTAAGGGGTCATCATGACTATTCGCAAAACGTTTTAAATCATCTGTCTCAGCAACAATTTGACGAGCCCGTTGCACAATGACTTCTCCCTTCGCAGTGGTTGCCAACTGATTCTGTTCCCGATCAAATATCAGCATATTTAACTCATCTTCCAGCTTTTTTATGCCGATACTCAATGTTGGCTGACTGACACAACAAAAATCAGCCGCTCGACCAAAATGTTTTTCTTGGGCTAGGGCAATAATATATTTAAGCTGAGTGAGAGTCATCGCATTCCACTAAGTAATGAGCCGTAACAAACCAAAGGACTGGCGTTATAATGGTTTTTTAACACAAAAACCAATGAGCGGTCTACCATCACTTAAATATCTTAGGTTTTCTGGTGCTGGATCCCATTCTTGAAAAGCGCTCTGTAATTCGCCTGATTTTAGCAATAATGCTTTATTTTTAGGCTTTCCAAAACGAATAGCCTCTGTTGAAAAAGTTTCACAAATAAATCGGCCACCTGGCTTGAGCCAGAGTTTTATTTGACTTAACAAATCCCGCTCTAAAAACCTGAACATGCAAATTAAATCGAAACCATTTGGCACAAAAGAGGGGGATTGTGTTTTAAGATTGATATGGTGTGTTTGTAGTTGAACCTTATGGAAGTTTGCCATCAACAAACTACGATCAAGCGCCATTTGTTGATTGTCGACAACATCCACAGTCCATCCTCTTTTAGCTAAAAAAACCGCCTCGCGCCCTGACCCACATCCTAGATCCAAGGCACGCATCGGAGGTTGACGTTCAGACTCAATCAAAGCAATCTGTGATTGCAAATAGCGATTGGCTTGCCAGAGCGTTTGCTTCTCTGGCCCCTTTTCAACACATTGCAGTTGTTCCATTTCCAGCCAATGACTTGGGATCATGT
>Ga0210032_1001161_pt1 | contig 15368 bp, 12 predicted proteins | sample CryGeyCG2114_250_2_FD_185458 | JGI IMG/M metagenome (GOLD analysis project Ga0210032, IMG submission 185458) | Groundwater microbial communities from aquifer - Crystal Geyser CG13_big_fil_rev_8/21/14_2.50 (SPAdes) (version 2) | ecosystem: Environmental > Aquatic > Deep subsurface > Groundwater ... | reverse complement strand
TTACATCTTAATTTAGGCCTCATGGGTAAGACAGAAGCTATTTCCAGTGATCCTCAGCAAGGATTTATCACTTTGCATATGGAATCATCAAGCGCCGATCTGAAAGTATTTCTATCAGATATTCCTAGCATCCATAAAGTGTCCCAACTGTCCAGGAATGAATATTTAATCAGTTACGACCCAGCCGAGTCGCCTGATTTGGATATCAAAATTTTAAAGATGCTTGATGAGAATCAATTGAATTATCGACAACTGATCAAAGGAAAATCCTTAGAAGAACAATTGTTTTCTTCTGAAACACCCAATTAAATTTTCTCTAATTTAAGATATCTCCTGCCCTAATCGACAAACGAGGGTTATCGATTAGGGAAATTCCATTCCAGAGCAGTTTTTCGTGCATATTCACCCTAAAACCCCTTAGAACACTTGCTCTTAGAGTCGTTGATTGATAGAGTATCACCGTAGCTGTTAGCCTGAGATCCCATTGAAGATTTGAGTGTCAATCTTTACTTTTTACACGATTGGAAATCCTTTCAATTCTTGAATTATTAACTATCTCAATAGGGTGTTTTATTCATTCATCCTAATTTAGGGTTTTAAGCTTAATTTTTGACTCAACTGAGTATTCGAAGCTCAATAATTATTAGCATTTTCCAATACGGATCAAAATCACCATGCTTTTTAAAAAATTACGCGGATTTTTCTCTACAGATATATCTATCGATTTAGGCACAGCCAACACCCTTATATACGTACCAGGCAAAGGCATTGTTCTCAATGAACCCTCTGTAGTCGCCATTCGAATCAACCAAGCAGGACAAAAATCCATTGCTGCCGTTGGTTTAGAAGCCAAAAGAATGCTGGGTAGAACCCCCGGCAATATTATCGCTACTCGTCCTTTAAAAGATGGCGTGATTGCAGACTTTTTAACCACTGAAAAAATGCTACAAAGTTTTATTTTAAAAGTTCATGATAATTCTTGGTTTAGACCAAGCCCAAGAGTTTTAATTTGTGTTCCCTGCGGTTCCACTCAAGTTGAAAGAAGAGCCATTCGTGAATCTGCTTTCAGTGCAGGCGCACGAGATGTTTATTTAATCGAAGAACCTATGTCAGCAGCTGTCGGTGCTGGATTACCCGTAGGTGAAGCGAGAGGCTCCATGGTGGTGGATATTGGAGGAGGCACCACTGAGGTAGCAATTATTTCATTGAATGGTGTGGTCTATTCCGAGTCTGTGCGTATAGGCGGAGATCACTTTGATGATGCCATTATTGATTATGTACGCCGCCATTATGGCACCGTTATCGGTGAAGCGACTGCAGAGAGAATTAAACACGAAATTGGTACGGCATTTCCCGGTGATCAAGTTTTAGAAATTGATGTCCGTGGACGCAATCTTGCGGAAGGTATTCCCAGAAGATTTACCATCAACAGCAATGAAATTCTTGAAGCACTTCAAGAGCCTCTATCGGGTATTATTCGTGCGGTAAAAACAGCTTTAGAACAATCACCACCAGAATTGGCTGCAGATATATCAGAATCTGGGATGGTGCTAACAGGTGGTGGTGCATTGTTGCGTGATTTAGATAAGCTCTTTATGGAAGAAACTGGACTACCTGTCATCATTGCCGATGATCCTCTCACCTGTGTGGCAAGGGGTGGCGGTATTGCCCTTGAAGAAATGGATAAACATGGTGGCGACTTGTTTTCTCGAGATTAGCCAAAACTCGAGATTAACCAGAAATAGCTGAATAATTTCCATATACAAAGCATTTAAATCGATGATCTAGGGAGGTTGTTATCAGACAATTATTTGGAGCCAGTCCCTCTCAACATCTGAGAATAGCCCTTATCGCTGCTTTATCATTCGTGCTCATGGCCTTTGATTATCGCCAAGAGCACACAAACTCGCTCCGAAAAGGGTTATCCACCTTTATAGCTCCCTTGCAATTTTTAGTGAATTTGCCTGTTTTAGCCTTGGATTGGTCAGGAAATCACCTTAAATCTCATAGCGAATTAATCTCTGAAAATAACCAGTTAAGAGATGAAAACCTCATTTTAAAAGCCAAAGCGCAAAAACTGATAGAACTCGAAGCTCAAAATGCACGCTTAAAAGCGATGCTTGGCTCTCTTAAAAACCGCCGTGAACAACGCCAAATTGCCGATATTATTTCGGTAAGAGCCAGTGAGTTTCATCATGAAGTCATCATAAACAAAGGTACCTCAGATCAAGTATTTGTGGGGCAATCCGTGATTGATGCCGATGGTATCATGGGACAAGTGAGTGAGGTCACACCCTTTACCGCTAGAATCATCCTGATTACAGATGAACGTCATGCCATTCCCGTGAGAATCCTACGAAATGGTGTGAGAGCCATTGCTTCAGGTACAGGCTCCCTCACCAAATTAGTACTTAATCAAGTTCCCCACAGTGTGGATATTCAGATCAATGACATTCTCGTCTCATCGGGTTTAGGCCAAAGATTTCCTGCGGGTCTTAATGTGGCTAAAGTCAGTCTGGCTCGACATCGGCAAGGAGATGAATATGCCTATATAGAAGCCATTCCAATGGCTAGACTTGAGCGTTCAGGTCAAGTGATTTTACTCTGGCCAAATCAACCTCAATTGGACAACTCATCCACAAATACAGAGAAGAGTCATGGTTAATCATCAACCCAGCTATGGCATTATCTTTATTTCTTTTCTGTCGGCGTTAATCCTGACTATCATCCCACTTTCTACTGCCAATCAAATCTACAATCCACAGTGGCTTATTCTAATATCTGCCTATTGGAGCATCCACCATCCAGAAAGGGTGGGTATTGTCACTTGCTGGTTTTGGGGATTATTGCTAGATGTCACCCTAGGTAGCCATATGGGCATTCATGCATTATCCGTTGCATTAGTTTGTTATATGTGTATTATTTTACATCAACGACTCAGAATGTTTCCCATATGGCAGCAAAGCTTATTTATATGGTTGCTTTGTGCTCTGGATAAGCTTGTCGTTCTCCAGCTATCCTCAATTTTTTCCCCCATAGAAGTACAGTTAAATTATTGGACATCCGCATTTGTCACCGCCATGATTTGGCCCATCTGTGTCATTTTTATTCGACGTATTCCCTATTCCCATTAAAAAGTTACCTGTGCAAAATCACAATTATTCTATAAACTTAGACTTATGAATAACTTTTAGCGGTTTACGAATGGAAAACTCTGTACCTAACGAAGAACTACTGATCAATATTACGCCCCAAGAAACTCGAGTGGCAGTGGTTGAAAATGGTGTACTACAAGAACTCTATTTAGAAAGAAAAACTAAACGAGGTCTTGTAGGCAACATTTATCATGGTAAGGTTTCGAGAGTATTACCCAGCATGCAAGCCGCTTTTGTGGATATAGGCTTGGATAAAGCAGCTTTTTTGCATGTGTCAGATCTACTTTTAACAGAGGAAGAGAAAGCACTACCCGCCGCAAGATATTCAGATTTCCCCGATATCACCAAACTAATCCATCAAAACCAACAGTTGGTGGTGCAAGTGATGAAGGACCCAATAGGCAACAAGGGCGCAAGACTGACCGCTCAAATCACTCTACCCTCCCGCTATTTGGTTTTATTACCAGAAACTCAACATATAGGTGTCTCACAACGCATCGAAGATGTTGCTGAGAGAGAGCGCTTAAAATCACTAGTCACACCAATTTCTCAAAAAATGGGTGTTGGATTTATATTGCGAACTGCAGCAGAAAACGTCCGGGAAAAATCCCTCACAACAGATGCTGAATATCTTGAAAGATTGTGGAATAAAGTCAATGAACGCAGAGGTTACGCAAAACCAGGAGATTTGTTATATGAAGAGTTAGATCTAGCGACCAGAGCAATCCGTGATTTAGTACACCCGGGTGTGGATAAAATTCTCATTGACTCAAAAGAAAACCACCATCGTGTGAAAAAATTTGTGGGCAATTTAGTTCCTGGGATCAGCAGTAAATTAGAATATTACTCGGGAGAACGTCCTTTATTTGACCTCTATAATATTGATGAAGAGATCCAAAAAGCCCTTGAGAGGACAGTACAATTAAAATCTGGCGGTCATATCGTTATTGATCAAACAGAGGCAATGACAACCATCGATGTGAATACAGGAGGCTTTGTCGGCAACAATAACCAAGAAGAAACGATATTCAAAACAAACCTTGAAGCCGCAGTGACTCTTGCAAGACAATTAAGATTGAGGAATTTGGGCGGTATTATCATTATTGACTTCATTGATATGCATGATGAAGAGCATAAAAGGCAAGTGCTACGAATTTTGGAAAAAGCCATCAATAAAGATCACACTAAATACAACATCTCCAATGTTTCAGGTTTGGGTTTGGTACAGATGTCCAGACACAGAACCCGAGAAAGCCTGGAACATATTTTGTGTGAACCCTGTCCCATGTGTCAGAACAGAGGCTCTGTCAAGACAACGGAAACGATTTGTTATGAAATACTGAGAGAAATTCTTAGAGCTGCACGCGCTTATGAAGCACAGCAAATTATGGTGATAGCCTCTCAAAATGTGGTCGAAAGACTACTGGATGAAGAAGCTGATAGTGTGGCAGAATTAGAGGAATTTATAAAAAAAACCATCAGTTTTCAAGTTGAAATCCTTTATTTTCAGGAACAATATGATGTTGTGCCTGTCTAACCACTGTTGTCTAACCATTGTCGTCTAACCATTGTTCAGTGCCATTGTTCAGTGCCATTGTTCAGTGCCATTGTCCAGTGCCATTGATGCGACTGAAAAATGGCTGTTAATAATAGAATATTTAAACGGTTCAGCTCGAAAATTAGTATAATACCACTGAAGCCTACATTTTGAGGTAGATACGTTCAATTCAACGAGATAAAGATTATACTATTCAATGAATAAACAACTAAAATCGAGCACTTGTTTTCTTATTCTTTTATTTGAGAAGCAGATTCATTGAATTACATCTCGCCACCCCCAAAACAAAGTCCTTCTTCTCGCATAAGAAAATTTTCTGCGACTTGCTTGAAATGCATTTGGTTTTCTATTGCATTCCTCATCATATTTTTGGCTCTAGTGGTTAGCGCAACAAAATTATATTTTACTAAACTCGACAGTTTCAAGCCTGAAGTCGAACAATTTTTGTCCGAAAAACTTCACAAAAAAGTGAATATCTCCAAACTTAATTTTAGTTGGCCCTCTCAGGGGCCACAGCTTGAAATTCAAGAGATTACCGTAGAGACACATCCAGAACACACCTTACAAAGTCTTGAAGTTAAACGCTCACTCATTAGTTTATCCGTCTGGAAAAGTATATTGTATCGCCAGCTCGTCACCAATAACATTGAGTTTCAAGGGATCCGGGTTAAGGTCAACCAAAAAAAATCTAATCTGCCCAATCAATCTCTGGATATTGCAAAAACAACAACTAGCAGCAAAAAAAATATCATAGGGGATTGGTTAATTGCCCAACGAACCATCAAGGTATATGATCTGATTCTTGAGTTAGCGGCCATTGATGGCACAGATCAATCCTTATCGATGCCTATTCTTAACTTTCATGGCTCTCGAAGCAGACAACAATTAAGAACTTCTTTGGTCAGTCAATCTGGTGCCACAGCCTCACTCAAAATTGAAAATAGAATTCATTTCTCAGAAAAAGAACAAAAAAATATCAATGCGACACAACTCTATTTCAGCTCCGATAAAATGGAGCTAGCCACTCTGCCTTTCGCCCTGTTTGGATTAAAACTTCCTCCCCTTAAAGGACAGCTCAATATTAAATTTTGGGCAGATTGGAAACAGGGTCGCCTTCAAACAGCTCAAGCTGAGCTTCATTCCAATACCATGCAACTGGGAGAGAATGCAGTTGCCTTGACTCTCTCTCCAACAATTTTCCTCTGGAAAAGACATCAGAAAAATCACTGGAGCCTGCTCTCATCTCCTATTGAGTTTACTTTAGATAAAAAAATCCAACCCCCCTTCCAACTCAATGCCCATCAGTGGAAAAAAGACCATATAAAACATTATATGTTTACAGGGTTTCATTTTGATATTGAAAAAATCGCTCAGTTCGTGGAACCACTACTACCTAAAAAATTACACGCATGGTTGCTCGCAGCAAAACCCCAAGGAGAAATATCTAAAAGCTCAATTAACATCCTAAGAAATACCGAGGATCCTACACAGCCTATCCAATATTTTACCCGTGTCAGTTTAGAAAAAATTTCTGTCAATCCGTTTCAAAACCTACCTGGCATTCAAGGTGTCAACGCCCGAGTGAGTTTGTCCTCCAATCAGGGGAAAGTTGAATTATTAGGCAAAGATGGCAATATAGAGATCCCTTCTCTGTTCCGCTCAAACATTTTCTTTAATCAGCTTAGCACACATATAGATTGGCACTGGAACAACAATCTCCAACTCACATGGCATGATTTTGATTTCAGCAATCCCGATATTTCTATATCCTCTCGAGGACGATTGGATTTTTTAAAAAACGGCAACGGCTTCATGGACATTAGTGCCAGTATAAATCATGCTTCAATGAATTCTATATCCCCCTATCTTCCCACGGGGATCATGAGTGAAAAGTTAGTTGAATATCTCGACAACAGTATTCAAAAAGGTCAGCTAAATTGGGCACAAGCAGTGATTAGAGGTCCAATGAAGTCTTTTCCTTATCATCAGCACGAAGGCATCTTTGATATACTGTCGGAGATTCAAGGTGTAAAGCTGCAGTTTTTACCCGATTGGCCTACTATAGATAATCTAAAAGCCTCTATGGAATTTGTCAGTAACTCCATGAATATACATGCCAGTCAGGGAAAATTTAAAGGTGTAACGTTAAAATCTGCAACAGCTGAAATCGCTGATTTTTCTCAACATCATTTAGAGATTGCGACTAAAACCCAATCGCAAACAGCTATTGCCCTACAAGCCCTTGAATCAACACCGATCAACTTCATCCCAGAATCGTTAAAAAACTTCACATTCAAAGGTCTAGTCACCAGTTCATTACACCTATCCATTCCCCTTTCCAAAGAACAACAAACACTCAGCCTTAAAGGTGAAATAAAACTCAAAGATAATCAAGTGGAACTACTCCCTGCCTCCATTCCTTTTGACAATGTTAATGCCAGCTTAACACTTAATGAAACTGGACTATTACACTCATCGATTAACGCGACACTCTGGCAACAACCTTTCCAGATGGTAATGCAACCAGACACAGAAAATAGAACCCTGTTAACAGGCAGCTTTCAAACAACCATTGATCATCAGGCATTAGATCAGCTAAGCCATCTTACAACAGAAGCTATTGCCATAGGACAAACTCAAATGCTAGGTGACATATTGATTGCCACCGCGCCCTCAGCTCTTCAGCCTCTAATAGAAATGAATTTTCATAGCAACATGCAAGGATTAGCCCTGCATTTACCCGAATCATTGGGCAAGGATGAAACAGAAATAATTCCTCTGGATATACATCTTGAATTACAAGATGAGAAACTAAAAATTAATGCTCAGTATCATGGAAAATTACATTTAATCGCTGAAAAAACACAGCAATGGAAAGGAGGCTTTAGTAGTATTGAACTGCCTATTGAAAGCCCTGAGAGCAATGGTTGGATTGGAAATGTTCATCAAACTGGCTTTCAACTCAGTGATTGGGTTAAAGCTTATAATGAGATCACAGCGAATAAACAACCGTCTAAAACCCAAGATTACAATGAGTTATTACCCTTACAACTTAAGGTGACCAGCGAACAACTGATGCTAAATCAATGGCTATTAGGCCCTGTATCCATTTTGGCAGATTTCAATCATCAGTTGCAAGTGAGTGTACAGGGACCACAAATACAGGCCAAAATACAAGCGAATCCGCCAAGCGCCCAAAACTTCCCATTGTCTCTCAATTTCGACAGGCTCTTTATCAGAACGCCAGAGGAGGAAAAGAAACTCAATGAGGTTCAAAACCAAGTGATCATCCAACAAGAAGATAATCAGCTAACTGCTGAAAAAACGATTCATTTAGTACAAGAACGACAAGATTTGACAAGTACAGTTGCACTATCTCCTTTCAAACCAAAGGTGCTACCCTCCATGCATATTATCTGTGAAGACTGCCGCTATAACGATCAGCGGATAGGTCAACTCGATCTAAAAACAATGCCCTTTCATGATAAAATGGCTTATTGGGGTCATTGGTTTGTACCTGAAATATTCGATACTGAATTTACTGGTCAATGGACAGAGAAAGTCACTCAGTTTGCAGGTCAATTTTCTAGCAAAAATATTGAAACATTAACCCATTATTGGAATATTGCATCTGGTGCTAAAAAGAGTGCTATACAAGCCAGCTATACATTAAACTGGCCAGGTGCACCATGGGACTTTCAACTCGACCATGTTCGAGGTACACTCAATGCTAAGGTAAATAAAGGTAGCCTTGAGCAAATTGACACCAAAGGCGCTCAAATTGTCGGTATTTTTAGTTTACAAAACCTACTCAGAAGACTCAGCTTAGACTTTAGTGATATTTTTAATAAAGGTTTTTATTACAATGGGATGGAAGCATCCGTCAATATAGAGGATGGCATCGCTTATAATTCGTCAGTTAAAATATCAGGTACAGCCGCCACCATTGAAATTAGTGGCTATACAGATTTGGCTCAAGAGAGACTTGAACATCATATAGTCGTTATCCCTGAAATCAGTTCAAGCCTACCAATATTGGGTTGGGCTATCAGCCCAGCTACAGGATTGATTGCTTTAGTGATGGACAAATTTCTTCTGAAACCAGCCCTTGACGTGGTAACACGCCTTGATTACCAATTAACAGGTGTTTGGAGTTCACCAGAACTAATTGAGCTCAACAAAAAGCAAGATTCAGTACCTGTAGATATAGAAAAATTAAAACCAGCACTCAAAAACGAAGATAACTTACCAACAACTATTACCAATGAATGAATATTTTATTCTTATAATTCAAATACTTGAGAAACTATGAATCAAAACTCAAATCTAAAAACAGCCATACAACATTTTATTTTGGATCAAGGGCTTTCTTTGAGCCAAGCTGAGAACATACTTTCCTGCGCGTTTAATACCCAAATGGATTATGCCGATCTATATTTTCAAGTTTCTCGTTCTGAGAGTTGGTCTCTGGAAGATGGTTTGGTGAAAGATGGCACCTTCCATCAAGAACAAGGCGCAGGCATTCGCTCCATGATTGGTGAACAAACAGGATTTGCCTATACAGAGGCTTTAGATGACTCATCTTTACGTCAAGCAGCACAAGCTGCCAGCAAAATAGCAAAATCTACAACTTCTCAAAAAATTCACATCAAAAACCACCCCAATGACCATCAATTCTACCCTAACCAAGATCCAATCAATCAGGTCGATTCGGCTCAGAAAATAGAACTACTCAAGTATATTGATAGGTTTGCTAAATCTCTTGATCCGCGAATCACTCAAGTCATGGCCAGTTATAGTGCCAGCTTTTCCATGGTATTGGTGCTTAACTCCCAAGGCGAACTTGCAGCCGATCTACGTCCAATGTGTCGTATCGGTATATCTGTAATCGCTGAGCAAAATAAAAAAAGAGAAAGAGGAAGTAGCGGTGGTGGTGGACGCGCTCTACCCCTCGACCTATTTTGGAAGCAGGATAGCACCATCACTCAGCTCGTTGAAGATTATGCAAGACAAGCCGTCAATCAAGCGCTGATCAATTTAGATGCTTGCCCAACCATGGCCGGCCTTCAAACCGTCATATTGGGAAGTGGATGGCCTGGAATTTTACTGCATGAGGCCATTGGCCACGGTTTAGAAGGCGACTTTAATCGCAAAAACACCTCAGCTTTCTCCAATAAAATGGGCGAAATAGTCGCGTCCCCTTTATGTACGATTGTGGATGATGCAACCATTTTGGGACATAGGGGGTCATTAAACATAGATGATGAAGGCGTAACAGGCCAAAACACCCTGTTAATTGATAAAGGACGTTTGTGTGGTTATATGCAAGATAGAAAAAATGCTCGATTAATGAAAACTCAAAGCACGGGAAACGGCCGTAGAGAATCCTATGCACAGTTACCGATGCCTAGAATGACCAATACTTATATGCTCCCAGGTGAGCACTCACACCAAGAAATTATTGCTTCTGTAAAATCCGGGATTTATGCACCCAATTTTGGAGGAGGACAGGTCGATATTACTTCAGGAAAATTCGTCTTCTCTGCCAGCGAAGCTTATCAAATTGAAAATGGCAAAATCACCCACCCATTGAAAGGTGCAACATTTATAGGAAGTGGTCCAGAAATTTTAAAACAAGTGAGTATGGTTGGAAATAATCTCGCCCTGGATCCTGGCGTAGGAGTTTGTGGGAAAGATGGCCAATCTGTCCCCGTCGGTGTGGGACAACCTACATTAAAAATTGATCAACTACTGGTCGGGGGCACTGAATCCTGATACATTCCCTCTCCTCATCAACATGATGTAATATATATCTTCAATTTTTTAGGTTTATTCCAGAGAGAGAAATGATTGATCCACGTTCCAAACTTATATTAACCCACTTAAATATTTTTCACTCAAAACCTTTGTCCTCGGCGGTGTAATGCATGTTATTTGATTTGGCCTATATCTTAATTGGCTTGGCCATTCTTATTTGGAGCGCAGATAAACTCACAGAAGGCTCAGCTGCTCTGGCTAAAAATTTTGGTATACCGAGCCTCATTATTGGGTTAACCATTATAGCGATTGGATCTTCAGCACCTGAAATGGTTGTATCTGCTGTAGCAGCCATTGGTGGTTCAAGTAATCTGGCCATTGGTAACGCCATTGGATCGAATATTACCAATATTGCCCTAGTATTGGGTGTCACTGCTTTAATCACTCCGCTACTCATTCATTCCGATATCCTCAAGAGAGAGATCCCAATTCTCATTTTCTTAAATATTTTTGCCTCATTTCTTATTTGGTATCATGGATTTACCCGTGCAGATGGATGGATATTGGTTCTAACTCTAGGCATCTACTTGACTTGGTTAGTGATTACCAGCTTAAAAAAGCGTAAACAAGATCTACTGTTAACTGAAATTGTCGATGAACTTCCTCAGGATATGAGTAATAGTAAGGCGGCTTTATGGATTATTTTAGGCTTAGCACTATTAATTTTTAGTTCCGACTTATTGGTTATGGGTGCAACCAATCTCGCTACTCGTATGGGTGTGTCTGAATTAGTGATAGGCTTAACTGTTGTTGCAGTAGGCACCAGTCTCCCTGAATTAGCAGCATCCATCGCCAGCGCCATAAAAAAAGAACATGACATGGCCATTGGTAATATCATTGGTTCCAATATTTTTAACATCCTAGGTGTTATGGGTGTTGCTGGGATTATCCATCCCCCCACATCCATCCCAGCAGAGGTTTTTTATTTTCATCTGCCCGCCATGTTGATAATTACCATCGCATTATTCTTTTTATCTTTAGATTTTGGAAAGGGTCCCAGACTAGCAAAATCCCAAGCCATTATTTTATTGAGCGGCTTTGTAGCCTTTAATTGGTTATTAGTCACTCAGATACACACCAGCTAATGGAATAAAGCCGTTAGCCTTTCTTGTCTTTGAACGCTATAATTACATGACTTTTATTGTGACAAAAAAACTATGCCTAAAAAGAACAGCATGATACAGCTTGCTCAAGCCGTGATTGATACAGAATCTCAAGCTGTCGCTGAAATGCGAACTCGAATTGACACTTCATTTGTACGTGCCTGCAAACTCATGTTAAATACCAAAGGACGTGTCGTGGTGGTTGGTATGGGAAAGTCAGGCCATATTGGTGGAAAAATTGCCGCTACTTTTGCCAGTACAGGAACACCCGCATTTTTTGTGCATCCGGGTGAAGCAAGCCACGGTGATTTAGGGATGATTACGGCTGATGATGTCATCCTCGCCTTATCAAATTCTGGAGAAACCCATGAAGTGGTCAGTTTGCTGCCAGTGATAAAACGTAAAGGCGTACCGCTCATTGCCATGACGGGAAATCCTCAATCGCAACTCGCTCTTAATGCAACAGTCCATATTAATGTCCAGGTGTCAAAAGAAGCTTGTCCATTAGGATTGGCTCCCACCTCTAGTACCACGGCAGTGCTCGCCATGGGAGATGCTTTAGCGGTTGCTCTTTTAGATGCACGAGGTTTTACTTCTGATGATTTCGCCTTATCTCACCCTGGTGGCTCCCTAGGTCGACGTCTATTACTGCACATTGATGATATTATGCATACGGGAGATAAACTCCCCACAACATCTTTAGATAGTTTATTGGGTGAGGCCTTAATAGAAATGACCTCTAAATGCTTAGGCATGACAACCATAATAAACCCTGATGGCACGCTTGCAGGAATTTTCACTGATGGGGATTTACGCCGTGCTATTGCTAAAAAAATTGATCTGCATAACACCCCGATCTCTGAAATTATGACCCTTAATTGCAAAACGATTTTAAAAGGCACACTTGCGGCGGAAGCTCTGCTGATCATGCAACAGAAAAAAATTAATGCCTTAGTCGTTGTCAATAAACAAGGAGCACCAGTAGGCGCACTGAATATGCACGATCTCCTAAAAGCAGGAGTGGTATAATGATGACCTATCCAGAAGAACTTCTCAATAAAGCAAAAAAAATCAAGCTAGTTATCACAGATGTTGATGGCGTTTTAACGGATGGCAAGGTTCATCTTGATCAAAAAGACAATGAACTCAAGGCATTCAATATTAAAGATGGTTTAGGCATCAAATGGCTCTTGAATGCCGCTATTCCAGTAGCCATTATTACGGGAAGAGCCTCTAACGTAGTTACCAGAAGAATGCAGGAACTTGGCGTAACTGAAGTCTATCAAAAACAACCTGACAAAAGAGCTTGTTTTCAGATGTTACTCCAAAAATATCAAATTAATTGCGAAGAAGTCGCCTATTTAGGTGATGACTTGCCCGATCTAGCGCTCATCAACCAGTGTGGTTTGGGTGTAACGGTTGCAGATGGCCACTGGTCATTAAAAGAATCTAGTCATTGGATAACGCCCAATAAAGGAGGAGACGGTGCTTTTAGAGATCTCGCCGAACTCATCCTAAGTGCTCAACAGCAACTTGAATCTATTTTACAAGGCTATCAAAGTTGATCCAATCAAGACACTGGTTAATTTTTGGTGCGATTTTTATAGTAGCTGGCGTGCTTTATAATGTTTTTTCCAGAAATGAAACAAGCACGCCGACATTTTTCGGCCCAAAAACCCAAAAGGTGTTTGATTATTCAATGAAAAACATCATTCAACGTGAATTCAATGCCGAAGGGAAACTTCAGTCACAATTACAAGCAAAGCAACTCATCCACTATCCTGAGACGGATGAGGCCAACCTGGAATTACCTCAATTCAAGTTTAATAAAGGTAATACGCTTTGGTCTCTGCAAGCAGATAGAGCCTTATACAATGAAAGCCAGCAACAATTGAAGTTATTAGAAAATGTAACCGTTGATAGTCAGACTCAATCTACCCAAAGCACTCATTTAAAAACAACGGAACTCACCCTTAATATTTTAACTAAACAAGCATTCAGCCCCTATCCTGTACATATATTCAATGATAAATGGAGTATAGAAGGTGTAGGTCTCAATATAAATTTAGAAAAACAGTCCATAGAAATACTTGAAAGAGTGTACTCAAGCAATGATATCCAAAATCATTAAACCCCATCTAGGCTTGCTCATTGGGCTATTAGTTTATGCTCAATTTGTGAGAGGGGCGGAAGAGGCAGCGCCGCTAACGCCCTCAAAAGCATCCACTAAGTTAGAAATTTCATCCGACAATTGGAAAGCCGATCAAAAAACCGGTACTTATCATTACAAAAAAAATGTCATCCTCAAATGGGGTGAAGTTAAAGTGACGGCAAATACATTATCTCGCCAGATAAATACCCAAACCCAACTGGAAGAGATTGTGGCAGAAGGTATGCCTGTTGTATTAACATTCACCGATCCCAAGACAAAAAAAACGGTTTTTGCCCGTGGTCAAGACTTTACATTTGTCACTCCCAATAACCATATTATCTTAAAAAACAAGGCATCACTCACCATCTCTCAGGGCGAAACCATTGAAACAGACATTCAGGCCAGACAGATTGACTTGCATTTAGACGGTTCAAAAATTGATTCCGTGGAAGCCGCAGGTAAACCGGTAAGATTTAGTCATCAACTGGTCAATGGCAAACGAACACAAGCACAAGCACAACAATTAACCCTTGAGTATGCGGCTCAAAAAGTCCATTTGATAGGTGCAAAAGTAGAACAGGGAACAGATACCTTCAAGGCAGAATCCCTTTATTTTGATGTTTTATCAGGGCAACTCAGTGCCTCTGGTGAAGGTGAGAATAGACCTTCTATGATCTTAGATATCCCCACCAATAAACCAGAAAAAACTAAAGTCGATGTTATAGTACCCAATAATACTGAGTCTTCAATGGAAACGCATGAACCCCCTGTTCCACCCAATACACAGGGAGAGGAAAATCAACTATGAGCTGCTTAATTGCAAATCATTTGGCCAAAAGCTATAACAAAAAGAAAGTTGTTTCTGATGTTTCTTTAAAAGTAAACACCGGACAAGTCGTCGGATTATTAGGTCCTAATGGGGCAGGTAAAACAACCTCATTTTACATGATCGTGGGTATGATTGGCCCAGATCATGGGGAAGTATTCCTCGACGATAAAGATATCACCCAGATCAGCATGCACGAACGCGCTAAATTGGGCATTGGTTACTTACCTCAAGAAGCGTCTATTTTTCGTAAATTAACCGTTGCTGAAAATATCATGGCCATTCTAGAAACCAGAAATTTGCGTCGAGGCCAATTGCAAGAAAGATTAGATATGTTATTGGAAGAGTTCCATATCAACCATATTAGAGATAGCCTAGGTATGAGTTTATCTGGCGGTGAAAGACGCCGAGTGGAAATTGCTCGTGCCCTAGCTGTCGATCCTAAATTTATCTTGTTAGATGAACCTTTTGCAGGTGTCGACCCCATCTCTATTATGGACATCAAGAATATTATTGAACATCTACAAATGCGTGGACTGGGTGTTCTTATTACCGATCACAATGTGAGAGAAACTCTAAGTGCTTGCCAATACGCTTATATTGTCGATAATGGCGAACTTATCTGTGAGGGTGATAAGGAAACCATTGTGAACAATCAAAGAGTTCGTGATGTTTATCTCGGCGAGCATTTTTCGCTCTAGCAACAAAATATCCCAAAGAAGTTTCTCATTTTTTTTATTGACTACTACTACTACTA
>Ga0210032_1001155_pt1 | contig 15423 bp, 14 predicted proteins | sample CryGeyCG2114_250_2_FD_185458 | JGI IMG/M metagenome (GOLD analysis project Ga0210032, IMG submission 185458) | Groundwater microbial communities from aquifer - Crystal Geyser CG13_big_fil_rev_8/21/14_2.50 (SPAdes) (version 2) | ecosystem: Environmental > Aquatic > Deep subsurface > Groundwater ... | reverse complement strand
CTTTGACAGCCGGAATTGCTTTTTTATTGGCTCCGGTTTTAATCAAGTTCTTGCACAAAATCAAATTTTGGAAAAAAGAAGCCAGAAGAAAAACGATTACCGGGGATACGGCTGAAGTTTTTTATTCCCTGCACAAAGAAAGAGAGGTAACCGTGCCTCGGGGTGGAGGAGCATTAATTTGGGTTTCGGTACTCTTTATTATCTTTTTATTTTTTGCTCTCTCTTATTTTTCTCATCCCTGGTGGTTAGGAAAATTAAATTTTTTATCTCGAAGCGAAACCTGGCTGCCCCTGTTTACTTTGGTGATAGCATCAATTGTTGGATTAGCTGATGATGTTTTACAGGTTACCGGTCGAGGAAAATATATTGGGGGAGGAATGGGGTTCACCAGAAGATTGTTAATTATCATTTTAATCGGATTAGTCGGAGGTCTCTGGTTTTACTATAAATTGGGTTGGGATACCATTCACGTTCCTTTAATTTTTAATTTTCCAGAAGGAATCGATTTTACCCTCGGGCTTTGGATAATTCCTTTTTTTGCTTTAGTAATGGTCGCTTCCTGGACTGGCGGAGTAATCGACGGGCTAGATGGATTGGCCGGTGGCGTTTTTGCATCAATTTTTGGTGCCTTTTCTATCATTGCCTTTTCTCAGGGAAAAGTAGACCTTGCCACTTTTTGTATCGCAATTTGTGGCACCCTTTTTGCTTTTTTATGGTTTAATATTCCGCCAGCCAGATTTTATATGGGAGAAACCGGAATTTTGGGTCTAACCTCAACTATGGCGGTAGTTGCCTTTTTAACCGATTCGGTAGCAGTTTTGCCAATTATTGCCGGTTTAATGGTAATTGAGGTAGGGTCATTAATTATCCAACTTTTATCTAAAAAATTTCGGAAAAAGAAAATCTGGCTTTCCACTCCAATCCATCATCATTTTGAGGCCCGGGGCTGGCCAGCTTATCAAGTAACAATGAGATTTTGGATAATTAGTATCGTCTTTGCTATCTTAGGTGTAGCCATAAGACTGTTTGGATAAATATGAAATATAAAGATTTAAGAAAAAAATATTCGAAGTTTATTTACGAAAAATACTCTTATGAAATCTCTGGCAATAATTTAGAGATTTTTTTTGATTTCAGAGTTGAACCAAATATTAGTTTTAAGCCAAGGGTAACTATAGAAAATATTGATAAATCTCAGATGGAGAAAGTAGAAGATAGGGCATTGAATAATTTAATCTTTAATCTTGGTTTAATGGAAATTCCTAGTTATTGGAAGGTAACTTGCTCACCAGAAATCGAAATTAAAGCTGGCCCCTTGTCGATGAAGGCTTCGCCTTCATCTCCATCTTTGACAAATCTTCGATTTGTCTCGATGAATCAAGAGCAAATCGACTGGTGGAAAGATTTAATAATGAACGGTATGGGCCAATTTTTCTATGAAAACAAAATTGATTTCCATCAGCCGAATTTTCTAAAAATAAATAGGTTACAGAGGCCCGTCCTCTGTAAGATTGACAGAGGCCCGTCCTCTGACCAAACTTCTAACCAAATTTTAGTGCCAATTAGCGGTGGTAAGGATTCAGTAGTAACTTTAGAAATCCTTAAAAAAGCCAAAAAAAGCATCAATTGCTTTTCTTTAAATCCGACGGAAGCTGCCAAAAAAATAATGAAGATAGTCGGTTTTAATAATCCAATTATCGTTAAAAGAACAATTGATCCAAAACTGCTTGAATTAAACCGGAGGGGTTTTTTAAATGGCCATACTCCTTTTTCTGCGTATTTGGCTTTTTTGAGTGTCTTGGTGGCTGTGCTGTTTGAATATAAATACATTGCCTTTTCCAATGAAAGAAGTTCTAATGAGGGAAATGTAAAATATTTGGGTAAGATAATCAATCATCAGTGGTCAAAAAGTTTTGAATTTGAGAAAAAATTTAGAGATTATTCAAAGAAATATTTGGCTAAAAAAATTGAATATTTTAGTTTTCTTAGGCCATTCTATGAGATTCAAATTGCAAAATTATTCTCTAAATACCCTAAATATTTCAATGCTTTTTTAAGCTGTAACGTTGCTTATCAAACTGCTTCCGGAACCAAATTGCCTGCCAAAAAATGGTGTGGAAAATGTTCGAAATGTCTATTTACGTGGGCCTGCCTTTATCCATTTGTTAATGAAAAAGAATTATTAAAAATTTTCGGAAAAAACTTATTTGAGAATAAAAAACTTCTTCCAGTAATGCTGGAATTAATAGGAGTGGGCTCCCCAAGGCGATTTAAGCCTTTTGAATGCGTCGGCACCAAAAAAGAAAACCTCATCGCCGTTTACCTCAGTTGGAAAAAATGCGGAGAACAGTTCTCCGCTGAACTTCCTTTTTTATTGAAGTATTTTGAAGAGAAAATTTTACCAAAATACCAAAACCTCAAAAAAGAATCAGAAAAAACATTGAGCTCGTGGAATAATCAAAATAATTTACCGAAAGAGTTTGAAGAGATATTAAAAAAGATGGTATCCTAAAAATAGGCGAAGAGAACTTCGTTCTCTTCTTTAACCTTCACTTCGTTTGATTGGATGAAATTAAGTGAATTAAAAACTAAAAAATTACTAATCCTCGGTTTTGGAAAAGAAGGACAGGATACTTTTTTGTTTTTGAGGAAATTGTTCCCTAAAAAGGTTTTGGGGGTAGGGGATAGGAACGAGAATGTCAAATATCAAATGTCAAATGTCAAAAAAGTTAATTGGCATCTTGGAAAAGATTATTTAAAAGCTCTTAAGAACTATGATGTTATTGTTAAATCGCCAGGAATTCCTTTTAAAATTCTATCGGAGTCCGACTCCGATAGAATTACTTCCCAGACGGAGATTTTTTTTGACAATTGCCCAGGAGAGATTGTGGGGATTACTGGCACTAAAGGAAAGAGTACAACTGCCTCAATGATTTATAAGATTCTTAAAGAAGGAGATGTTAAAGCCCATCTAGTGGGGAATATTGGCAAGCCGGTTTTAAATCTTTTGTTTTCTGCCACGCCGAAAGATGTATACGTGTATGAACTTTCTTCTCATCAACTTTATAACTTAAAACCTGCCTGCCGGCAGGCAGGAAATCACCCTCACATTGCCGTATTTTTAAATATTTATCCCGAACATCTTGATTATTATAGGAATTTCAAAGAATATACGGCAGCCAAAGCCAATATTACCCGTTATCAAACTAAAGATGATTATTTAGTTTTTAACTCAGGAGATGAACTTGTCAGAGAGATTGCTAAAAAATCAAAAGCGAAAAAAATTCCAATTAGGGGGAAATATTACGAATTAGATAAAGCGGCGGCAAGAAGAGTAGGGGAAATATTCAATATCTCAAAAGAAAAAATTGAAAAAGCGGTTAAAAGTTTTAAACCTCTGCCTCATAGATTAGAATTAGTCGGCACTTTTAAGGGAATTACTTTTTATAATGATGCCTTATCAACGATTCCGGAGACCGCCATTTTGGCGATGACAGCTTTAGGAAAGCGCGTTCAGACAATTTTTCTTGGCGGTTTTGATAGAAAAATTGATTTTAAAAAATTAGCCAAATATATTTTAAAGCATAAAAATATAAAAAATATAATTTTGTTTCCAACGACCGGAGAAAAAATCTGGCAAATTATCGTTAGATCCCGCGGAGAACAGTTCTCCGCGGAACTGCCAAGACATTTTTTTGTTGAGTATATGCGAGATGCAGTAAAACTTGCTTATGAAAACACTCAAAAAGGAAAAATCTGTTTACTATCATGCGCCTCGACCAGTTTTAGTATTTTCCGGGATTACAAAGAAAAAGGGAACCTCTTTAAAAAATACGTAAAAAAGTTTGCTAAAGGGTGATATAATAAACTAATGAAGGGTCATCATTCTGATTATATTTTAATTATTGTTACGGCTGTTCTTTTAATTTTAGGGATTCTAATTTTGGCTAGTGTTTCGGCTCCCCTTGCCCAAGAGAGATTTGGTACAACTTTCTATTTTTTAAACCATCAATTATTATTTGGGCTTTTGCCTGGATTAATTTTAGCTCTTTTTGCTTTTAGAATTCGATTGGAAATTCTAAAAAAATGGGCTCCGATTTTGCTTTTGGTAAATCTGGGGTTATTAGCAATGGTTTTTTTGCCAAAAATTGGAGCTGGAGCCGGAGGAGCGACCAGATGGATAGATTTGGGAAAAATAACTTTTCAGCCCTCGGAATTTCTAAAACTCACCTTTATTCTTTATTTAGCAACTTGGCTAACTAGTCGGACCGAAAAAGGATTTGCCCGCCAAAATTTTTTCAAAAAAAACTTAGGCGGGTTTGACCAAACTTTGATTGCTTTTCTGATAGCGGTAGGGCTTGTCAGTTTGCTTTTAATCTATCAGCCGGATATTAGCACCTTGGGAATAATTTTTTTAGTAGCCGCCCTAATGTATTTTTTGGCCGGGACTCCTTTGTGGCACAGCATTTTGATAATTTTAATTGGGGCAGGGGGAATATTTTCTCTAATCAAACTTATGCCTTATCGAGCAGCTCGTCTTTTAGTTTTTTTAAAACCAGAGACTGACCCGATGGGGATTGGATATCAAATAAAGCAGATACTCATTGCCGTAGGTTCCGGAGGAATTTCTGGTTTGGGTCTGGGGATGTCTCATCTAAGATTAGGATTCATCCCTCAATCAATATCAGATTCAATTTTTGCCATTTTAGCTGAAGAAGCCGGGTTTATCGGGAGCTGCTTTCTAATTTTGCTTTTTTTAATATTTTTATGGCGAGGGTTCAAGGTCGGGAAATTGTGCCAAAATAAATTCTCTCAACTGACAGCCATAGGTATTACTTCCTGGATCACCATTCAGGCCTTTATGAACATCGGTTCAATGATAGGAGCCTTGCCGCTGGCTGGAATCCCTTTGCCATTTATCAGTTATGGCGGGTCAGCCCTGGTTAGCGAATTGATAGGAGTAGGGATATTATTAAATATATCGAAAAATGCAACTTAAATTTATTCGTAAATTCGTATTTATTCGTAATTCGTAGGGTCATGAAAATTTTATTTACCGGCGGCGGCACTGGTGGCCACGTCTTACCAATAATTGCTGTAGCGAGAGAAATAAGAAGGGTTTATACAAAAGGAGACCTTCAGTTTTTTTACATTGGGCCGAAAGATGAGTTCGGAGAAATTTTTCTTTCTCACGAGGGGATAGAATTTAAAAAAGTTTTGTCTGGGAAAATCAGAAGATATAGAGATTGGAAAAGCATCTCCCAAAATTTAGTTGATTTACTATTTAAAATTCCAGTTGGCATTCTTCAGGCCTTTTTCTATATTTTTGTTTTATCTCCCGACCTGATTTTAAGCAAAGGCGGATTTGGTTCATTCCCAGGAGTGATCGCCGGCTGGTTACTTAGGACTCCAATTTTCTTACACGAATCAGATATTGTGCCGGGCCTTTCTAATCGATTTTTAAGTAAATTTGCTTTAGAAATTTTTGTCTCATTCTCAAAAACTGAGTATTTTCCGCCCAGAAAGATGATTTTGATTGGAAATCCGATTAGAAAAGAAATTCTAGAAGGCTCAAAAGAAAAATCCAAAGAATTATTCGGATTAACTGGGGAAAAACCAGTTGTTTTAATCTTGGGGGGTTCCCAAGGAGCTCAAAGAATCAATGATAAAATTTTAGAAATTCTGCCAGAACTTTTGACCGATTTCGAAATAATTCATCAATGTGGAGAAAATAATTTTAAAGAAGTAAGGACAGAAGCCAAAGTTGTAATAACCGGGGATTTAGAAAAATATTACCATCCTTTCCCGTTTTTAAGAGAAGAAGAGTTAAAACATGCTTATCAAGCTGCTGATTTAATTGTCAGTCGAGCGGGTTCGGGAAGTATTTTTGAAATTTCAGCCGTAGGGAAGCCGAGCATTTTAGTTCCCTTACCCGAGTCGGCTCAAAATCACCAGGTGGCAAATGCTTATGCCTATGCCGAAGGGGGAAACTGTATAGTTATGGAGGAAGCTAATTTTACTCCCCGTTTTTTCTTAGAAAAATTGAAATATTTATTTTCTCGTCCGGAAGAACTTGAAAAAATGGCAAAATCGGCTAGAGAATTTGCCAAACCCCAAGCAGCTAAAATAATTGCCGAATATATCGTGGATTATTTGACCCCGCACTAAATTTGTTTCAAAATAGAAATTGATGGATCCCGAGGAATTTAAACTCATCGAACCTGGCGAAGTGAGGGTTAGAATCGCTCCTTCTCCCACTGGGTTTTTGCATATTGGACTAGCCAGAACCGCTCTTTTTAACTATCTTTTTACTAGAAATTATGAGGGAAGTTTTATTTTGAGGATTGAAGACACGGATATTGAAAGATCCGATCCTCGTTTTGAAAAAGATATTATTGAAAATTTAAAATGGCTAGGAATCGAATGGTCGGAGGGACCAGATATCGGAGGAGTTTATGGACCCTATCGTCAAAGCCAGAGATTGAAGAGTTATGCGAAATATTTAGAAAAACTTTTGGCCGAAGACAAGGCTTATTATTGTTTCTGCTCAGAAGAAGAGTTGGAGGCTCAAAGACAATATCAATTATCAGTCGGTGAGGCCCCTCGTTATTCAGGGAAATGTGCTAATCTTTCAAAAGAAGAAGTTAAAAAAAAATTAGCCGAGGGAAAACCATCGATTATTAGATTCAGGATGCCTGGCAAAAAAATAGAATTTGACGATTTAATCAGGGGAAAATTGGAATTTGATACTTCTTTAATCGGGGATATTGTCATTGCCAAAGATTTAGCCACGAGTGGCCCAAACGAAAGTTTGGGAGGGTGGCGGGAGGGTTGGAGTCCTTTGTATAATTTTGCCGTAGTAATTGATGATTTTGAAATGAAAATCAGCCATGTGATTAGAGGAGAAGATCATATTCCCAATACCCAAAAGCAGATTTTACTTCAATAAGCCCTTGGTTTTCCTCGACCAAAGTATTGCCATTTACCTTTGATTTTAGGACCTGACCGAACCAAATTGTCAAAAAGGCACGGGGCAGTGGCTATTTCAACCTATCGAGAGCAGGGTTATTTAGCCGAAACCTTGGTCAATTTTATGGCCTTTTTGGGCTGGAATCCCGGAACCGAAAGAGAAATTTATTCCATGCCCTCTTTGATTAAAGAATTCTCTTTGGAAAAGGTCCAAAAAGGAGGAGCAGTTTTTAATATCAAAAGATTGGATTTTTTAAATGGATTTTATATCCGTTCTAAATCTCCAGAAAAATTAACTGAACTTTGCCTACCTTATTTAATTGAAAAAGGACTGATCACACCCACTTTTAAAACCGAGCAATATCCTCCGGCTTACGGAGGAATGGAGATTAAACAAAATTATCAAATTTCTGAAACTGGAGAGAAAATAAGTTTAGATTTCATTCAAAAAATTGTTTCAATTTATCAGGAAAGATTGAAAAAATTATCTGAAATTTCTGAACTGACAGATTTTTTCTTTAAAGAAAAGTTGGTAGTCGATGAAGCTAAAGCTTCATCCCCACCCTTCGCTAACGCTCGGGTATATGATAAAAATTTATTAAGATGGGGAGAAATGACTGATAGGGAGATTATGAAATCCCTTGACAAATTGGAGGGAATATTGTCTAAAATTAAAGTGGGGGATTGGACTAAAGAGAATTTAGAAAAAATTCTAATGCCAGAAGCTGATAATTTTGCAAAACAAATCGGAAAAATAGGGGATAGGGGATATCTTTTATGGCCCCTGAGGGTTGCCCTAACTGGGAAAGATGCCTCAGCCGGACCTTTTGAAATCGCCGATATTTTAGGGAAAGAAAAAACTATAAAAAGAATAAAAAGGGGCAGGGGATTAATATAAGTCGATGAATCTAAAGCTTCATTTCCATCTTCGCCCCGCCCTTTCTAAAAAAAGGAAAGGGCGGGGCTCGATAAATGATTAAAAAATTAATACCAATTATAGTAATATTTGGAGTATTTTTGCCGAGTTTTTCTTTTGCCCAGCCTCAATCTTTTCAAACTCCGGAAACCTTGGAAGAGGCAAAAAAAATGGGGGAGAAGGCTTTAGAAACTACTCAAAAGGAGCTGCCGGGAATTTTGGAAAAAATCTGGAAAGAGGAGGTTTTACCCGTTTGGCAAAAGATGTACGACTGGTTTGAAGTGAATATTTTGCCACAGATTAAAAGTTGGTTTAAAAAAGGAATAGAACCTAAGGTTAAAGAGGAAATCGAAAAAAGGAAGCCAGTTATTGAAGAAGAATTCCAAAAAGAAAAAGAAGAAATGAAAGAGGATGTTAAAACTGAATTGCCAAAAGTTGGCAAATCTCTCTGGGAAAGATTTCAAGAATTGATCAAATAATAAGGTAGAGAACCTAACGGTTTTTTACTTGACATAGTTTTTGGATAGATTATGATGAAATTGGGAGGGATAGCCATATATCACTGTCCTCCTGGGGAGAGGTTGGAGGACATCCACGCATCACACTGCTTTTCACTCTTAGCCAACCTCTCCTCTGACCAATTTCCCTTCCAGTCCTTTAACAATTTCTCGTTGCGAAACAAATGCAACACCAAATAGTTCCCAAGGGAGTGCTTTTCAATGCACTCCTTCTCTTTTTTTATTTATCCCTAAGGTGTAGGGGAGAAGGATTTTTCCCCTTGACAGGTCTTTTCGGCCTGATATTATGAATATATGAATAGTCGCCCAATATAAGTAAATTATCTCATATAAGATACAACTTTTAGAAAAGCTCAGCCACTCCCCCAAATATGAAAAAATCAAACCTTCCCATAATTAAACATATTCCTGACTTTTTAGATTATTGTGAAGTTGAGAAAGGTTTAGCAGACAGAACTCAAGAAAATTATCAACACTACCTCAACAAACTCGTTTCCTGGCTTAAAAAGACTAAAAAAGAGACCCTTCTGCCCCACGACCTTACATCTGAGGATGTTTGGGCTTATCGCTTATATTTAAGTCGTTATACAGACAAAAAGGGCCGTCCTTTGAAGAAGGTCACCCAGAACTACTATCTTATCGCTCTAAGAGCCCTTTTGAGCTATTTTACTGCCAAAGATATAGTTTCACTGCCTTCCGATAAAATAACCCTTCCAAAGGATGCTAGAGCCGAAAAAATGGTCAAATTCCTTAATTTGGACCAAATAGAGAAGCTTTTACTGACTCCTAATACCAAAACTACTATTGGCCTAAGGGATAGGGCTATTTTGGAGGCACTTTTTTCAACCGGCCTCAGAATAGCCGAACTGGTCGCCCTTAACCAGGAACAGTTCACTAACATCAAAGATAAGAAAGATTTAGAACTGGGAATTATTGGCAAAGGAAGTCGACCACGAACTGTCTTTTTTTCAGAAAGAGCTTTATCCTGGCTTAGAAAATATTTAGAAACCAGAAAAGATAAAGAAAAAGCTCTATTTATCCATTATAGGGCCAGGAAAGATGCAGATACCCGTCTAACAGCTCGTTCTATAGAGAGAATCATTAAAAAATATGCAATTTTAGCCGGCGTACCAATATTTACTACACCTCACACGATTCGCCACTCTTATGCAACTGATTTATTAAATCAAGGCGTTGACATCAGAACTATCCAGGAATTTTTAGGCCATAAAAGTATCATTACAACCCAGATTTACACCCACGTAACAAACAAAAGATTACGAGATATCCACCGCCAATATCATAGTGGTAAAAATCTAAAAGAATAAAAAACGGGCACTTAGAGGATTAAGAAGTGTGCCCTTGATCGTTAGTGGAAATTGTTAAGTTACTATGTTTACATCTCTTTAATAGAGATGATTGTTTTTGGTCGGGTAAGGGACAGAGCCAAATGATTAGTTTCCTAATCGCGAGAAATTTCTACTTGGATGCCCCAAACCCTGATAATTTCTATGTAAAATTATAACATATCCACAAATTTTATCAAGGGTCAATAAAACTCTACAAAAAATAATTTAAAAAAACCGTTAGTTCTCCTAACGGTTCTCTATAAATATCAAATGTCGCACAATATCATCTACTTTTTTGAGTATGTTTATCAATAAATTTTTATACCCTTCCCCTACCCCACTTGTCTGTTTTACACCTTGTGCGATATTAATTTATTAAAAAATCTTCTATTTCTTCCCCTAATATTTTCTTTACCCCAACTTTGTCTAAATGCCTATTTTCTTTTGCATTAGGATTTTTAGAATAAAAATACTTTTTGCCAGAAAACAATAAATAACCACCGATTTCTGTAGTACTACTATCTGAAAAATATTTATTCCACCTACTTATTTCTTTATGCGAGTTATTGATTCTTATAAATCTTCTTAAACCACTGAAAACATAACTAACAACATCGATGGGTTCTTTAATAAATTCTGTTCTCAAAAGAAGAATAGTTTTGTAGTCTGGATAACTCCGAAATTTTTTATTAGCGTCTTGGGCGTCATCTTTAAATTGTTTATTTTTAGCGCTTAAATCAACAGTTCTCGTAACCATCTCCCCCGATAATGGTGGTTCTTCATATTTATACTTTGTATCATCTTTTATTTCAATTGCTATTTTCAGTAGTTGATTTACCAAATCAGCTTTCTTTTTATCACATAAATAACCGTCTTGGTCTTCGTTAATCCATCCTGGGTTGATTTTATTTAATTTTTCAATTAAATATTTTTTAAAATTCGCCTCTGTGATCATGTTACTGGGTTAAATTTCCCTCAACTTCGGGCTAAATTTTGGTAGATTTGAAAATCTTTTTCAGAAAATAAAACGAAAATCACTTCTTTTATAGCGTCGTTTTCTTCTAAAAATTTTTTAATTTCTCTTAGGGCAATTGGTGCTGCTTTTTCAATAGGAAATCCGTAAGCACCGGTTGAAAATGAAGGAAAAGCAATCGATTTAATATTATTTTCTACTGCCAATTTTAAAGAATTTCTGTAGCAAGAAGCTAATTTCTCTTCCTCGTCCTCCCTTCCTCTTCGCCAAACCGATCCCACGGTATGAATTACGTATTTTGCCGGTAAATTATACCCTTTTGTAATTTTTACCTCCCCGGTTTCACAACCGCCTAATTTTTTACATTCTTCTAATAATTTCGGCCCAGCCGCCCTATGAATTGCTCCATCTACTCCTCCGCCACCCAAAAGTGTTTTATTCGCAGCATTAACAATCGCATCAGCTTTGACTTTAGTGATATCACCTTTTATTATTTTTATTTTCGTTTTCATAAAAACTGTACTTTATTCTATCAAAAAACCGCCTTCTTGGCGATTGAACAAAAACCACCCCGCGATGAGCTTTTACGGTTCCGATTATCTTTTTTCTAAGATAATCTTTATTACTTTAGATAATCGAGTAAAGAGGAAAATAAAGGAAACTTCCACGGTGACAAAAGAAACTTCTTTCAGAGATGCCACAGCCATACCTTCTGGAGAATAGCTAAAATATTCCTTGGTTAGAAAATTGATAATATATAAAATAACAGTTAAGCCAATCCAGGAATAAATGAAGTACTCCCCTTGTCTCTCTATCTTTTTTTCTCCCAGCCATCTTAACATTTCTTTATGAATGGAGTAAACAAATAAAACTGCAATATAGAAGAAACCTATTTGAGAAGGAAGGAAAGCTCCCCGACTAAAAAACTCTATTATCACCATGAGCATCGCTATCAAAGTAATAGCGGCACAAATCAAAAATAGGTTTTTATTTATGGCAAATTCTATTTCTCTTACCTTTTTTAATTTTTCTTCAGAGATTTGGGTCATATTTTGATTGTACCACATTTCTATAAAATGTCAAGCCCAAATAAAAATTGCCCGGCGACGGGCTTTTTATGGGTTTTTCTGCCTTAATGCCGATTTAGACTCCGAGGGCCTGAATTTGGACTTTTCTTTTCTTTGATTGATCTAATTCAACGATTAAAATCCTCTGCCATTGCCCAAGTTGAATTTTCCCTTTTAATAAATTTAGAGTAGCTGTTACTAATAAATGAATAGCTGTGCAATGAGAATTACCATTAATACATTCATTTGGACGGAGGTTAACTTTTCGTTTAGTAAGGTCATCATGCTGATACTTTAAATTTTGAGGAGCAGTTCTTTTTAAATTCTCTTTAAAATCTTCAATAAGCAGGGGTTCGTTTTCATTAATAATAAGGGCAGCAGAAGTATGTAAAATCTGGATATTTACAAAGCCATTTTTAATTTGGCTTTCTTTAACAAAATTTATCACTTTATTAGTTATATCAATAAAATCAAACAGGCCTTTAGTTTCAAATTCAATTGTTTTGTTAAAAATTTTCATAATTTATTAAGACAATTAAAGGTGGGGCTTTTATTTGCCGAATCTTCTTTGACAACAAGCATATTGTTGGAGGGCTCGGTCTAAATCTTTTTCGCTAAATTCGGGCCAGTATTTCGGGCAAAAATAGAGTTCTGAATAAGCTGCCTGCCAGATTAAAAAATTGGAAATTCTTTGTTCCTTGCCGGTTCTGATAATTAAATCAACATCGGAGGTCCAGAGATTTTGAGAAATCATATCTTCGGTAATTTTTTCCAAAGGAATTTTCTTTTTGATTACATTTTTAATAGCTTCAACAATTTCAGCTCTTCCTCCATAACTTAAAGCGAAATTTAAAACCATTCCCTTATTGCTTTTAGTTAACTCTTCAACATCTTTTATTGTTTTTTGCAAAGACCCTGGTAATCTTTCTCTTTGACCAATTACTCTGATTTTTATCCCTTCTTGATGTATTTTTTGAATATTTTTCTTACTCAAAGCCTGCCCAAACAATCTTATAAGATAATTGACTTCCACTTTTGAGCGCTTCCAATTTTCGGTAGAAAAAACAAAAAGAGTTAAAACTTTTATCCCTCGCTCTTTAGACCAGTCAATTAATTCTTTTAATCTTTCTAATCCTCGGCGGTGGCCTTCCAGGGCTGGCAATCCTCTTTCTTTTGCCCAACGCCGATTACCATCAATAATAATACCTAAATGATGTGGGATTTTCCTCATATATCGAGCTCCGCCCTTTCCTTTCTTTTAGAAAGGGCGGGGCGAAGGTGAAGAAGAGAACGAAGTTCTCTTCGCCTATCGAGCTCCGCCCTTTCCTTTCTTTTAGAAAGGGCGGAGCGAAGATTGAGATGAATCTTTAGATTCGTCGACTTAAAAAATCACTTTCTATTTTAATATTTCTTGGTAAAAGCCAAGGCATTTTAAATCCTAAAAAATAAACTATTGAAGTTAATATTTTTGAGAAAATAATTTTTGGTAAGAAAAATTTTTTTATTTCTTTTTGGTATCTTAAAAAATCTGGAAAATTTTTCAATAAAATATCGGCTGCAATTAAATCCCATACTACCCCTCCCCCACTCCAAGGCTTGGTTAGACCGGCAGCGTCGCCGCAAAGCGTAATTGAAGGCTGAACTGGAATTATTAAACCCTGAGGAATTATTGCCGAGTTTAATCTTTCTAATTTGAGATTGTTTATTTTTAAAAATTCCTCGAAAAGAAGCTCAGCTCCTTTAGGATTAGAAATTATTCCATATTCTGTCTTTTTTCCTCTCGGGATTTTCCAGATAAAACCTCCCTGCTTATGAGGCCAAGCTTCTACAAAAGTCGCTGAGGAGTCACTTCTTGAGAAAAACCCTTGAATTGCCAAACGGTAAGTCGGACTTGGCAAACCTAAACTTTTTCTTATGACAGAATTCTGTCCATCACAACCAATTATTTTGTCGAACCCTTCGGGTGGAGAATTAATCTGGCTCTTTAAAATAATTTTTGCTCCTGAATTTTCAGCCAATTTAGCTACCAAATTATCAAGTTCGAAGCGATTCACGACTAAAAATTTTCCAGAAAACTTAATTTTTAAAGTCCTTTTGGGAAAATGAATTAAACAGTATTCTATCTGATTTTGGATTAATTTTTGGCTTTCGGGAATAAAATCTAAAATTCTTTCACTAAACAACCCGGAACAAGCCTCTTTGCCAATTTTCTCTTTTTTTTCAAAAACAGTCACTTGATGCCCTTTTTCAACTAATTTCCAAGCTAAATAAAGGCCAGTAATGCCCGCTCCAATAATTGCTATTGTCATATTCTATTCTAATTGGTTCTTTCTCCTGTTGTTTAGCCATAATGTAGCCAGCAGCAAAAGAAAGTAATGAAATCAAGATAACGCCGATGACTAATATTATATCTTCCTGATATCTTTTGACAAATTGAATAATTTTTGATAACATTAAAATGTATGGCGAAGACTAAAGCGACTGGTGTTTCAAAATTAGGCAGGGATTCTCTACCAAAATATTTAGGAATTAAACTTTCTGAGGGAGAACGGGCTAGGGCTGGCAGCATCATTGTTCGTCAAAGAGGTACGAAATTTCTTCCTGGGAAAAATGTTAAATGTGGCGGAGACGACACTCTCTACGCCTTAAAAGAAGGCGCAGTTTACTTTCTGACAAAAAGAAAGAATTGTTTTAATGGTTCCCGGAAACTCGTTAAGATTGTCAATGTTAAATAGCTAAGCCGCAGCGAAAGCTCATAGATGAAGGCAAACTTCAAAGAAGGAAAACTTCATCGTATAGCCGCTCTAATAAACTCTCTAAACAAAGGGTGGGGCTCCAAAGGCCTTGATTTAAATTCGGGATGAAATTGGGTCCCGACGAAGAAAGGGTGATTTCTTAATTCAATGAGCTCAACTAAGTCTTTTTCGGGGTTGATACCAGCCATCACCATTCCCTTCCTTTCTAAAACGCTCCTAAACTCATTATTTAGTTCGTAGCGGTGGCGATGGCGCTCAGAGATAATAAAGTGGCCTCCAAAATTGCGAAGCAATTTTGGAGTAGCAGCATAGGCCTTCCAGCTTTTAGTGCCCGTTTTTAGCTCACATTTATAAGCCCCTAATCTCATTGTTCCGCCGTATCTCTTTTCTTTTAAAAGAGCTTTTTGCTCAGGCATGACGTCAATCACCGGGTATTTACAATTTGCTGAAAATTCAGTGGAATGGGCACCCTTTAAACCGCAGACATTCCTGGCAAATTCAACTACCGCCAGCTGCATTCCCAAACAAAGTCCCAGATAAGGGATTTTTTGTTTTCGGCAAAATTCAATGGCCTTTATTTTCCCTTCGATCCCTCGACTACCAAAACCCCCAGGGACAATAATGCCATCAAATTTTTTTAATTCTTTTACAGATTGAGGATTTTTCTCGTACTGTTCGGCTGATAACCAATAGATTTCTGGTTTTCTTTTGTGGTACCAAGAGGCATGTTTTATTGCTTCAATTACCGAAATATAAGAATCCTTTAAGGTGAACTTCCCTGTCTCAAAATATTTCCCGACTATTCCAATCTTCACCGGTTTCTTAGCTGTTTTAATTACCTTCACCAACTTTTTCCAATCCCCCAAATTTTGTTT
>Ga0210032_1001129_pt1 | contig 15711 bp, 15 predicted proteins | sample CryGeyCG2114_250_2_FD_185458 | JGI IMG/M metagenome (GOLD analysis project Ga0210032, IMG submission 185458) | Groundwater microbial communities from aquifer - Crystal Geyser CG13_big_fil_rev_8/21/14_2.50 (SPAdes) (version 2) | ecosystem: Environmental > Aquatic > Deep subsurface > Groundwater ... | reverse complement strand
CCTTTCCCCTTCCGGTACATTAGGAAGATTTCTCGCGGCTTTCTTTTCAAATTGAACGTAAAAAACATCGAGCGTTTCAGAAAGATCTTTTGATTCTTTATGTTTCCATTGCACCGATTCATAAAACGGAACAAGCTCATCAACAAAGAGCGGGGAAAGCGTAGAGCGGTTCCAAACGTCGGTTATAACTTGCGGAACTTCTTTTTTCAAGTTGCACATTTCGCCTACACATAAAACTCCCCCCGGTTTTGTAATGCGGAAAAATTCTTTTGCGATCTTTCTTCTTTCTTTAACCGTTACCGATGCCTGCGCATATACTGCATCAAAAAAGTCATTCTTAAAATCGGTATTGGAAAATTCCATCAGCCGGACGGAAATATTTTTATTCGCGCCGAGTTTCAAACGGCTTCGGAATAGCGCATCTTCGTCATGCACAATGAAATAAACTTTCGCTTGAAAATTCTCTTCGATAAACTTTGCCAGTTCGTCGGAGCTTTCTCCAACCACCAAAACGGTCTTTCCCGTAACGTCATATAAATTGTTAAACCAGAGGAATTGATCATCCATCCCCGGCAATAATAGTGAAAGCTTCACAGTGCGCCTTTATTGTTTAATTTTTTCACTACAAATTTAATTATTAATTTGCCAATAGATAATCAATCAATTAAAAAGATAATGAAATTCTTCGGCTTACTATTTTTCTTTCTTGCAACACAAACTTTTTCGATGGGTGATTCGCTTTCCATTCATGGCGGGTCTACCTCCGATTCTGTTACTGTTTTCGATTCGTTAAGAACTACTCATTTAGGAATCGCTGATTCGTCGGCAGCCGATTCGCTCAATGCTGAAGCGGTTCGTGACACGGTTGTTCCCATTACTTTTTCTGCGGAATATCCTTTCAGCGCGATCATTCCGCAAGAAGAAATTAGAAGAATGAATCTCCGTTATGCGGGCGATCTTTTCTCGCTGATTCCGGTAAGTTATAAAAGAAGTCTCGGTTTTAGCGGGCTTCCGGAGGAAATGAATTTTTACGGAGCGGGTTTCGGAAACGTCAGTTATTTTGAAAATGGCATTCTGCTGAACGACAGAATGCGAAACGTTTACGATCTGAACTTGTATCAAACCGAAGATGTTGATTCGATTGAAGTTGTTCCTTCCCCACGCGGATTTTTGCACGGAGTTTTTAACAATCTGGCGACGGTAAATTTTATTACAAAAGACTTTGTTGCCATGCCGCCTTACACACGCATAAAATATATCGAATCTCCGATGGGAGAAGGTTATGTTGACGCGCAGTTCAATTCCCTTTTTTCAAAAAAATATATTTTCTCTTTTGATGTTTCCAACCGGAAAATGGATGCAGGATTTGTAAATACCGATTACAGTTTGTGGCAGGCGAAAGTGAAACTAAAGTATTTATATTCAAATTCACTAAACTTCTTTTTGAATTACAATTTTGTGAAATCGGATATCGGTTTGAACGGCGGAATAAATTATGATACTCTTGCGACGTTAACCACGGAACCGTGGCTCTATTTGTATAACGAACGGACTTCTCCCGTAGTCGACCGCGAAAGTTACCAAAAAGTTAAACAGCACAATTTTTCTTTGCGGATGCTTACGCATCTGTACGAAGAAAGTACGTCCGAACTTTCCTTTTACTATCGTTTTAATTTGGATGAATACCGGCAAAATGAATTTGGAAGACAGTACAATATTCCGACTCTTCTTTCCGATAGAAAAACCAAGACGCTTGGTGGAATTATAAGTCACCAAACAAATTTCAGCATTTTTAATTTATCGCTAAAGGGGAATTACGAGTACATGGATTATTTTGAACGATTTAATCCTGATTATGTAGGATTAGCCAAGTCTCTCTCAATTAATGGCATTCTATCATGCAAACTTTTAGATGAGAGAATAATCCCATCCTTGTACGGTAAAGTAATTTTAAAAAATGGAACGAATTTTAATGGAGTTGGGACAGATATAAATTTTCTGCTTTCTGATAATTCATCTTTTTATTCTGGTTTATCATATTTTGAAGAAGCTAAAGATGTGCATCCCGGTAGGCTATTTTCATCTCGTATTCCATTTCCAACAACTTTTATATCAGAGTTCGGTTATAAGATGACCAAAGACGAAATATTGATTGCAGTAAATCTATTTTATAATGAAAGAAAAAATGAATTCATTGCCATTTCAGATCAAAAATACTCGGGGAAATATGGTATTTGGACATTACCAAACGAAGCAACTTATGGAGTTGGATTAACTTTTAATTACGTTTATTGGAAAATACACGCACTAACAAATTCAACAATTCAAAACTCTTTACTCAAAAAAGGTAGAAGTAGTGTTCCTTCCGATCCATTAGTTCCAAATGTTATCTTAAATTGGAAAGTTGAATACCGCGATACCCTATTTAATTCAAGTCTGCGTTTACGAACCGGATTTGAAGCGAAATTTTCAAGCAAACAAGCGTTCGCTCAATATGATTTTTACGATCCCTATGTTTATTACGATACGCTGAAAACTGTTACTGCATCCTTCACCCTTGATTTTTATCTTTCCGGTGAAATACAAAGATCGGCGATGATCTATTTTTCATGGGAAAATCTTTTTGGAAATACTTATTACGTTACTCCATACTACCCGATGCCGTGGCGGGGAATCCGTTTCGGTATAATGTGGCAGTTTGCAAATTAATTGAAAATTAAAATCAGAAAGAAAATAAAATGAAAATTATACTCGGCGCCGACCACGGCGGATTTGAAACAAAAGAAAAAATAAAAGAATATCTTCTCGCCAACAATTTTGAAGTTATCGATGCGGGAAATCTTGTTTACGATGCAAAAGACGATTATCCCGACTTTGCTATTGCCGTTGCAATAAGAATTTCAGCAGGCGAAGCAGAAAAAGGAATCATCGTTTGCGGAAGCGGTGTTGGAGCTTGCATCGCCGCCAACAAAGTTAAAAGTGTTCGCGCGTGCGTTTGCCATGATGTTTATTCGGCGCATCAAGGCGTTGAGCATGATGACATGAATGTTCTCTGTCTCGGCGGAAGGATCATCGGAATTGAAACTGCAAAAGAAATCGTGCACGCTTTTGCAAACGCAAAATTCTCAAACGAAGACCGGCATAAAAGAAGACTTGAAAAAGTCCTTGCTCTTGAAAAATAAAGATTAAGCCTGTAACACAGAATACTATTCTGTGTTACACTTTATTTCTTCAAAAGATCAATCAATGCCAACTCAAGATCTTCGTAGTTGAATTTAAATCCTGCTTTCAGCAACGCTTCCGGTTTAACTTTTTGACTCGCTAAAATTGCGGAGGCGCTTTCTCCCATCACCAATTTCAAAATAAATTTTGGTACGGGGAAAAGCGATGGTTTGTGCAAAACTTTTCCGAGTGTCTTCGCAAAAATTTTCATCTGTACCGGTTGAGGAGAAACTGCGTTAAAAATTCCTTTTAGATTTTTATTATCAAGTAGAAAAAGATAGAGCGAAATAATATCCGCAAGATGAATCCAGCTAAACCCCTGTTTGCCGTTTCCCAACTGTCCACCAACATACAGTTGAAAAGGAAGCAGCATTTTCTTCAACGCTCCGTCATCGGTGCTTAACACAATTCCGGTTCGTACAATTGCTCTTCGCACATTTAGCATTTCTAATTGTTCGGAAGTTTTTTCCCAATCAATACAAACGTGAGAAAGGAAATCATTTCCGGCTGAACTCGTTTCAGACAAAATCGAATCTTTTCTTTCACCATAGAATCCGATTGCAGAAGCCGAAATAAAAACTTCCGGCTTTTGTTCACACTTCTCAATCGAAGAAACAAGATTTCGCGTTGTATTGATGCGGCTGTCGTAGATTTCTTTTTTATAACTTTGGTTCCAGCGTTTGCCCGCAACACTTGCCCCGGCAAGGTGAATGACGGCATCTTTTCCTTCTAAGTAAACTGAATAATCCTTATCGTAATTCTTCCATTCTACAACTTCTTTAGCAAATGGGAGAACCGCTTTTGCTTTTTCGACACTTGTCGAAAAGATCGTCAGTTCATCTCTGCGTGTAAATAAAGATTTACAAAGTTCTCTACCGATCAATCCGGTTGCGCCGGTAATTACAATTTTTTTCAATAAATTTCTTTTGTTTCGTTTTTAGGAAATAGTATTTTCACTACTAAAATTACATACAATTCATTAATAACCCAATTATAAAAGTTATGGGAAAAAATCAGAGACTGTTGTTTGTTGATCTGCACCGCGGATTAGTATTGCTGTTAATGATCGAAGTTCATGTTTTTAATGCGATGCTTCTTCCGCAGATGAAAACTGAGTGGTGGTTTCCTTATTTAAATTTTATGAACGGATTGGTTGCTCCTTCTTTTTTATTCATCTCTGGTTTTGCGTTTGTGTTAGCGGGGAAAAAGAAACTTGCAGACTTCAGGAAATTCAAATTTACATTTTGGCGGCAGATCGGAAGAATCGGGTTAATATTTTTAGTCGGTTATAGCCTGCATCTTCCTTTTTTGTCTCTTCAAAAAATGCTGCATGAAGCCACGCCGTCAGAAATTAACAGTTTTTTAAATGTTGATGTGTTACAGTGTATAGCATTCGGTTTGTTGGTTCTTTTTATTCTACGCTTACTTATAAATAAGGATCGCCTCTTCATCTGGCTAATTTTTTCCCTTGGAGCTTTTTCTGTTTGGATCGCTCCATACTTTTGGAATACCGATGCGGCTCAATCGCTTCCGACATTTCTCTCAAACTTTCTAACCAAACGAGACGGTTCCTTCTTCCCTCTTTTGCCCTGGCTTGGGTTTATGTTTTTGGGAGCCGTCACCAGTTCTTCTTTTATAAAAGCGCAGGAAATGGGGACAACTAAAATATTTTTTAAGAATTTATCTCTTACCGGTTTAGCGCTTATGTTTGTTGGACATCTTTCAATGATAGAAGGATTTTTTCTTCAAGTGAAAATGCCGGCGCCGAATTATCTTTTTTTTCTTTTACGGCTTGGATATGTTTTTCTGATTTTTTCCGCCTGCTGGTTTTACGAAATCAGCATTGGTTTGAAAGAGAATTATATTTTAGATGTCAGCCGCGAGTCGCTCCTCGTTTACTGGCTGCACTTACAAATTATTTTTAGAAAAGTTTTTAACGACTGGAGTTTGCAGAATGTTGTAGGTCAATCGTTAAGCTTAATTGAAGCTGTTGCCATAACGCTCATCTTTATTATTGCGATGATGTTTGTCGCCAGGAATTGGCATCTCTTCAAAGTAAAATTTCCGCTCTATGCAAGGATTACCACGGCAGTTGTGGTCTGGGGATGTGTGATCGTCTTCTTGGTAAATTAAAAGCCGGAAAGGAAACGTTACTCACCAACAATTTTTCCAAAACGCTGCATGGGGGAAAACTTCCTGCCCGCCTTATTGTCGGTAGAATGACAGGTAAAAGTAGAAAATGAAGAATAAATAGTGAGCAGGAAATTTCGATTGATGAAGTTAAAAACGAATTACATTCACTTTGATATGCAATGATCGCTATCATGGTCTCAACAGCGATTTTCCAAAATGTTGCATCACTTACCGGGTTGGTGCTATCCATTTGAAGATTCATTTTACATGTGCCGTTAGAGATCAACCATTTTATGTACGGTTCAACGCGCTATGGTACTGTGTTCCTCCAACATTCCCAGCCTGAGTGATTTTGTTTGATCTTTGACCGCCCAAAGTGCGCCGGGCGGTAAAATACCTCTACTCCTGCATTAATCGTTGGCAGCTGATACGAGGTCAAGTCGGCGCAATCGCAGTGCTCGATCGTTGTCAAGGAGAATTGTTCCTCTCCTTTCAATGTGTTCAATGTATTTGAATAAACCGTTTGTACAGCGTGTAAGAATTCCTGCACAAGAGCCATATCATACACGGCAACGCTAACTTCCGTTTGGATATCTTTTGTCAACCGGTCGAATGTTTTGCGGGCGAATCTTTTTGCAAAAGAAGGCACATCTCCATCCCGCAAATTGAGATTTAACTGCTCAAGGGAATTCATATCGAGATAAGACAAATGAAGATTGTCGGGAGATGCGATAATAGTTCTTGCAAACGATCCAAGCGCACCAATAGTATAAGGTGTACCTCCAAAGCAAGTGGAAAGTATCATGAGATCATACTTCGCGGAAACAGTTGTGAAACCTTTCAGCCCGCTTACGAGATCATCTACAGTGAATGCCCTATCCGGATAAGACATATCGTAGCCCACACCGCCGGACTCGGGAATTTCGTGACCATAGTAAAGGAACATGCTCACCATATCAAACTTATTACCAACATGGAAGCGGCGATAGAATTCAACTTCATTGGTGAAATGTGATTGTTTATTATCGCGCCAGTACAATTCATTCGCGATGAGCTGTCCGTTGCGGTAATAAAAAAATTCTCCGTCACGAAGAGGAAAAAAAAGTAAGAAGTGCTGCCTCGGTCTCTGGTGAAAAATAAACACTTCTGCGTTGGGATTTTGCCGGGCAACTTTTTTCGCACTTGCCGCAGCTTCCTCATCTGCTTTGAATTCATTTCCACTTGCATCGTGGTAAATGTAATCACCATCTCCATGAATTACACATACGATTGAGTACTGTACTTTAGAGGCACTATCTTCCGAGTATAAAACTTCCCCCTGAATGGGAAGGTTGGCGCTGCACGAAGAAAGCGATCCCAAGAGTATACCGCAACAAACACACATAACGATACTCGAGCATAAAAATTCCTTCACCAATCGGCAAGTCAGATAAATGTTCACTCTCAGAAAAACTATTATACTAAGAGGACGACCAAAATAATAATTAAGAGTAACGCTACCAGGCTTATGTTTATTGACTCGGCTTGCTCCATACTCTGTACGACGTAATTAGAGAAATTATTGAGCTGGGTATCCGGTACGCGTTGATAGCCATTATTTCCTGTAAGTTCATTTTGCTTTTCTTGAAGCGAAGCTTTGATACGAGCTATGGCTGTGCCGTCTTCATTTGAAATGAATGGCGAACTTTGAACCATGTTTAAGACTTTTGCCATGCCTTTCAAAGATTCGTCGAGAATTGTCCGCTTCTCTGTTGCATTCTCTGTGGCTTTCACTTTGTTCGCTGCATCGTTGAAGTATTTTTGAATTTCGCCTTTTCCGCCCGCATTTGCCGGTATGGCAAGAACGAACATCATAACGATAATTCCAAGAGTTATTTGTGCTTTCATTGTTGTTCCTTTTTTAAAGTTGATAAGAAATTATTTGATCATTTAAAAACCATAATGGTGTTTGTTTATAAAGCGGTCTTCCTCAATTAGGAGATCGTCTGAACATAAGATTCATGAAAAAAACTATTCGTAAAAAAATGCTGTCTGACGAATTTCAAACTTGTGCATGACTAATAGATCTTCAAGAAAAGCGAAAAAGAATTTTGCAGCAAGAAAAGGTTTAAAAGACCCGGCTAATTTCCGGGTCTATTTTCTTAAACCATTTGCAATTACTTGTTCACTATTTTGCCGAACGATCCACCACGATCTCTACTCTGCGATTGTTAGCTCTACCTTCGGCGCTGGTATTATCTGCAACCGGTCTATCTTCACCGATTCCCTGGGCTTGAATAAGTTCACTCGAATAACCGCGTGAAATTAAGTACGAACGTACGACTTCCGCACGCTTCTGCGACAGCACTTGATTAGAACTGTTCGAACCTTGCGCGTCTGTGTGACCTTCAACTACTAATTTTCTCTCCTTATTCGCGAGAAGTGCATCTGCAACACTGTTTAACCGTTCCTGTGCAGCCGGTAAGAGTGCCGATTTGCCTGAAGCAAAGAGGACACTGCCCGAAAGGGTAATTACAAGTCCGCGGGCTTCCTCTTTAACCGCCGCGAGTTTGGCAAGAGCAGCTTGAGCATCCGCTGTTCTTTTCTCAGCAGCGGCAAGTTGTTGTGTTTTAAGTGCGGCTTCGCGTTCCGAAGCAGCCAAGTCTTCTTTGGCGCTCTTCACGATCTCGGTCTGGGTAGCCTGGTAATCAGTATTAGCTTTTGCCTTGGTGGCGTTTTCGGCGGCTGTAATAGCAAGTGCTTCTGCCATCTTGGCTTTGCGATCCGCAATGTAGGCGAGGTCACGGGTATGAAACGATTTAGGCTCATCCTGGAAAGATTTCTCGGCGATAGCAAGTGCCGCTTCTGCTTTATGTAACTCTGCAGGAACTAATTTTGCCGCTTGTCCTGAGCTCGCATGCTGGTAAGCCTGCCGTGCATTAACAAGTTCTGTTGGAGGGATACTTGCACCACAACCAACTAACAAGCCTGCAAATGTTATTGTGATAAGATATATTATGGATTTCATAAACTACTTCCTTTCTTTAGATAATTGGTTTTCTTTTCGGAGAAGTTGTACGCGCTCTATAGCTTTCGCGGCATCCTTCTTGTCAGTATCGCTTCGGGAGAGAGCAACTGCAAGTTCTCCATCAGCTTGAGCGCGCAAGAGCATTGATTCGGCTTCTTCCTTTTCACCTTTTTCTGCAAGCCCCTGTGCATTCTCCAATTCCTCTTTTGCCAACTGCAAATAGAGTGATGCACTGGAAATGCCGGACGCGCCTACTTCTTCAGCAGCACGAATTGCTGAGGTGGATGCCTCTTTGTTTAGCACCACATCGCTGCTTCCGCAGCCTGCAATCGCAACGACGAAAAGAACACATCCGGCTAATATCGCCATGTTCATCTTTTTCATTTAATACTCCTTTTAAGTTGTTATGTAACGTTCCTTTCCAATTCCTGTATTTCAAGAATCGGAAAACTCTTTTTAAGTTGAAACAATTTAGTTTTGCACATTTCTAAGTTCAATCGGGCAAAGGGATGAAAAACGAACTAACTCTTTTGGATGAGTAAATTATCAAACCGGAAACGGTATTTATTGCCGGGTCATTAACTACGGTCGAATTACCCTTAATAATCCGACACGCTTCCCTTTACAACTTCTTCTATTCTCTATCAACCCGCAGCGCCGGTATATTGCCAGCTTCAACTACGATAGTGTAACGCGAGTCTTTGGTTGCATAGAAAGAAAGTGTGGGTGAGAATGATTCTTTCTGAATAACCGCGACAACGGTGATATATCCTTCGGCAGCCGTTTGATAAGCAGTTACCTGACCTGCCTCAACATCGTTAATGTTAATCGTGTTGCCTCCGGTTGTCTGTATTTGAACATTGGCTTTGTCCGACTGCTCATTCTTGATGCGGATTTTGGGGTCTGCTTCGGAGGAACAACCAATCATGGCAACGATAATCGCCAAACCGAGCATACCAATTACTATATTTTTCATTTGTTTTCCTTTTGTTACTGAAGTATTAAGTTCTTCTTATAGCACTGTGTTTAACTTTTTTATTTTTCGTGTCAAGATATTTTTTATTGTTTTTCCATTCAACTTTCAACTTTCAACTTTCAACTTTCAACTTTCAACTTTCAACTTTCAACTTTCAACTTTCAACTTGTGGCTTGCTGTACTTAGCATAAATCGTGTTTGCCTAACCTGGACAAGCCAGAACCAATTTATCACATTAGAATGATTGAATGGCTGTATGGTAGAATGAAAAACATCCATCCATTCATTTTCATTCAGTCATTCTATCGCTTTATTTACCATGTTACTATTCTGCCCAATATTACGCGAACTTTACTGATAAGGTACTACGTTTTTCCCATGACGCTGCCTGGGAAAAAAGCTAAAGGAAAAAATGAATAATGAATATCGAACAAGGAATTTCGAATGATGAAGTTAAAATACGGATTGCATTCACTTCGAAATTCATTATTTCTTGTTCATTATTCGTTATTCAATTATCGTTAACATGTTAGCGCTAACAAGAATCTAAGAGCCTAATTGTCAATCATTGAAATACTCTTGGAGACAGACTTAAGTGCTTCTTCCGTGTAAGAATAGTTTGCAGTTTCGAGTCTTCTATGTAATGCAAATTTCTCCATAATATCATGGATATGACTTTTAACCGTATAGGTGGAGATATGGATTTTTTGACCGATCTCTCTGTCGTTCATACCTTCACTAAGTAACATCACCACATCCCTTTCCTGCTTTGTCATCCGTACCGCATCGTTCAGTTTGGATTTACCATCTTTCACCGCGTGGTCAACAATTCGGGAAAAAAGGGAATCTACTAAAAGAGGAGGAAGCACAGTGGACCCTTCGGCTACTTTCCGGATCGTTATTAAAAAATCATTAATGGAGGCATCTTTTAGAATGAAACCATTTGCACCGACTTTAACATATTGCAAGATATCGGCTTGTATAGGGGCAAGATCCATAATAATTATTTTTGCATTCGGAAAATCCCTCTTTACAAATTCCACAATATGCAAACTGCTTTGGCTTCGCAAACCAAGGTCTAAAAGAACAACATTCGGTTTTAATTGTTGAATTTTGAGTCTCGTATTCTTTCCGTCTCCCACGGCGGCAATGACACAGATATCCTTATAAGGTTCAAGAAGTGCCAGAATTCCATTACGCAGCAGCCGATTATCTTCGATAACTAATAATCTGATTTTGTTCATAGTATAATCTCAAATTAAGGTAGAAAAAAAATCAAGCTTAAGAACACATTCACTTAAATGAGTGTCCGGTGCCGAAAGCAATATTGATAATAAATAGTGTTAAAACGACTAAACTGCTCGAGAAGCCGAAGTAATCGCATTGCTAAAGTATGCTGCTGATCTGATCGGGTAAGTATTATATTATTTAACGTTATACTTGATAGACACAGCTACACTCAACTTGAGCAGTTCTTTACTTTTTGCAAGACCAATGTGCAATTATTCGGGATGTAGAATCAATAGGTCGAGAGGATGAAAAAGGAACTACATCTTTTGGGGGGAAGCAAGAGAAGAAATTATTCACTGATTAATGAAGTGGTGTCGCCGGCTGTTTTATAGGAATCAGAAATATGCGCATAGTTTGCCACCTGGACACGCGTATGAAGTGATAATTTTTCGAGGATGTTGTGCACGTGACTTTTAACCGTATAGGTTGAAAGATGGAGTTTTTGGGCGATTTCTTTATTGGCAAAACCATCAGCAATCAATTCGATTACCTGCCGTTCTCGTTTTGTCATACGGACAGATTCGACGATCAAGGAAGGCGGATATCCGTTTAGAGCATGTTCAACTATTTGACTAAAGAGTGAGCCGGTTAGATGGGGTGGTAAAACTTGTGCCCCTTCAAAAACTGATCGGATCGTTTTATAAAATTCAGCGATGTTTGCGTCTTTAAGGATAAATCCCGAAACTCCCGCCTGAATAAATTCAAAAACATCACTTTGCAAGGGAACAAGGTCCATCACTATAATCTTAATGGACTCATATTGCTTCTTGACCAACTTTACAATTTGCAGGCTGCTTTGGCTTCGTAAGCCAAGATCGAGGAGACGATATTTGGTTTATACTTTTCAACTGCAATGAGAATGTTTTCGCCATTCCCGAAAGAAGCGGTAACATTCATATCAGGCTGCTTTTTGAGTAATGCCGCGATACCATCACGCAGAAGACGATTATCTTCAATAAGTAATATTGAAATTTTTTTCATTTGATCATTTCGTTTCTAATGAACTATAAATCCTCATTTATGTGTTTTAAAATAATACATCGCCCATTATTGTGCAACTTAAAAATCCCAATTCCATCTGACTCTGAAACAAAATAAAAACATTTTTCCAGCTCATGTTCTCAAAACTTTGCAGCTTAATAAATCAATGGAGTCTGCATTTTCCGCACGACTCTGCCTGGGAAAAAAGCTAAAGGAAAAAACAAATAATGAATATCGAACAAGGAATTTCGAATGATGAAGTTGGAAGACAATCTGCATTCACTTCGATATTTAATTATCGTTAACATGTTAGTGATAGTGATTTTCTAAGTATCTAAAGGAGTAACGGTAACAGAAGGCTAAGAAGAATTTACCTACAAACGAAAAGAAAAGAGAAAAGAAAATGAGCGTAAGAAAGAAACTGGAACTTCAGTTGAATCAGCCTACCCGCATCAAATTGCTGTTTGATGAACCCGCGTGCTGCAAAAATTATCCTTTCATTTATTCAGAATATTCTTTAATTTACCCGCGATAGAAAAAATAATAGGGAGTGTTATGAAGGATAAAATCCTTTTTAAGAGAAGATTTTGTTTTTTTAGAGCTGTTCGTTTTATTAGTAATATTCAGATAACGATTATTCCAAAGTTTATTTGGAGTATACGCAGGTAAACTGTGAGGGCGCCGAATATAAAATATAATCTCTTTCAATTCAAATTCTTTGTGATTCCAATCCTCATTTTCCTCTTCATCTGGATACTCTTCGCATTACCTTATAATCTTCAACTTAATGATCCGGTGAGTAATGCGCTAACCGATTTCGACACCTACGATATTGTCTTTTCCAAAATGCGCCCGTCGGTTGTTCCTGACACTTCAATAGTAATTGTTAATGCCGGTTTTTTATCACGGCGACAAATTGCGAAACAGATTGAAAGAATTGAAAAAGAAAATCCGAAAGTAATTGGGATTGATCTTCTTTTTTCAGAGACGGAAAATAATGAAGATGATTCACTCTTAACATCGGTGATCGCAAGGTATGATAACTGTATCCTTGTCAATCAGATGTCGGCATTTAATGAATCTACAGAGAGATTTGACTCTTTAGCTTTACCCGACCTTCATCTTAAAAATAAAATAAAGTATGGTTTTGCTAATCTACCAACTTCGGGCGATGAATCGCGAAGAACGGTAAGGTCTTTTATTCCGTTTGCATTAGCGAGGGGAGATACTTTGCAATCATTCGCTACACGGATAGCTGAACTCTCCAACCCGGGTACTATTAAAGGGATTAGAGATAGAGATCAGAAACTCGAACCGATAAACTTCAGAAGAAACATTTCCGAATTAGGTTATTATTTTATTAACTACGATCAAGTGCTGGATACTTCCATCAATCTCTCCGTCTGCAAAGATAAAATTGTATTGTTGGGGTTTACCGGAATTGACTTACAAACAAAAACATTTGAAGACATTTTCTTTACGCCGCTGAATCAAAATTATGCGGGCAAATCCTTCCCTGATATGTATGGTGTGGTTATCCATGCGAATATTATTTCAATGATTCTAAGTAATGACTACATAAACGAAATGCCGTTTGCAGTAACTCTCCTCATTGCATTTCTTCTTTGTTATCTAACCGCTTACTCACTCGAAAGCATCAAACAGTCTTTCAGAAATCTTTACGCCGGAATATCCAAAGTTGTTATTCTCTCAGTGATGATACTTTACTTTTTTATAGCAGTATATATTTTTTACCTCTACAACTTTAAGATGAATCTTACGTTTACCTTATTCTCGATATTTCTCATCCCAACTTCTCTTGAAATTTATGACGAACATTTAATAGCGATCATTCAAAAAATTAATCCTTTTAACAAAAAAAGGGAGCAGATATGAAAACAGTTATATTCTTTTTGTTATTCCTAACTCAGGTGGTTTGGTGCCAGGAACAAGTATTCACCGTCCTAACCAGCAAAGGTGATGTACAAGTAAAGCGTTTAAACAATAGCTGGCAGCCTTTATCCATTGGGGTAATACTCTATAAAGGAGAAACAATAAAGTTGAACAAAAACAATTACTTGGGACTGCTTCACAGTACCGGTAAAACGAAAGAGTTGAAGAACGAAGGAACTTATAATGTTGCCGATATCGCAGGTTCTTTTGATTCTCAGAAAGCAACGGTCTCTTCTAAGTTTGCCGGGTACTTGCTGCAAGAATTCATGAACAAGGATGATACAAAAAAAGAGATGGAAAATCTTGGCGCTGTTGTACGCCAAGGAGTTGAGAGAATTGAACTGGATTTCCCGGGTAACACACTCATCATTGATTCAACAATTCAATTTTCATGGTTCCCCAATCAATCTGGCGAATCGTATATTTTTCAGATCATGAATAACGCCAAGAATACTGTCTTTATGCAAGAAGTGAAAGAGCCTTTCATTGCTGTCAACGCAAATGCATTACAACTTGAAAAAGGAAAACCGTATCAATGGAAAGTTTTCTCAACGACAAACGATGATATGCTTTCTGATACCGCTGTTCTTGAACTGTTGCCTTCAAGAGAAAGACAAACGTTCCAGGCTGAGTTTAGCCAATTATTGAAAGAGTTGAATTATGATGAAACTGCATTGAACTATTTGATCATTGCAAAGTATTATGAACAGAATAAACTCAACGCAAACGCACTAAAATATTATGAAAAGTCAATTGCAGCTGCGCCGGAAGTTGATGATTATTTTTTCGCCTACATCAATTTCTTACAATCGAACGGGATGAATTCAAAAGCCGGGATGCTAATTAAACAAAAACAGCTGTCAGAGATGAATTGATGAACAGAGTTATACTTTTCTTTTTGCTTTTATCAGTTCATCTATTCTCTCAAGAATTTGGGATGGGACTGCTTCTTGATGATACGCTTTATGCAAGCCGTCCACTCTCAGTAAAACTGATGCGCGGAGATTATGCAAATCTTCCAGCATCTTTTTCTTTGAAAGAATATGCGCCTACACCGGGTTATCAAGGTGCTTCCGGTACCTGCGCCGCTTGGTCAGCAGTTTATGGCGGGAAGACAATTCTGGAGGCTATAAAAAACAGATGGACAAGCAAAGAGATTAACGATAACTGTTTCTCTCCATCGTTCGTTTATAATCAAGTAAGAAAATCTGATGGATGCAGCCAGGGTGTTTCGCTTATTAGTGTTCTGGATTTCTTAAAAGAGAATGGAGTCGTTAAATATTCCGACTTTGGATTTGAATGTGAGAGAGAAGTAAAACCCACCGAAAAAGATGCAGCTAAATCGTTTAAGATTTTAGAATACAGAACTATTGCTGATTATAAGTTAGAGCATAAATCGTCTTTTATTAAGAAGAGTCTCTCAGAGAATAAGCCCATTATCGCAGCAATTGATTGTCCAAATTCTTTTAGGAGTGCAAAAGATTTATGGCAGCCCGATTCTTCCGAGTATAAAAACTGGTTCCAAGGGCATGGAATAACCATTGTCGGTTATGACGATAAAAAACTTGGCGGCGCTTTTGAGGTATTGAACAGCTGGGGAACTGCATGGGGGAAAGAAGGTTTTACGTGGATCCGTTATTCTGACTTTGACTTTTTCTGTAGGTACGCGTTTGAACTTATTGATCCGGAACCGGAAAACAGACAGCCGATCCTTTCCGGTTCGCTGCTTTTTAGGGAAGACAACGGTGATGAGATGAAGCTGATTCAATCGGGTGGTGTGTTTGAAACAGTCAAGAATTATCCAACCGGAACGCTCTTTGAACTTCGGATCTCAAACGATGAACCGGCTTATGTTTATGCTTTTGCAACTGATATAACTCTAACAGTAACGAAAATTTTCCCTTCGGAAGCAAACGTTTCCGCATATCTGCCATACAAGAAAAACAATATCGCTATTCCGGATGAAGATAGTTATGCGATGCTTGATGATACTAAAGGGGTAACGTATTACGTTTTTCTATATTCAAAAGAGAAATTAGAATTTGACAAACTTGTTAAAGATTTTGAATTGAGCAGCGGCGGTTTTTCAAAGCGATTCGAATCAGTGTTTGGCAAGATGAGCATTGAGCCGAAGAATATCTCATTTGAT
>Ga0210032_1001126_pt1 | contig 15761 bp, 14 predicted proteins | sample CryGeyCG2114_250_2_FD_185458 | JGI IMG/M metagenome (GOLD analysis project Ga0210032, IMG submission 185458) | Groundwater microbial communities from aquifer - Crystal Geyser CG13_big_fil_rev_8/21/14_2.50 (SPAdes) (version 2) | ecosystem: Environmental > Aquatic > Deep subsurface > Groundwater ... | reverse complement strand
TCCAAGAAGAGTCTATTCATCAACTTCATTCTGAAGTTTATCAGCAACAACAAAGTATTCAGGGGCTCGAAAAAACAGTCGAGCTCTTGAGACAAATGCTTCTGAACTCAGAACAGATTGAAGGGGCCAAATTTGATCCCAAAAATGAAAGGCCACCTCATTACTAATAGATATTTTTTAAACAACAGCTTGATAGCAATTGATAAGGGTTCCCGCTTCTAATTCACCCACGGCTTTATTCAATGTCACTTTTCGTGATACAAATTGCACGGTTGACTCTAAGGCTGCTGAAAAATGACGCACTCTCTCGGTAAGTAAAACTTCCCCTGGTTGGGCCAAGGTTTCTAATCTTGCTGCAAAATTTAAAGCATTGCCCCCTAAATCAGCAATGCCTGTCACATCATTATGGCTGATTTGCACAGGCCCCATATCCATACCCACCCTTAAATGAAAACCTGCGGCAGTCAATACTTTCTGAATCATCAAACCACATTGAACCGCCAGACTTGGGTTGTAAAAAGCAGCACGTAACGAATCCCCTTCCATATTGGGATAAACGGCCTGCCAGCGAGTTAAAATAGGTTTAAGCAATCCCCGAAACAGTTCCAAGCGACTCGACATTTCGACATCAGGCCATTTAGAAAAGTCTTTAAGATCCATAAATAGCACAGTGAGTTGGCGTTGTTGGTTAGCTTGGTGTTCTGCTGCAAGCTCTAACATGCGTGGCCAAAATTGTTCTTTTAAATTAGAAAGTGCAGCTTTGAGATCTTGCTTTAACTTTCGATCTCCACGTAACTCCAATTGTGCAAGATGTAGCTGTTCTATTTCTTGCTTTAAAGCGGTTAGTAATTCTGATGGCTCAAAATCACCCGTATCTGTAATCGCTAAACTCACTTCTGAGTGACCAGGCAGATGCAAGATAGATTCTAATTGGATATGACAACCCCATTGGCTCGCGGTCAAATGTTCCACTAAGAAAGGTAAAGTAGCTAACTCGGCCAATTGTATACAATTGGGATAAGAGATACTGAGGGTTAGGCTATCTCCATATAGGCGCTCAAAATTACCTTTATTAAAACGCTCAAACTCCTTACCTTTTTGATCCCAAGAGCAACTATTACACTGAATTTTTTTAATGGACCATCTTTGAGTTTGTATTCCAGATAACAAAGTATCGTTCAGTATGGCATTATCGAGTTTAGCCTGAGTAAAGTTAACCAATCGTAAATCTGCCTCGGCAAAATTAGCATTTTCGGCATTCACGCTTTGAAAACTTGCTGAACAAGCAGTGACCTTTAATAGATGAGCGTTTTTTAAATTGGACTTATCAAACTGAGCGTTAGATAGATCAGAACCACTAAAATCTGTCCCAGATAGATTACAACCTACCAATCGGGCATTGGCCATTTGGGCATTTTTTAACTGCGATCCTAACAAATTAAAACCAGAAAGATCAACACCTTGTAGATTAACACCATTCAAGCAAGCATGTTTCAAATCGAAGGATGTCAAGTTAATGGATCTTAAGTCCAAACCGACCATACTGATATTGGCAACAACAGCCGTAAGAAAGTCCGCACCTTCTAAAACCGCATGGTCTAGCTTTGTTCCTTTTAGGCGAGCGGCTATAAACCGGGCTCGACGACAGTCTGCTCCCGAAAGATTGGCATTTTGTAAATTGGCATCAATGAAATCAGCGGCCACTAATCGACAACCAGATAAATCAAAACCCGATAAATCCATGCTGGTGAGCTTGCTTCTTGATAAATCAATCTGCAGATCAGGATTATCGGCTCTCCATTGATTCCAAGCCAATGCACCTTGTTTTAGTTGATCAAAATACTGTGTTTTCATAGCGTCGTTTTATTATTTTTATAAAATATTTTTAAATGATGAATTCATTCCCTTGCTACCTCTTGCTCCGAATTTCAAATAAAACTCCGCAAAGGATTTATGAGGTAGCAGGAGTATCTCTTTATTCTTGGGTTATTCAAAAAAACCTTGGTTTTGTTTAATTTTTTCCAACAATATTTTTGCTGGGGTAAAACGGCTGCCATGGATAGTTTCAAAATGTTTTAACTTATCCACAATAACCTGTATACCCTGGCTATCACAATAATGGAATGGCCCTCCTAAAAATGCAGGAAAGCCAAGCCCAAAAACCGCGCCTATATCGCCATCTCGGGCATTATTGAGGATACCCTCTTCTAAACAACGCGCTGCTTCATTCACCATTTGCAAAACACATCGTTCAGCAATTTCAACAGCATCCATATTATTGTGTGCCTGAATCCCTAAATCTTTATAAACTGACTCATCAACAACTTTAGGGCCTTTACCATTAGCTTGATAAACATAAAAACCTTTTTTATTTTTTTTTCCCTTACGTCCAGCGTCAATTAATTTAGAAAATGATGCTGGGGGTGCCATTCGCTCACCAAAGGCACTTTCCAAAATTGGGGCAATTTTAGTCCCCACATCAATACCCACTTCATCCAACAAAGTGATAGGACCAATAGGAAATCCATACTTTTTAAGGGCACTATCAATTTTATCTATAGCCACCCCTTCTGCCACTATATGACCCGCTTCATTCATGTAGGGCGCTAAAATTCTAGAGGTATAAAAACCTGGACCATCATTGACTACAATAACAGTTTTACCTTGTTTTTTACCAAAGGCAACAGAGCGCGCGACGACCTCTGCTGAAGTTTTCGGGGTTTTGATAATCTCTAATAGAGGCATTTTATCCACAGGAGAAAAATAATGCAGTCCAATTACAGTTTCTGGATGTTGGCTGGCTTTGGCAATCTCACTGATGGGGATTGAAGAGGTATTGGTTGCAAAAATGATATCCGCTCGACCTATTTTTTCCACCTCTCTGAGCATTTGTTGTTTGAGTTGTAAATCTTCAAAAACCGCCTCAATTACTATATCGACTTGGGCAAAACCACTGTAGTCCGTTGTTCCCGTCAACATGGACATTTTTTCAGCTTTTTGCGAAAGACTGATGTAACCTTTTTTAAGGCGTTTATCATAAATATTGTGAGAGTACTTTAAACCATGTAATACCCCATCAGCATCTCGATCTTTTAATCGCACAGGGATATTGGCTTTTTCAATAGAAACATAAGCGATACCAGCCCCCATGAGACCGCCACCAAGAACACCTACCGAACTAACAGGCTTCAATTCAGCTAGCTGAGCAAAATCCTTTTCAGCTATTCCGCTTTCTTTTTTAAGTTCCGTCGAAGCAAAGAATAAACCAATCAATTGTTTCGCTTCTGCAGATTTTACTAATTCGCCAAATAATTCGGCTTCTTTGGCATAACCCACTGCCTCACCTAACTCCGCCCCTGCTTCAACACAATCAATGATATATTCAGGCGCTGGATAATTCCCCAATGTTTTAGCCAACAACTTTTTTCTGGCTTGTTGGAATAAAATTTGTCTTCCCCATTTGTTGTCTTCTAGCGCCCAACGCATCAGTGCCGCTGTAGTTAAAGAAGATTTCTGGCGTGAGAACTTACCCGCTCGGATTTTATTCACTAATTCATAAGCAGCTTTAACAAGATTGGATTGTGGAGTGACTTCATCCACTAACCCCAACTTTTTAGCCTGTTTCGGTTTTAATTGACGGCCGGTTAGCATCATATCTAATGCATTGGCAATACCAATTAACTTAGGAAGACGTTGAGTCCCGCCCCCTCCTGGTAATAAACCTAATTGTACTTCGGGTAAACCAAGAGTAGTTTTAAGGCTATCCGTACAAACTCTGCCATGACAGGCCAGCGCTAATTCAAGGCCTCCACCTAAACAAGGCCCATGAATAGCGGCCACGACAGGAATGCCTAAGTCATTCATTTGTTGAAAAGTTTGATGTCCCACTCGAGACACTTCAACAGCATCTTGAATGGTTTTTAATTTTTCCAATACTTTGATATCGGCACCAGCGATAAACCCATCGGGTTTGCCACTGATAATCACAACACCATGCACGTCCTTGTTGTTTTTGATTTGGGTAAAAATGGCTTGAATTTGATCAGCAAATTCTGCCTTTAAAGTATTTTGTGGTTCATTTTTTACATCAATACGAATGGTGGCAATGTGATTTTCTTGAAAAATCAACTCGAAGCTAGATGTTGATGTCATGTTATTCAGCCTCCACTATCATTGCACTGGCTAAACCACCGGCAGCACAGGCTGTTGCCAAGCCAAACCCTCCACCACGTCGTTTCAACTCACCTAAAAGTTGAGTGATTTGTCTACCTCCAGTGGCTGCAAAAGGATGACCATAAGCAATGGAGCCACCCAATACATTAAATTTATTCATATCAATTTCACCAATAATCTCATCTCTTCCTAATTTCTCTTGTGCAAATTTTTTGGACGCAAAAGCTTGTATATTACACAATGTTTGAGCGGCAAAGGCTTCGTGCATATCAATGAGAGAAATGTCAGAAAGTTTCATCTTCATTTCGGCAAGTACTTTAGGGGTTGCATAACTCGGTCCCATCAGCATGTCAGTCCTAGCTCCAATGGCGAAGTTGGAATAAGCTCTAATATATCCGAGGGGTTGATAACCATCTGCTTTAGCGCGTTCTTCACTCATCAATAATAATGCCGAGGCACCATCGGTTAAAGGCGTTGCATTGGCCGCAGTGACAGTACCATGCAATTTATCAAAGGCGGGTCTTAATTTATCATAAGCCTCTCTTTGACTATCAAAACGAATATTATTGTCTTTAGAAACAGCTTGGTTAAAAGGTTCTACAAAACAAGTCATCACTTCATTATCCAAACAGCCTAATTCCCAAGCCTTCGATGCAAGCTGATGTGAACGATGAGCAAAATCATCTTGAGCAATTCTTGAAATATCATGATCTCTTGCCATTTGCTCAGCATTTTGTCCCATGGTTAAACCTGTAGAATATTCAGTCACGGAAGGTGGAACTGGTATCAGATCGCCAGGACGTAATTGACTGAGTAATTTTAACTTTTCACTCATTGAACGAGCTTTACCGAGGGCGACTAAAATCGCCGATAATCTTTTGGAAACCTGAATGGGGACAACACTGGATGAATCAGCACCGCCAGAAATACCAATGCTAATTCTTCCTAATCGGATCGAATCAGCCACACAAGCCGTTGTTTGATAACCAGTCGCACAGGCCTTTGAGACACTAAAAGCATCGGTATTCACATTCATGCCATTGCCCAAAATAATCTCTCTGGCAATGTTTGGCGCCTCAGGAATGGCTAAAACGCTCCCAAAAACCAATTGCTCAATTAATTGAGCATCTAACTCCATGCGGATCAGCAGCTCTTTAACCACCATTTTACCGAGGTCTAATGAATTAGCACTTTTAAAAGAAGTCGATTGGCGCACAAAAGGCGTTCGTAAACCAGCTACAACAGCAACCCGATCTGATTTTTTGGCGCTAGGTTTGCGAGTTTTTTTGATGGTACTCGTCACTTCCGTCCCTGCCTCCTTCCCCCCTTCTATTGAAGAGGCTTTATCTTTTTTAATGACTTTTGCTTTCTTAGGTGAGGATTTTTTTAGAGGCTTATCTGAGGTATTTTCCATGAGGACTCCCATTCACAACATTTTTTGGGTTTCAGTCATCTAATATAAACGATGCTGGACTTAAGGTAGTCTAATGATTGTTTAAAAAAATCAAACTGCATAAATTTCAATCAGTACCTGATAAAATCAATTGGATCAAATAAGTAGCATAGACCATTTTGGGACAAAAAACCCTAGTCATCTCGTTAAAATTGTTAAAATTTATTTTTTATGCTTTTTTTTGGGAACTATTTGAGACATTTTATATCTAAGCCCAAGATTGAACAATGGCGGTTTTATTTATACATTAAAAATTATATACTTACGCTACTTCTTATTGCAGGTAGTAAAAGACTTCAAATGCACTTTAAAACAGCATAAGTATATACTCCAGTGAATTTAAACCTAAGGTTAAATATGAATAATATTAAGAAAATCCAATCTTATCTGGAAACTCAAATTTTAGGGCAAGAAAGCCTGGTTGAAAGATTATTAATAGCTCTACTTTCTGATGGTCATATTCTGGTAGAAGGCGCTCCAGGTTTAGCAAAAACCCGTGCAGTTAGGGCACTATCCCAAGTAATCGAAGGTGCATTTCACCGAATCCAATTTACCGCAGATTTATTGCCTGCAGACATTACAGGCACAGATATTTTTAGACCCCAAGATGCCAGTTTTGTGTTTCAGCAAGGGCCTGTATTTAACAACTTTTTATTGGCGGATGAAATCAACCGTGCACCAGCTAAAGTCCAAGCCGCTTTATTGGAGGCCATGGGAGAAAGACAAATTACTGTGGGTAATAAGACCATGGAACTCCCCTCCCCATTTTTAGTGATGGCGACTCAAAATCCTATTGAGCAAGAAGGCACTTATCCACTTCCTGAAGCCCAACTTGATCGTTTTTTAATCCATGTGATAGTCGACTTCCCTCATTACAGCGCCGAAAAGAAGATTTTAACCTTATCTCGCTTAGAAGCCAATTCATCACAAAAAACTGCTCATCCGGTTGAGACATTATTAACTCAGTTTGAACTCAAACAGATCCGCGATGAGGTGTTAAATATCTATATGGCTGAAGATGTGGAAGACTACCTTGTTGCACTTATCCAAGCCACTCGCACACCAGAAAAATATTCTAAACAACTCGATGAATGGATTGAATTTGGCGCAAGCCCAAGAGCCACCATTGGTTTAGATAGAGCCGCAAGAGCCAGAGCCTATTTACAAGGTCGTGATTATGTCACCCCAGAAGATCTGCAAAACTTACTTCCAGATATTTTACGTCATAGATTGATATTAAAGTATCAAGCAGAAGCAACTGGTGTAACAACTGGCGATGCTATCACCGAAATTATCAAACTGGTACCAGCACCCTAATGATTTCAGATATGCAATTTCAAGATGGGATTCATCTACAACTTTCCGAGTTGTTGGGTGCCTCTTTACCTCGTTTTCAATTGGTAAAAAGTAAAAGAAAATTACCCAGTATGGCCACATTAAATGGTCAGACTCGATCAAGATTTCGCGGACAGGGTATGGAGTTTGAAGAAGTGCGAGCCTATTTGCCCGGTGATGATATCCGCAACATAGACTGGCGTGTAACAGCTAGAACCGGCACCACACATACCAAAGTTTTTACCGAAGACAAGGAGCAACTTGTTTTTGGTATTTTGAATCAACAACAGCGTTTATTTTTTGGTTCTAAAAAAGCCCTGAAATCTGTCATCGCAGCACATTATTTTGCCAATATTTTAAATCAAGCTCGTGATCAAGGTCATCGAGTTGGTGCATTTTTGTTTGATGATCATAATCATAGAGAATTTAAACCCTCTAATCGTCGCAAGCATTTAATGCATATACTGTCTGATGTAGAAAAAAATCATAATCTGCAAATAGAACAGATCAAAACATCAGGATTTGAAACGCAGCAACATCAGGGTGACAATCTCAGCGCAACTTTACAACGTCTCACCAAAATAGCACGACCAGGCAGTAAAATTCATATTATCAGTGATCTTTTACCAGATGCTGACAAAATATGGGAAAGCATCTCTTTGCTTGCAAGGCACAATCAACTTCAGATATGGTGTATCATTGATATTTTGGATTGGTTTATTCCCAGTGCCAACGAGCTAACCATCAGTGATGGAAACCAAAAAAAAACGCTTTGGTTTAGTAAAAACCGCTCTCAACAATATCAAAATGATTTTCTGACCAAGATTCAGAATATGCAAAATAAAGTTTGGCAATCTGGTGCAGAACTTCATCTACTAGGCTCGCTCCCTAACCAACTAGAAACGCATACGAAACCCCATGCCACAAATTAACTCAAACCCTATCCCCATCCCGGCTTCTAATGGTACGACGAATAGTTCAATACAATTAGAAGATATTATTATTCAACCTCACACTGACTGGTGGCCTCCTGCTATTGGTTGGTGGCTTTTAATCAGTTTTTTATTGGTGGCATTCAGCTATTTATTGCGCAAGTGGTTTTTAAAAAGACAATTTTTTTCAGCTTATCGACAAGCCCTTAAAAAAATCATTTGGCTAGAAAAATTATTAAATGCTCATGAGATCCCAGCAACAGATGCAGTAAAAATCATCGATAAAATATTGAAACAACTGTTGGTCAATTATGACAAATCACAAAAATCTATCTCCCTAACAGGCATTCCATTAAAATCTTGGATTCAACAGCATGTCCCCATCATTTCAACAGCGCTCGATCCTTTATTTAATGAAGTGCTCTATAAAAATAAAACCATTGATAATAAAGAGGCCAAGTTGCTGATCCAAGCAATAAAACCTCTATCTAAACAACTGATTATTAGCCTAAAAACTCAGAGCCATACAAGATGATAACATTGAATGAACCATGGGTTTTATTGCTCATTCCCCTGCCCATTATTGTACGCTATACCTTGAGCAAAACCTCGCAAACACAACAAAATGCATTATTGACGCCATTTTTTCAACAATGGAGCCAACAAACTTCATCTTTAGAAGAGATGGCCTCAACACGCTTACCCTTATTACTCGCCAGCATCTGTTGGTTACTATTGGTGTTGTCTGCTGCTAACCCTTTGTGGATTGGAGATCCCATCGTGCAGCCCAGAGAAGGCAGAGAGATCATGTTGGCGATGGATATTTCTGGAAGTATGGAGGAGAGGGATATGATCACTTCAAAAGGAAACTATCGTCGCATAGACGTGGTAAAAGCGGTACTGAGTGATTTTGCATCCAGAAGAGAAAACGACAAATTAGGTTTGATCTTATTTGGGCAACAGGCTTTTTTGCAAACCCCTTTAACTTTTGACCATCAAACCATTCAAAAAATGTTAGATGAAGCAATTATTGGTTTGGCCGGCGCTAATGCAACCGCGATTGGAGATGCGATTGGACTCGTCGTTAAACGCTTTCAATCACGTAAAGCCAAGGATAAAGTTTTGATCCTACTAACGGATGGCGTCAACAATACTGGTTTAGTCACGCCTGATAAAGCAGCTGAACTGGCTGCCAGCCAAGGTATTAAAATCTATACTATCGGCGTAGGTGCAGGAGAAATGCAGGTATCGAGTATTTTTGGTACCAGAACAGTGAATCCATCCGCTGACTTAGATGAAGTCTCTTTAAAATATATCGCCAAAACCACAGGTGGACGTTACTTCCGTGCCAAAGATCCCAAAGAGTTACAGCAAATTTATCAACTTATCGATAAATTAGAACCCATTACTTCAAAAAGTATCACCATAAGACCACAAAAGTCACTTTTTTATTGGTCATTATTTGCTGCAATAATATTAGCATTGGTCAGTGTACTATTTATCCAACGCCATCATCTATCCCCTTTTAACAGCCCCCAAAAGGAGGTAAATTAATGGACGCATTTACTCAGATCAATTGGAGTCAATTTCATTTAATTCGCCCCTATGCTTTACTTTTAATTCCAATTCTAGTGATATTTCATTACTGGGTTACAAACAAAAGTAAAAATTCCAGCGGTTGGAGCCAACTTGTCGATAAAAATCTATTTAACTGGTTAATTATCGACAATCAGAAAGTTAAAAAAAATAATACTCGCCTGTTCGGCCTATTTGTTTATGCGAGTATTTTAATGGCGGCTCTAGCGGCTTCCGGACCAACTTGGGTTGAAGAAAAAGTACCCGTCTCGGCCTCAGCCTCACATTCTGTCATTGTTTTAGATCTATCCCCTTCCATGAAAGCCGAAGACATGGTACCCAACCGTTTGCAGAATGCTAAATTCAAGATAATGAATCTACTACAGAATTGGCGTGAAGGATTGGTTTCCTTAGTGGCTTATTCAAATGATGGCTATGTGATTGCCCCTTTAACGGATGACACACAAACAATTATTAATTTGATTCCCGTCCTTGATCCTAGCATTATGCCCGGGCAAGGTTCAGCTGTTGATAAAGGGATTGAACAAGCGATTGAATTACTCAATCAAGCTGGATTTCATGATGGTGATATCTTATTAGTTACTGATGGTATTAGCGCCAAGAGATTGGATAAAATTAACGATATTCTTGATGGTAAACCTTATCGATTAAGCGTGATAGGTATAGGATCTATTGAAGGCGCACCTATCCCAAATTCTGACACGGGACAATTCACCACAGATGCATCTGGCGCTATTATTATTGCGAAATTAGATGAAAGCAACTTAAAGACGTTAACGATCCGTCAGAGAGGTCTTTATCAAAAAGCCACTGCGACTGATGATGATGTTAATCTTTGGCTTAATCTTATTAACACCAATGATCCCAGTACATTCTCTCAATTGAAAAATCAACAAGTTACCCAATGGCTAGATATGGGGGCCTATTTTTTATGGCCTCTATTATTCATAGTGGCTTACTTTTTCCGTCAAGGTGTTTTATTTAGCTTTTTATTGATCAGTATCTTTAGCCTTCAATCCCACAAAATATACGCCACCAACACGCCAGATAAACTAGAACAATCAAAACCTCCGCTGCAAGCAGAAAAAAGCAACGAGCCCTCTTCCTTAGAAAAAATCTGGAATGCTCTCTGGTATAAACAAGATCAGCTTGGCGACAAGGCGCTAAAAAATGACGACTTTGATAGTGCTTTAAAATATTTTGATAAGCCATTAGATAAAGGCAATGCGCTTTATCGTGCAAGGAAATATGATGAAGCCAATGAAACCTATGCCAAAGCCTCTGGTGCCATTGCAAGATACAATCAGGGCAATGCCTTAGCACAACTTCAAAAATACGATGATGCCATTCAATCTTATGAGGAGGCCCTTAAAGAAAAGCCCGAATTTCCACAAGCCAAGAAAAATATTGAAATCGTTAAGGCTTTAAAAAAACAACAACAAAATAAAGAAAACAAAGACAATAAAGACAATAAAGATCAAAAGAACAAACAGGAGCAACAAAAGGATCAGAGTCAACAACAAGATCAAAAAGACAATAACATGCAAAAAAATAATGACGAACAAAATACGCAGCAACAAGATCCTAAAAAAGATCAGCAAGATAATGATCAATCACAAAATAAAGATGACAAAGATAAAAATGCAGATAAAGACAGAGAACAGAATAAAGAACAACAAGCTAAGCAAGCTGATGATCCAAAAGATCAAGATAAAAAAGATGTTCAGTCTTTAAATAAAGATAAAGATAAAGATCTTAAAAACCAACAAGAAGAAAACATCAAGCAATGGTTAAGACAAATACCAGACGATCCTGCCATTTTGTTAAGAAACAAATTGAAAGTAGAACAGAATCGTCGTGCACCCTCCACCACGCCGTCTAAAGAGGAACAAGAATGGTAAGAAAATTATTTTCTTTTTGTTTATTGTTGTGTGTCGGCATTCTGCCTGTGATGGCAAAAGTCACAGCAACTTTGGATAGAACCACCGTTAAAGTGGACGAAACGATGACGCTCGTTATAAACAGTGACTCACCGTTGAACGCCTCACCTGATTTGTCCGTTATGCCCGATAAAATCCAGGTTTTACAACAAATGCAATTTTCAAACTCTCAATATATTAATGGACAGAGAACCTATAAAGGTGGCTGGCAAATCCAACTGATTGCCGTCGATCAGGGTGTAACTCAAATACCTTCCATTCAGGTGGGCAATGAATCGACCCAACCAATTGATGTGCATATCTTGCCAAGTAACAATGCAAATCAGGGAGAGCTGAAACCTTTCTACCTGGAAGCCGAACTCTCCAATCCAAATCCTTTTGTGCAAGAGCAAACAGTTTTAACCATCAAAGTTCACTCCGACGCCGATATCGATAATGCACAAATTAAAGCCCCCTCTATCTCAAATGCATTTATTACACCTTTAGGTACTCCTGCCCAATATGTCACCCGTGAACAAGAGACTCTTTACAGAATTTGGGAATTCAAATATAGCATCGCCTCGCAAACTGCTGGAACGCTCCAAGTTCCCTCTTTTATCTTTCAAGGTGACAAGATCATTCGACACCGTACCCGAGGTCCACTTTCACTACTATCCCCACAAACAAGACCGGTTCAATTAAAAACGAAAGCACTGGACTTAACCATTAAGCCTGCAAAAGATCTGTCTACAACTTGGCTTCCAGCACAACATCTAACTTTGGAAAGTTACTGGAGACCTCCATTCAAAAAATTAAAAGTCGGAGAGCCTGTCACCAGAATCATTGAGATTAAAGCCAAAGGCTTAGATGCAGCACAACTTCCAGAATTTAAAATGGAACCCATTGATGGTTTATCTTGGTTCCCTAATCAAGCCATTCGTAACAATAAAATAGAAAACGGACAGATTGAGGGATCGGTCTTGCAACGTATAGCACTTATGCCCAATAAAGCGGGTCACTATACATTGCCAGCACTTAATGTACGTTGGTGGGATCTCCAAACCAATAGTTTTAAAACAGAAACTATGGATGCATTAGAAGTCGATGTCACAGGCATTCCCATTATAAATCCGGTAACTCAACAGGATATTAGTCATCCACTTGGCCTAAAGCCTGTTGCTGTTCAAAATGCCGAGTTGATGGAGAAAAACTCTCAACAACTCCTTATTTGGCGCGCTATCGCGATAACAACAATGCTACTTTGGGTACTCACAATGTTAGCTTGGCGTATCAGTACATCTAAAAAGTCTTCTTTAGACAGCGTAGAGCCAAATGCTATTCCGAGCAGGAATGAGCCAATTTCATGGAAAAAGCTCGCTAAACTCATAGCTAAAAAATCACCTCTGGAAGCTTATAATTTGCTAAAACATAACCTCCCTGAAAAAATTACAAATATTGAAAATCTTATGGAAATTCTCAGAGATAATGGCGAAAATGAATCAGCGTCCCTTATTCAGGAACTCTCAGAAATGGTATACTCTAAAGAACAGCAACCCAAAATCAACCCTTTATTGGTAGATTGTATTGCTGCATTGGAAACTCAACTCAATCGACATAAAAAATCAGCGAATCAAGATTATAAAAATATCATAAACCTCTATACACAGGATAAATAAAATGAATTTCAAAAACACCAAAGCCATTGTGAGCGGTGGAGCTTCGGGCTTAGGATTAGGACTGGTTCAAGCCATCATTGCCCAGGGTGGCCAAGTTGCCATTTTAGATATTAATGATGAGCAGGGTTTAAAGCTAGAAAATGAATTAGGTTCACAGGTTAAATTTTATAAAGTTGATATCACTAAAGAAGACCAAGTTGATCAAGCTGTGGATGCTGCTTGTGCGCTTTTCTCTGGCTTAAACCTAGCGGTAAGTTGCGCTGGTATTTTGGGTAATGGAAAACTTTTAGGCAGAAATGGTCCCATGGCTTTAGACTTCTTTAAGAAAGTAGTTGATATTAATCTTATTGGTTCATTTCTATTAACCAGAGCTGCGGCAAGAATTTTTGTAGAACAACCCGAAAATGCTCAAGGCGAAAGAGGTGTTATCGTACATACAGCTTCTATAGCAGCTTATGAAGGTCAATTAGGACAGGTTGCCTATTCAGCGACTAAATCGGCGATTGTAGGCATGATTCTCCCTCTAGCTAGAGAACTTTCAAGAAGTGGCATTCGCATAATGGCGATTGCTCCAGGGATGTTTGGCACGCCAATGCTCAATAATGTCACGGATGATATTAAAGAAAAACTCTGTGCAAGCGTCCCCTTCCCCGCTCGCTTTGGCACAGTAGAAGAATATGCAGCAATGGTGGACACCATTGTAGGAAACCAAATGTTAAATGGTAGTGTTATTCGATTAGATGGTGCTGCCAGACTCCAATAGATTTTCTATCAGCAAAAAAAACCCTGAGATTAATCTTCAGGGTTTTTTGATTTAAAATTTTTTTATTCTTATTCTACTGAATCAACCTTATCATATCCTTGTGATTCAAGTTCATCATTCACGCAACTCAATACGTATTTAGACTTGTCCTCATCTGCAACTTGGTCTTCTTTAGCATAATTTTCACACTGAGTTTTAGCATTATTAATCACTTCTTTTGGTGCTGGATTTGAAGATTCATCAGCATTTACATGGCTAACAAAACCCATTAAAGCGACTAAAAGAATACTTATCAATTTAATTTTCATTTTTGTTCCTAGAGGTTTATTAAAGGGGACTGAAAGAAAATGCAAATTATCATTAACAGGCTCAATTCACCAACAAAATGTTTTATCATTGAAAACAAAATATATTTATGGGCGTTGGCTGAGATATTTAGCAATAATAATGATGTACATTCGCACTCCACTCGTTTTGGAGGAGATCTGCACCTGTCCCAAACCAACGTACCTTCTTGCCTGGCTTCGCCCGCTTCGCATGGCGAAGCTTGGGCTGCGGCACTATTCCGATCTAAAGGCCGGGATCTAAAACCTATCCTTGCTGGAAAATGCTGCGAAGCTTCTGTCGTGGTCAATACATCAGAATGAATGCAGTCAAATTAAACGCCTATTCACTCATCAGGCACAAAAAAAATGAAGAAATTTAAGGTTATCTTTTTTCTTCCATCAGGCCAATAAGATTTCCATCAGGATCCTTTAAAAAACTTGACCATAAATCATGATCAGGAAACTTGGCCACCAGTTGAGGTAATCGTTCAGAAACGGCATTGAGTTGGACTAATTGTTGGTGAGTAGACTCAATATCAGGAACCTGAAAATAGAGGATAGAATTATTTCCAACAATCCCAGCACCCAGTGGGGTTGTCAACATCAGGCGGATACCATTAGCGTTCAAGAAGGCCAGATTCCCTCCTGCACGAAACAAGAACTCTAACCCTAAGATATCGCGATAAAAAGTTAAGGCCAGATCCACATCACTAACGGTAATCGCTATCTGTTTAATAACACTGAGTTGAATACTTGGCCTATTAGAACTCATTGATTGTGTTCGATAAGTTAATAAAGGTGTCTTGTTCTAGGTTGAAGTAATTTTTTTCTAATCGCAATCACGGCCGTGGCTAAATTAGAATTGTACTTGAAACAACTTTTGGGCTTAATTGATTTTTTAATCAACCCATCCCAATCTTTCCACTGATTATAGGTGTTTTTATCTTCAGGATCTTCGTACATAAAATCTGATGCCATAGGAATATACATATTTATCTCCAATTACTTTGTTGTAGATATATTAAAACATGGCAATCTGAATTAAATAGGGTTTAATTGTGGCGAAAATGTGGCTTTTAACACCTTTGCCTAAATGGGTCGGCTGTATGACTAGACTTGAGTGCTCAGAACACGGTGCCTCGCTATTTCATGTGGGTAGATCAAACTCTAGTTATGCAGTTAATAGATAGGCCATATCAATAAAATTCTTGTTTGAACGATAACATCTCGCCCGACTTTTGGCTGACTGGATTAAACTGTTCAGCCCTTCCAGCAGACCTGTTTGCGTATTTCCACCCTCGCCGATCACTCCTTAATATTTAGCCCGATCACTCAATAACATCCAAGCCGATCGCTTAATAACATGCAACTCGATCACTTTTGCCCATAATGCAGCATCTAGCATCTTGGGACACCCATGTAGTGGTCAACTTTTTTTGGCCACCCAATTAGAAGTTTTCCAAAAAAACTTTTCTTTACTGTTCGGTGATAATCCTAAGTTATGACTATGTGGTCTCACAGAATTGTAATACCGATAGATATAATCTCGAACCGAACTCTCTGCAATCACTATGCTGCTATAACCTTT
>Ga0210032_1001111_pt1 | contig 15918 bp, 16 predicted proteins | sample CryGeyCG2114_250_2_FD_185458 | JGI IMG/M metagenome (GOLD analysis project Ga0210032, IMG submission 185458) | Groundwater microbial communities from aquifer - Crystal Geyser CG13_big_fil_rev_8/21/14_2.50 (SPAdes) (version 2) | ecosystem: Environmental > Aquatic > Deep subsurface > Groundwater ... | reverse complement strand
CAACAACCTGAACATTTCTTACATCTTTTCTTGTAACTTTTATTCACTCTTGTAAAAGTAAAGGAGTATTTGGCTTTACAATACCAAATACTCCTTATTTTAGCCACACACTATTTTCTATTATGCCTTAGTTTTTATTTCTTCGACTGCTTTTAAGGGAAGATTCGTTCGTTCTATCACACTATTAGCAAGTTCTTTGGCGATAAAAGCCGATTCCGAACTGACGAACTCAAATATTCACATCGCTGCGAGAGATGATCCATGGACTCTTTTGATGATTGCTACCGATTCCATTTCAGCGAATCGTTCATTGTTTTCCCCTCACTCTTTTAAGGTCTTTTCGAAATTTTTCATAAAGTATCTTTTGTTATTTTATACGATTTTTTTATCGAAGAATATTACGTTCCTGTTGTTCCAGATATACATGATTACGTATGTACTGAAGAATTTTACGTTCTTTTATATCGTTAGTCGATCGAATTTTATTATCTAATAAATCCAATATTTGGATAAAGAGAATATCTCGATTATTTTTGGAATCAATCTTTTCTACTATAGAAAGGGTAATCTTATCAAGAACTGTTGTAATAGTTCGCGGAAAACGTTTATTCTGAGTGTAATCATATCCTATGAATGCAGGATTGGCGAAATCGATTCCGAGTAAAGCGAAATCTGTGGTGGATACGGAAGTAACTGGAATCGAAACAATAGTTGTTTGAGTACTCGGCTGAACTACAGTTGTAGAAGATTTATATGAGAGAATTCCATTGCTCTCAAAAACGAGACGAAGATGAAGATTTTCCAAAATCCTTTTTTCTTTTTCACTATTACTTCGTTTCCAGTAACTAAAAAGATAAGCATCTACCGCTTTATAATACGCTGTTTTCTTTGTTATATTTCCTTGGGATTTCTGCTCAATGGTTGTTACTATTTTTGTGATGATTCATCGAAGTTCGTTGCTGACATTTTGAGGAAATCGTTTATTACTCTGAAATTGGTACGTGTTTATAACTGGATTATTATCGAGAAACCCTCATTCAGAAATAGAAACTATCGAAGGAGTCATAGAAGGAATTATAGGGGAAATTATATTTCCTGTGCTGGTATTTACTGGAGCAGTTCCACAAGTTCCATCATAATAACTTGGAGAATAATCTCTTCCAGAACAACTGTCCATAGAAAGACTACTTCCTCAACCACCAGAAGATACAGGAGGAGTAGTTGTAACTACTGGAGGAGTTACTACAATCGGTTCTCCGGATACGAGAGCAAAATATGAAAATGCATTAGTTGGAAATGAAAGAACTCATTCAATGACACTATTTGTTCCGATAGTGGTCCATGTTATACCATCTTCACTTCTGAGAATAGTATATGGTCTACTACTTACCATCCCAGAAACACTTAATGTTACATCTTGATTCAAGTTCATTTGAACACCGAGAGTATCAGCACCAACTTTTATAATCTTCTCGATGTTCATAGCAGAAAGTAATGTTCCACTGGAAGTGATTGCTCCAGATGAAACGAAGAAATTCTTATCTACGGCTTCTCCGAGTATAAAACCTCCATTCCATGCAATCGAACCAGAAGAAGAAACAATACTGTCTATCTGGGTTGTTCCTGTTCCAAGATTTATAGAGATTCCATCTCGGGCAGTAATAACGGAAGTTGTTCCTGTTCCATTATTTGCAAGTGTAATAGCCGTGGCTCCAGTGAGTGAGAGAGTTCCAGAAAAAATCCTATTGTTATGAGCATATACAACAGTATCTGTCGTTGTGGAAATAGTAGTTCCGGTACTTGTCCCGACTCGTATATCTGGGATATTGAGACTTCCTGTTAAAATAGTTTCCCTATATTGGTTATCGATAGCACGGATTCGATAGACATACGGAGAATTTTTTCCAATGATTCCTACATTAAAAACATAAGATCCATTCGATTTCTTGAGAAGATTATCGACATAATATTGGGGATAACTTCTAAGATTTGAGAAATTTGGTCCGTAATCTATTATAAAATTGGATCCATAGTCTATATTGAAATTTGGGTCTTCTATCTGAAATGGTACAGTAAGTCGAGTATTATTGCTATTGTAACCAGGAAGAAATTCATTTCTCGCAAGAACAAATTTTGGAGGAGCATTTTCTATATTATCCTCAAGTCGATTTATATCTGTAAAATAAAATGAATCGGAAAGTCCATAGAGTGCATTAAAAATCTTTCCATACATAGAACGATAATCGATTCCCACACCGAGCCAATTATATTTTTCTTTCAAAAGATCTATATTTCCATAGATTTTCTGTGGAAGATTTGCTTGAAGTGTTGGATTATTTGTAAGTACAAATACTCATCAACCCTGACCATGATCTGTTCAGAGATCTCCATTTACACGAATGGTTCGTCCAAATTCCGAATAGATAACAATTGTAATATTTTGTGAGTTTTTGACAGAGTTAAAGAATTCAGTTGCGTTTGAAACTACTCGACCGATATTATAATTGAGATCTTTTGGAATATTATTTGGATCGAAATTAGAACTAGGTGCAAGTTGATTGGAATGCGTATCATATCCTCCATCTGCTTGCATATAAAATGTTTTCCCAACTCATGAAGAGAGAAGAGATTGGAGAAATGAGAAATTACTTGCATTTCCCCATCCTGAACCATTTGGTCCGCCATTTGCTACTGAGATAGCTGCTACTTCATCGATTTTTGCTGCATTTTTAAATACTCCATGAGTTGTGCCTGGATAGGTTCTTGAAGCAAAGACATCTCGAAACAGATTGAGTTGATTGATTTTTTCAGTTGTTGCTATAGGAGCATAATTTGTAAAAGTTGCTCCAGATGGTCCAATGTTTATATAGTTTCCATTTCGGAAAATATTTGGACGTTTTCCCGAAAGAGAAATAGTATTACTTTGCTCCATCTCAGTTTTTATAATATGTCCAAACGCTCCATCATCTTCTGAAAGTGTCACATTACTATAAGAAGTGATTTGTTTTTGTGCGGCATCATGATCTCGCGAATGTCTGGAAGTTCCAACACGATTGAAAATACGGAGATTGTTTGAATCATAGAGTGATTTGAGAGATGGACCATTTACTCATGAATACGACAGAGCATTATTCATATAAAAATCTCCAAGATCAGTAAGATTTTGAGGTGCTATAGCAATAGTTCCAGCACTATTTGTTCGAAGGGATTGATAATTTTCATACTGATCTTTTTGAATGATTCCATGAAGCCAATCATATCATCCAGAAAGCTCAATAAATACAAGTTTATTTGCAGTCGAACTTATAGGAGAGGGAGTTGTATTTTCTGTAATAGGTGCAATATCGTATCCTGTCTGAAGAATAAATTCTGGAGAAGCAAGAATAAGTGCTATTATACCACGGATTTTCGTATTTTGTGTCAGTATGTTTGTTGGATCAAAAATAATATTTGCACCAGTATTATCAGTAGTTGCATAAGTTCGTATTTTTGTTTTTACTGATTCAGGAAGTCGTCTGGAGGATAATATAGTATCTTCGATTTGTGTGACAACTTCATCGACATTTGAGTGGCGCGTAAGGATAGCGGAAGGATCTATAGGAAATGACCCACTAAAACTTGTATAGGTTGCTCCGGAATATACAAACGATCCTGATGAAACAGTAAGTTCGAAATTTGAAAGATCAATATTACCCTGATCAATTGAAAGAGTTCCTGATCCGAGTTCGACGGAAAAGTTTGGAAAAGAAACTGTACCTCCATTATAATCAAAAGAAGTTCCTGATCCGAGCGTAATAGTTCCTGTTCCTACGATGGATACAGTCCCAGAATACATATTGAATACCGAGGTAGTTACTGAATTATTGGAACCAGAAAGAGTTATACTGGTAGTCGGTACGATATTGGAAAAAAGATAACTTCCAGCAGTAGTTGTAGAAGCAAGACGGGTTGCAAAACTAATCCACTGATTTTCCGTATAGGCAGTAAACCATTTATTAGTATCATCGAATCATTCTCGACCGAAAACGCTTCCAGGAAAATATGGTGTCCATCCGAGAAAATTAAGAAGATTTGTATCGTAAATTCGAGGATCAAAAGTGAGAGGATCTTTATCATGAAGAATCTTTAGAGTTCCGATGGTGAGTTCAAGAGGATTCTTGTACGATATTCCATTCATGGAAATATTGGAATAAAGTAAATCGCTTGAGAGCAATGTTTTTACGCTTGGAAGTATTTCGAAATTATTTGTACGAATATTCTGAGCTATTGTATCGAGCTCGCTTCGAGTTGGTTTTCCATGGATATAGAAACGGAAAAGTCGGTCTGCAAGGAAGAGGGAAATAGCTTCCGCTCTTTGTGCAAAAATATAATCGATAGTATTATCAGTAAGTCCATTATTTCCTGAAATAGGAGTTTGAATAGCACCTAAATCTAACGTTCCTGAACCGCTGTCGTAAAAAGAGGAAAACGGATTAGAGGAAAGAGTTCCTGAAAGGAAGAGTACTCCGGTTGAAGTATTATGCTGTAGAGCATCATAACTTACTATATGGGTAGTAGTATCCGATCGGAGTCCTGTGAGAATTTTTGCGAGAGCTGCAACATCGGTTTCTTCATAATTTCTGACACTTCCGAGTTCTTTTGAATCCCCATTCTTGTATTCTCCCATGAGAAAAAGTTGGAGAAGTTCTCGGGCATAATTTTCATTTGGATAGTTTTTATTTGATCCATCCAAAAGATCTAGGAATTTCCCCTCGGCATAATCACCTGGTTGTCCGTTGTTGAAAAGGATTTTTTTCACGAGAGTTTTATAATTTCCAAGAGTATTTGCATACAAGAGATCATGCTGATCTTTAATATCTTGAAAACTGATAGTACTGCTTTGATTTACTGGGAAAATATCTTCAAAGAGCGAAAAAAGTTTTACTTTTGCCTCATAAGGATCGCGATAATAACGAAGTTGGTAAAGTTTTCGCATGCTTCCATTATCAGTAAAACTGAATCCAGTCGAAGAGGTGAGTGCTGTTACTTCAGCATCATACGAAGCACGACTCGGTCCTACAGCATCAGGAAAAAGAAGATCGACCGCAGCAGCAGCACTGCCTGCCTGGTAGAGTTGGTTAATAATAGTTGGTGTTGCACCGAGCAAAGCCTTGCGAGCAAGTTGTTCTGCTTTCTCATAAGTCCAAGGACTTGCAATCTCATTCGTCGATACTGCAGAGAGCATCATCGGAGAGAGAATAGAATAAAACCCCATATATATGAGGAGAAGAGTGGAAAACGCGCGTTTTACCATAATAATCGAAGATTGAGATAATAAAAAAATAACATTTGAAATAATAAAATGTAGATTCTTTTATTTGTATTTTTGCATATATAACTATATATAATGATTTTTACTATAAAGTCAATGAATAAGAATATCTTCTTTATCCTTAGTAAATCTATAATACAATATCCCGTACATTGAGTACGATTTTTTTTCTCCCCATCCAAACCTCCTCGCTTATTTCAACGATGATCGAGAATTTTTCCCTGTTTTTAAGTTCTTCGTAGTATTCTCCGAACCCAAAGGCATTAATATTGAACTTCTGTCATTTATCGAGGAACTTCAAATGTTTCCCATCTTTTCCGAGGTACTCGATGCTTACTGGAATAAAATCTTGTATCAGAAAAAGTGGTTTTGGATTCCCGATTCCGAACGGTTTGAAAATCTGGAGGGTTTTGAAAAAATCCGGATTGATTTCTGTTAAATCTAGGTTCGTTTCGATACGAAGAGTTTTCGGCTTGGTCGAAATAATCCCGTGTTTTTCCTTAAGTTTTCGCTCAATCGTCTCTTTGAATACTTCGAAATTCTCTGCAAGGATTGTGAATCCGGCAGCTTGTCGGTGTCCACCAAACGCGACGAAGTATTCACGACATTCTTCCAGAAGCTCAACGATACTGATATGTTCTGGACTCCGACAACTTGCAACGAGCTTATCACCCTCGCGTTTGAGAGCGATTGCTGGTTTTCCGAAAGCTTCAGTCAATCGTCCGGCGATGAGTCCGATAATTCCGTGTTCGATTTCGGTGGAATCATAAAAAAGAATTCCACGGTCTCGGTCGACCACTTCGAGAGCATGTTTTACAAAATGCTCAGTGGTAGTTTTCCGCTTGGTATTCAAATCCTCGAGTTCTGCGAGAATAGGATCGAGCTTATCTTCCCCGGCGAGCAGAAGCGAAAGTGCTTTATATGGACTATCCATTCGTCCTGCTGCGTTGATACGGGGTCCGATATGAAACCCTACAATATCAGCATCCATATCCTTATATTTTCCTTCAATAAGTTTCCGAAGTCCACTGGAATTACTTTTTTCCAGTCTTTGAAGTCAGAGGTATGCAATCGTTCTATTTTCTCCGATAAGTGGCATACAATCGGCAATTGTTCCGAGACACGCAAAATCCACATATTCGAGAATAACTTTCTCATATGTTTCAGGATAGACTCTCATAGCAATCGCAGATGCGACCTTTAGAGCTACGCCCGAACCAGAAAGGGAAGAGAATGGATAATTACTCTCTTTTATTTTCGGATTCAGGATAGCAATAATATTCTCGGGAATTTCTTCAGGAACAGCATGATGGTCAGATACGATTACCTCGATTCCTTTGGAATACGCATACTTTATCGCTTCTACATCGCGGGTTCCGCAATCGACAGTAATGATGAGTTTTACATCTTTTTCTGCGAGCTCGTCGATGAAATGTTTTTTAAGTCCATAACCATCGTGAACTCGGTGGGGGAGTCGGTAAGATACTTGTATGCCGATGGAAGCAAAGAATCGTACAAGAAGAGCTGTGGAGCTTACTCCGTCCACATCGTAATCTCCGAATATTACGACCCGTTCTTTATTTTCACGGGCTTTCAGAATCCGTTCCACGGCCACATCCATTCCATTCAAAAGAAACGGATCGTGAAGATGCTTGAAAGAAGGATGAAAAAATTCTTCCTTACTTGTTTCATCGAGCGTATCGAGTCATCGGTTTGCGAGAAGTTTCACCATAAGTGGTTCATTCGATTCTCGGACGATTTCGAGGATATTTCCACGGAGAGTTTGCATATTTAATATATTATTTAATTCGAAACAATGCCAACCATCCGTGATTCACATAACTTTGGAATATTTGAACCATGGCAGCTTGGTCTTTTGGCGGATTCTTGTTGATATAATTTGCTAGTGGAGAAAGATAGGAATAATTCTTATTCGTGATATTTCCTCCTTTTATAAGATCTAAAATATGATTGTAACATTGAAATTGTTTTTCACCTCGTGAAATAACCGTTTCTATTCATTTCTCATCTTTTTTGTAAGATTCATAATTAACTCCCGCAAAACTCATATAGGTAGCATCATTTTTTTCTTCAAGTGCCATTTGAAGACAGAGACTATCGGTTTGGATGAGTTCGAGTTTGTCGGATTTGAAAGTTTCTAAAAGATTCTCAAAACGTCTGGTAAGATCATGACGAGGATCCTTGTCAATCGTCGCAGCATTAAGGTCCACGAGAAAATATTTGAGTCCGAGTTTTTTCATACGTTCCACAGTAACGTCTGAGTCTTTGTCATAGAAATATTTATCGAAATTCATAACCAAACTATCGTCATAATAACGAGATCGATTATTATCGATGAAATATGTTAAAAATGTTCCGATCCGATAAATCCCAGCCATATTTTTCATATCTTTGGATGGATAAAGAAACGCATTGTAGAGTTTTCCGAGAATTGTACGCGCTTCCGACTGGAGAGCCCGAGTGTCTATTTCTGAGAGCCCGAGTTTTGTAAGATCAGTTCTCATTATCTCACTGAGAATCTGTTGAAGTTTTCAGAGATTTTGTGTTCCATCAAGATTATTATCTATTACTTTTTTCAAATTACTGTTTTGAATTTGAGAAACAGTAGTATCGAAAACAGTTTTTTGCGATGCTATATTAAGTTCTGCAAGAATAGTGAAATAATCCGGATGCGAAGAGAAAATGCCTTCTTCTTGAGAAAGAGAACCGTTTTTAAATCCATTAAATGCAGCGTTCTTGAGATTACTCCATCCATGGGGAATGGAAGAAGCAAAGAAATAGATACTAATAATACAGAAAAGTATTATTGCGCCAATGAAACGAATCATATTTCAGCTTCATTCTCATTCTTCTTTCTTGTACTCGCTCATATACCATCCTCCTGTGAGAATCGCCAAAAGAAATGAGAAATACATAGAGATTCCGTACCAAACAATTCCGTATGCCGCTATAACAAAAAGGAATACATAAAAACTTGCAAAGACGAGATTTAAGAGGAAGAGTTCTGTTTTTTTCTCATTTTTCTTCAGGGAAAAAGTGAAGTAAAAGAGAGGGAGAAATAATAAGAAAGCAATATATACATAACCTCCCGGAAGATCTTTCGAAGCGAAAAATGCACTGATGATTCTCGAAAGTTCCGTATTGAAAAAGTATGCGTATTCGAATCCGAGGAGAGTAACGAGCCCGAGAATCCAGAGAGGTTTTTTATAAGCTAGAAATAGGAATATTATCGGAATGAGCGCGAGGAAAAACGGTGTGATTTCTGTGTATTCTCCCGGTTGATTACTTTGCATCGTGAGATTTAAAGGAAGTTTCAGATAATTATTGGCCCCGTCCTCGTAACCGAAGTATCGTCCGAGATCTTCATTGGTAGTTTTACCGCTTGCAGAAGTTCCTTCTATCGAGCTTTCATTCTCGATTTTCATAAGTTCTTCCTTTGAATATATTTTTGTATAATCAACAGTAAAAGTATCACCTTTTCCATTCAGTATACTTCCCACGATATTTCCTTGTAGACCTGATTCACTCAGGTTTTTGATAACCCAAGGGGATACGGAAATACCGATACCAGCGATAAAAATAAGAGAGACGAGCAATGCTTTCTTGAAAGCATCCGCTTTATATTGATAGAAGGCGATAGCGAAAAACACAACCGCAAGAGCGAAAGATATGATAGTTACCATAGAAAGGAATTGTACATCGTCTTTCGGATAATTCACATTCAGCTGTGCCCAGAGATTTCCTTTTGTGAAGACGCCGACGAACAGTGCAAAGTATCCGACAAAACCAGCGAGTCCGAGTTTCGCATAGAAAATCACTCCGAGCAATCCGAGAATGAGCATAAGTGTTGTGACTTTTATCGTGAAAGCAAGTCCTATGATCATCCCTATTATAAGGATATAGGCAAGGTTTTTATGATGTGCGAAAAACCCCAGAGGAGTATCTTCTTTGCTTTCTTCGTTCTTTACTTCAAGACTTTCGCGATATCGGAGAAAGAGATAAATCATTCCATATATTCCGATAACGGAAATGAAAAAAAGTCCCGGATCGAGTTTCATATCTTTTGCCTGTTGGAAGATTACCATCGGCATCGCATAAAACATAGTAGCCCCGAGAAGTGGGAGATTGATGAAGCTTTCACTTGTTTCTTTGGAAGTTTTGTTATTTTTCAAAAGACTCCCGAAAGCAACAACGAGAACAATGATAGAGAGAATTCCTCCAATCTGGTTCATGAAAAAAGCCTGAGGTGCGGAATGGAACATGAATCCGATTCCAGTAAGCGTTTGCCAAGCAACCATCCCTACTCATTTGAGCAATGTTCCGTTGTTCGCCATGATTTGCGGGAAGTTCATATACACTCCGAGATCGTCCCAACCGATTGGCATCGGTCGCACGATATTTATGAAATTCACACTGATGAGAAACGTGAGAATCATAAAAAGAATCTCCGTAGAGATGAGTGGAAGATTTACCTGTTCAAAGAAATTACCATTGGGTTTATGATTCGGAAACTCGATTTTATACTTCCAGAGACTCGCAAGGCTCTGGATAATCTCTTTGTAAGAGACAATACCTGCGATAAGCAACAACCCTATAACAACAAGGAGATTATATTGACCGAGTGCTCCAATAGTTACAAGTGTAGTAAAAAAAAGTACGAATCCAAATCCGAGCGAGAGAAGGAATCGGAATGCAGTTTCTTCTTGTTCAAAACTCGGGATAAATCTGTGAAGGACTTTTTTCCCGAGACTATAAACAATAAGTGTGAGAGTTGCAGGAAGAAGAAGATATCCAAATATCTTAAAGAAAAGAATAAATCCGCCGTTTGATGTGTCGGTGAGTCCGAAATAAACGAAACAGAGAATAAAGAGATGAAGAAGAGTGTAGAGTATGACGGAAAGAGGAGAGAAAGTCACCTTATTTTTTCCTGATAGGATTGTGAAGAATTTGTAGACTCCATACGCGAGAACGAGTGTTATGAGATACGGTCCATAACCGGTTCAGGATTCATTATGGAAGCTTATTCCGTAGTACTGTACAAGTATAAAAACGGAGAATATCACGAAACCGAAAATCTTGGAAAGATACGAAAACATAACAGGTTGGGAAATTAGAGAAATATTATCCGTGATATGTACAATATAGGCAGGTTGTGTAGAAAAATTACTTCGTAAAATATCACAAGTTAGGGATATTATAGACAAACAAGATTTTGTTCCAAAAGTTTTTCAAATTTCTCCATCGGTGTCAGGTATTTAATACCTCAGTGTGGTCTCTTGTAGTTGTAAAAGGTAAGCCAGTACATAAATCTCATATTGAAGTCCTTGTGCGAAGTAAATGAGTGTTTGTAGAAGAAGTTATCGTTTATGAGTCTCCAGAATCTTTCTATCTTCCCATTGGTTTGTGGTCTTCGTACTCGTGTGTATTTATGAATGATATTCAGTTTTTGAAGCATAACTTCAAAACTATGAAGATGTCGTGATTCCTTATGATGTGTTGTAAATTCCAGTCCATTGTCTGAGAGAAGTTTCTTGATCGTAATGCCTCGACTTAAAAACCATTTGTAAGCTCTTTTCATAAAATCTGCAAGCGTCTTGGCTCGTTTGTTTGAGAGAACTTCTGCGTATGTAAGCCTCGTAGCATCATCTATCAATCCAGCCCAGTATTTCTTTTTCTTGGGATTCTCTCATTTGATGTTCTTCTGTTTATGTACATCGATGTGTACCATTTCTCCTGCCATTTCTTTCTCATATCGTATGATTTCCGCATTTCTGTTGAGTGTTTTTAGAAGTTTTCTTTCGAATTTTGTATTGTTCTTGAATTGGTGACCAAGATTGGCTTTTGTAGTACTTTTATGAACCGTAAAATCTCCATGTCTCGCTCGTTTAATAATCTTCCTGATGAGATTATAGTGTACTCGATAGAATGCTCATAATTCTACATAGCACTCTTCTTTTCTTTTTCATTTGGTCTCTTTCATTTTTTGTTTATACTTGGAGTATATCTCCTTTCTGATGAAAGGAGTAATCTTCGTTAGGCTGTGCATACTGGAAAAGGATTATGAAGTTAAAATTCGCGACTGGACTTGCGTATTTTACTCGTAATTCTTTTCTACACAACCTGATTAAGTTTTACAGCTGATGTACAGTTACGGCTCTATAAAAATTACAATATTGATCGATATACTTATAAAAACAATACGATTAAACAATTTAAAAAAGGACTCATCGATAGTCTTGTTGTGGGAAATTATGAACTCGTCGTTATGCTGAAAGAACATGGAAGTGAAGTATTTTCTAATCTTTTTAGTTGGGATACTATAAAAAATATGTTCAGTTCTTTGGGAGAATCATTTACGGATGTTTTTTCGGGAGATGCTTATATGAAAGGTAAATCTATCATTACGGTAATACTTTCGACAATGGGGGCAACAGCGTTATTGAATCTCATAACTCGGTGAGCTCTGAAAGCAGGGGTGAAAAATATAAAATCTGCAGTATATCAAAAAGTAAATCAAGCATATACTGTTCATACACCGAAGATAGATAGTCTTGATATCACTTCTGGGCGAAATTTTCCAAAATCACGGCTTAATAGCAAAAAGTGTGTGGCTGGAATGATAGGTTTTACCCGAGTAGGAGAGAAAGAATCAGTTTGATTTTTCTCTCCTTTTTTAATCATCTATGTATCCGTACTTTGGATTTCAGATGAGAAAAGTATCATTCCAATCAATTGGTAGTATTCGGTATTGCAAGTTTTCACTGACGATTATACCAAACAAACAGATATTGCAAGTTTCGTCTCAGAGAAAAGTATGCAGAACGAGTCTTCTTGTGAGTATAGCGACTCTTTCCATCTGGTCATATACTCTTTTCTCTCAGAAAGTCTTTGTAGGTCTCTCCGTACAAATTCAGTGCATACTCGAAAGTTTCTTTATCAGTTCTTGTAAGGAGTTCTCAGAGTACTTTCAAATCTTTGTTTGCTTGTATCTTCGGTTTCTTGGTAATATACCTCCGAATGATAGCCACTTGATGAAATTGACACATCTGAGTGGGAATATCTCCGAATCCTCAGAGTAGTCCTCTCTTTCCATCGCAAACAATACCCTCAATAGTCCATCACTCATTCTGTAATTCTTTCACTCAGAGTTTGTAATCATAAGCACTCTCATTAACTACGAGTCGGCAATGGATTACATTCTTCCCGATAGCATCTTTGAAAGCCATGACTCCTATGTTTCAGAAGTATGTCGTATCTACGAGAAGGATAATAGGTCTTGGTATGAGAATCTTCTTTGGAAGCACGTAGGAATCGAGTCTCTTTTGAACGGTTCGTTTACTGATTTTATACTTAGCAGAGAGTTCAGCATACGTTTGTTTTCCGACAGAATAATCCTTCCAGAGAATCTCGTCCTGCACACTCGAAACAGCACGAGTCTTGTTCTGAAAGACATATCAGCAATCCTTGCACTTGTATCTTTGTTTTCATCTCATGAATCCATCTCTCTTGATACAACAACCTGAACATTTCTTACATCTTTTCTTGTAACTTTTATTCACTCTTGTAAAAGTAAAGGAGTATTTGGCTTTACAATACCAAATACTCCTTATTTTAGCCACACACTATTTTCTATTATGCCGGAAGTTCTGTAACCATCATTCATGGCAAAGGCGGGAAAATCATCTGTCCAAATGCATGTCAAAGATGTCCCCATCGGTAAAAAAGCGGTGGAAGAAAACTAAAGGAGTTTTCCTCACCCAGACCGGCGATATCCCTGGGCTAAAGCCTCGCTTCGCATTCGCTCGCTCATTTCCGGATACACTTCGCTCACGCTTCGTTTGTCCAGAAATCAGGGGTTTTACGCCAATCTGCCCTACGAGTACGGTGGAAAACGATAGATTATTACGGGCTGAAGCCCGGGGATTTAACCCGAAGAGTAGAATTAAATTATTCTCTCCAAAGAAGACTCAGTGCCAAACTGAGTCTTCTTTCTTTTGAGAGTCATCGATGAAGTTTTACTTTCGGTTTCAGATGAGAGAACTCACATTCAATTCGATTACTCGTATTGATATTCCTTCCGATTGTCTGAATGAAAGGAAGAGAGACAAATAACCGGTCAATATCTCTCAGTAACGACCTGTAAGCAAGTAGAAGCCTGGGGTGAACATAACGATACTTAAGTGTTTTTGTATCCAGTTCTCTAATCTCAAAATCTTTGATGTATTGCTTTTTGAATTCTTCCAGCCACCAAATGAATGTTGTCTTGTCGGTTCTCACCATATCATGAGCAATTCTTTTGAGTTCTCTGTATGATTCTATTCTCGGATGTTTCAGAAGATATCTATCAATAGTTGCAATCTTGTGAGACTGACAGATTTGCACGGGAATATCGTAGAAATCACAGATGATTCATTCCACTCCATTACGACCGTCAATCACTGCAAAATGAGGCTTTGGATATCATTCCTGCTTCATAGTTCGAAGAAGAACTCGATAGTCTTCCAGGGTTTCTTGAAAGATGTGTTTTGATGCGAGAATATCCCCAGTAATTCCATCCTGAGCTACGAGTATTCACCACTGAGTATCTGAACCTTTCTTTCAAAAGAATGTTGCATCGAGTATGAGGACAGAGGATGTGTACTTGGAGAGATTAGGATTGATCTGAATATCCTTCAGAGACTGATATTTATCATGAAGAATCTTAGTAATCCTTCTATGGATAGTTCTTTTACTGAGTCAGCTATCAGAAGCTATTTCTGCAAGTGTTTGTTTTCTATCAATGTAAGACTTGATAATATTCTTAGCTTTCGATATTCATATTCTTCTTGGGCTACGAAATATATAGCCACAATCCATGCATTTGTATCTTTGCCGTCAATCTTGTACTCAGAATTTCTGAATGTGTTTTTGATTGCATTTTGGACAGATTTTAATCATATGATTTAAAATAGAGCGGATAAACCGCTCTATTATGCTCCAAATTGGATTAAAAACCTACCAGAAAATGTCTATTAAGCCTAAATTAAAAACTCCTGAAATTTCAGGAGTTTTCTATTACAATTTATACTGTACAAACTGTCCAATTTCGAGATTTTTCACATTTCCTTCGATTGCCGATATTTTCACTTCATCATATTCATCCACTTCTGGAGCCTGTATTTCTCGACGGATAATCGCCTTTTTCTCGTCGAAGTCCATGATATATCCAGAGAATGTCTTTCCTCGAGCATTTTTTGTATGTTTATTATAAACTTCATCGAGAACTTTGGAAAGTTTTTTGAGTCGTTGTTTTGCTACCACCTCATTTATTTTTTCATCCAGCTTGGAGCTTGTGGCAAGTGGTTCATCATGGTACTGGAATACTCCGACCGATTCAAAATTATGCCGTTTTATAAATTCTATCAAGTGGTTGAAATCCTCATCGGTTTCGCCCGGAAATCCGACAATGAAACTCGTTCGGATAAATGCATTCGGGAAATTCTCTCGGATGGACGTGAGAAATGCTTCCACGTGCGCTTCGTTATAATGTCGTCCCATTCGTTTCAATATATGTTCGCTTGAGTGCTGGAACGGGATATCGAAGTAGGGGAGGAGTTTCTTGAAAGTTTTTAGTTTCTGGATATGTTCCAGAGTCAATATGTCTGGATACATGTAGTACAGTCGATACTTAAAGTCTCCAGAAGAAGTCTCTGTAAAATGCGAACTTTGTGTTCAAATCTCCGCTTCCTCGTTCACTGTACTACTTCTCAGTACAGCTCACTCCGGTGCTCGATTTTCACTCAAATTTCATCATTTTTCAGGAGATTCTTTGTTTGAAGAAAGTGGGTTTGTATTGATATTCTCAATCTGTTCGAGGAGCTCGAAAAGTCGCGGTTCTCCATAGAGATCGGTTCCATATCGAGTCGTATCTTGCGCGATAATCTGAATCTCTCGGATTCCATTTGCGAGCATAACTTGTACTTCTTTTACGACGTCTTCTATTTTTCGGCTCGTCTGCTTCCCACGAATCTGAGGGATGATGCAGAATGTACAGCTATTGTCGCATCCTTCTGCGATTTTTAAATACTCGTACCCGAACGGAGCATGAATATAAGCTCGTACTTCATCTCATTTCCATATAAAGGCACTTTCATTATTTTTCATGCTTTTCCCTCCGACCGTTTCGAGATATTCCGTAAGTTTCTTCTCCTTTGACTGTTTCATAGCGACTTTCGCTCGTACGATAGCACTCATATCGATTCCGACAGTTTTCCCGAACAAAAGCCCTTCGATAGTCGTATAACTGATGAATGGAACCACCGAATGAAGATTCTGGAGGCTCGAAAGGAAATTATCGTCTTTCACGGAAACATAGCACCCCATAAGGATGAGTTTCTTCCCGAGACTGTCATAATATCGGAGTGTGTTTTCGGACTCTTCGCGCGCAGAGGAGAGGAATCCGCAGGTATTAACTATAACATGTAAAACTTAATCAGGTTGTGTAGAAAAGAATTACGAGTAAAATTCGCAAGTCCAATCGCGAACTTTAACCTCATAATCCTTTTCCAATATGCACAAACTAACAAAGTTAACCCCTTTGATACGAA
>Ga0210032_1001108_pt1 | contig 15945 bp, 17 predicted proteins | sample CryGeyCG2114_250_2_FD_185458 | JGI IMG/M metagenome (GOLD analysis project Ga0210032, IMG submission 185458) | Groundwater microbial communities from aquifer - Crystal Geyser CG13_big_fil_rev_8/21/14_2.50 (SPAdes) (version 2) | ecosystem: Environmental > Aquatic > Deep subsurface > Groundwater ... | reverse complement strand
TATTTTCCCTTAGATATCATCAGGCTTCCTGTGCCAGACAACCTCTATATCAGTATCATCCATCCCAATATAGAAATTAATACAGCCCAGGCACGATCATTGGTTCCACCACAAATTTCGGTTGCACATTGCACTCAACAAATGGGAAATATCGCCAGCTTCATCTCTGGTCTATTTTTAAACGATATGAAGCTTGTCTCTCAAGGAATTGAAGATTGGATAGCTGAACCCTACCGAGCAATATCAATACCAGGATTTAGTTTAGTAAAACAGGCAGCTATAGAAGCAGGAGCGTTAGGGGCTGGACTCTCAGGATCTGGGCCCTCTATGTTTGCTTTTTCAGATTCAATCGAAGTTGCCCAAAAATCAGCCTTGAAGATGTCGAAAGTTTTCGAGAGACAACATATTTCTAATCATGTATATTATGGAAAAATCTCAACCCAAGGCGCACATCAAATATTTTGATTTAGAGATTATCCTAAGATAAAACCATACACACTCCAAAAAGATGACACTCTAATGAAATCACATGTTAATGATAAGGTATTATCTGTGTATAGGATAAGCAGTACTATTTTTTAATGTGGACAATACAACCGATGTTTTAATTTTCCCCATATTCCTTAACATAGATAATTTTTCAATCACAAACTTTTCAAATTCTTCGATATTTTTACAGGCTACTTTCAATAAAAAATCATCGCCACCAGTCACATGATAGCAATCCATCACCTCATCAAATGATAATACCGCTTGTCGAAATTCATTGATGGCATCAAATTGATGTTGGTGTAAAGAAATAGAAACTAACATGGTCGATCCTAAATTAATCATCTTTGGATCAACAATGGCTGCATAACCTTTAATATAACCTTGTTGTTCAAGTTTTTTAACTCGCTCTAAGGTCGGAGGTGGTGACAAACCCAGTTTTAGAGCGAGATCTTTATTGGTTATTCTGCCATTTACTTGAAGAATTTTCAGTATTTGTTGGTCAATATAATCTAACTTATTCATGATATGCTCCTGAATTTTCCATCTCAAAACAATCCTAATATTGATTGATGGTTAATACGTTTCTTATAGGATTTCACTTCTTCATCTAGAGTCTTCTTGTACTGGACCAGATAAGGTTCATAATTTTTCCAACGTTTTAATGATCCCTTGTAAATGGGCTGTCTAATCTGCCACAAGCTAGCTGTTTCAACTTTTCTTTGCTGTTGATAAAACTTCCCGCAAGACACTTCCCATTTCAAACCCAGAAAATGTAAATTATGTTTTATGGTTTTCTTAAACCGTTTAACCAAATCATCATAAGTACAATTCGATATTTCTTTAGGATAAATATCATTCCAGAAACTCATCATTTTGAAATAATCTTTATAATAAGAACAAATTGCATCTAAATTGAAAGAAAAATTCTGACCGTGAATAAAACGTTGAAAGTAATTAGAGAGCAAAACATCCAATGGATTTCTCTCAATATGAATGAATTTTGCTTCAGGAAATATCATTTTAATTAATCCAATATGGAGAAAATTAATGGGATTTTTATCTACAATATAATGGCTTGTTATTTTTAATTCATTCAACTTTAGAATATAGCGCTCTCTAAACAACCGTAGTTCATTCTTCGAAAGAAGATTTAGATTATCTATATAGTCAGCCCCATTTAAGTCTATTTTTTTAATGTTTTTTACAATATTTTGGATCTCACTTAACTCACCCGCGCCTTCAATCTGACTATGAGAAGCCAATACTTGTTCAAGCAATGTAGAGCCAGAGCGAGGCATTCCAACAATAAAAACAGGTACAAAGCTGATTTGTTCAAAATCATCAATAGCTAAAACAGCTTCTTTTGTAAAATATTGCATGGTTTTGTCAATGAGTAGGGTATTTTGCGAAGAGTCATTAGCATCATATCTGAGTTGGTTGGCTTTTTGATAAAACTCAAATGACTTTTCAGGTATTTTTAAGTCATCGTAAATTTTACCTAATGCAAAACCTAAATTACTTTGTTCAGGATCTGTTAGTTTTTTGCTATTAAACAATGCTTCGAACTGTGCTATTTGAGCATTATCTTGAGTCGTCACTTTTTGTAAATTTGCCCAAGAAAATATCACTTCTGTTTGTTCTGTATCTTGTGCCAAAATTTGTTGATATATCTTGATTGCAGGTTCTATTTGTCCAAACTTTGTATAGACTAAAGCTAATGATTGTTTCAATAGAATTGACTCAGGGTGAATCTTTATAGCATCATTTAAAACCTCAATAGCTTCTTGCAACTGATTTTTATGTACAAACAGTTCAGCCAGGTACATACAAATTCCTAAATGCTGAGAGTTTACTTGATAGGCTTTGATCAAAATCTCTTCAGCCAAGCTCATTTGCTCTCGATCTATCAGACATTTTGCCAACAAAGATTGTGCCTCGATGTTATCTTTATCCCTTTCAAGAATTTCTTGACAAATATTTTCTGCATCCCCTTTTTTGGATAAAGCAAAGCAACTCGAAGCTAAAGTAATTTTTGCAGCCAGATAATTAGGTGTTATTTCCAAGGCTTTCTGAGCATAATCCCAAGATTCCTGATAGCGTTTTTGCGCACTCATGAGCGTCGCATAATTATTCATTAATCTTGGATCTTTTGGTGCTAACTTCACTGCTTTCAATGCATAGACATTGGCCTTAGGATAATTTTTTTGTAACTGGTAAATTTGTGCTAAATTTGCCAATGATGAAATATGATCAGGCTTAAGCTGTACACTTTGTTCAAAAGCATTCAAAGCTTTATCCCAATGTTTTTGATTTAAGTGATAACAACCTACTTCATAATGAACAAGATAAACATCAGGTCGTAGTTGTAACGCTTTAGCATAGGCCTCCACGGCCAGATCATGATTTTCAGTTTTTTCATAAATCTCCGCCAAGGCCAGACAATATTGAGCAGACTCAGGATTAAGCCTCATAGCCTTTTCAATGTGGCTTTTGGCTATTGTCATATTTTCTGCTTGGATTTCTACTTTACTTAATAAATACCAAGCTTGAACATCATCTTCATGGGTACGGAGGTATGCAGTATATGCCGCTCTTGCAGCTTCTAGCTGCTGATTTTGATGAGCAGTTAGCGCCCTTTGGAGTAATGGATTTTCAATGGACATGTTTTTACTCGTTATGATCTCAGTTGGTGTAAATTATTGCATAAATGGATTCTGTCTAAACCATAGGGTGACAATCCATTTGCTTCCTTTTAACACAGGTAGTCCTGCATGACGCGAATCCACATAGACCTCTCCGTTCATCTTAGCATTTTCAAACATCACTGCATTTCCTGCAATGGCTTTAACCCTTAGATCTAAATTGGGGAACTCTGTCCCCCCTCCTTGTTCCACTGTATTCAAATAACAGACTATAGTTTTCACTCTTTGACCTGCAGGCCCCATAAATTGGCGATGACCTTCTAATTCATCATTAAAATAATCTGCATGTACTCGATATTGATCGCCTTCACCATATTTAAGAAGTACTAAATTTTCTGTGTGTTGAATGCTAATTCCAGCGACTTTACACAGCTTTTTGATGACATTAATCACCACAAAATCTCGACGGTACTTAGGAAAACTTGTACCAAAACTAGTTCTACCCTCAGTAGATTTACCTACACCACTAAATGAAATGACTTTTGAGGGTTGCAAATAAGGCAAACTTAATACAACTAAATAACTGCATTCCATAGGACTTAAAATCGCTGATAACTCAACTATCTCAGGCTGATGATACAAAGCGTGTCGTTTGGAAGACCTACTGCCCGGAATATCATCTGTTCTCGCTAATGCAGCAGCATTCGGATAATTATATTCAGCTGCTTTATTAAAATAAATTTTAGCTTGGGGTACAGATACCGCGCAACCAATCCCATGTAATAAACAAAGACCCAATTCAAAGCACGCCCGAGGGTGATTGGTTTTTGCAGCTTGTAACAGCCAAGAATATCCCAGATCATTAATATTCTCATGCAAGAATACCCCTTCTCTATACCCATAAGCGAGTTGCAACATGGCATCCACATGTCCCTTTTCTGCTCCTTTAACAAAATGCTGCTGAATTTTATTTAACCATTCTAAGTTATCTGCTTCAGACCACTCATTCCCTCCCCATAAGATCGATAGTGCTTCTCCGGTTAGATAACTTGCCAAACCAGTTGAATCCTTATTTTCGATAGATTGGAGGAGCTCAAATGCAGATTGAGGGGAAAAAGTTGGGGGAGATGAATCCAACTTAATTTTCGCTAGCGCCATAGTGGACTCAACATGCCCTTCTGATGCTAATTTTTGTAATAATTGAAATCCTTGCTGAGCTTCATTTCCTCCGTTTTTTATTAATGTGCAAGCACTTTGGTACTGTTGTTGCAATGTATTGCCCCTTTGATTTAGATTTTAAAAACAAAGTATTTTTATCTGCAGTAACCCTCATTCAGCTAAGCTAAATGTGCGAGTGAATGAGCATTTTTTTCCCAGTTCTCGCCATCAAATTTTTCAATCACTACCTTTTCAGGTTGAGGATTTAAACATCTCAAATTGACATCTATACCATTAGGGTTTGAACGAGGAATATAAAATGATTTAACACCACAATGGCGACAAAATTTATGTTGAGCCACACCAGTTCCGAAACGATAAGTGCTGAGTTCATCTTCTCCTTGAAGCAGTTTGAACCTTTCTTGAGGTACTATCAGGTGTATGAAACCCGTGAGTCGGCAAATAGAACAATTACAATCTTGCACAATCACATTTTCATCCGCCTCAACCTCAAATTTTACAGCTTGGCAATGGCAGGCACCTTGATAAATCACCCAATCTTCCTCACTTATTGAATATTATTTTTTCTTTCTTCTAAATGGCCAAAGTAGCAAGGTACTTATCAACAAAGCAAATAATGTACTATAAATAATATCCCAAACCGACAAAGGCATACCAGGTTTAAAGTTTTGTAAAACTTGCTTTAAAACATGCCATCGAGTCGGATTAAAAATATACCAAGCTTTTTGAAAGATATTACCTGTTTTTAATAGCTGAACACCTTGTTGAAGCTCATAAAATTCTCTCAATGTTTTTTGTTTCTGGATTGCATCATCTCTGACAACAGAATTAGCACTATTTTTCAAATCACTCACCATGGACTCTACACTTGCATAGCCATGATTCAATGCATTTACCTTATATCCATCCACTTGATTTGAAGTCGATTGGTAATAGCCATTCACAAACTGCAAATAATGTTCGGACAAAATTGGCACCTGGAATGCGGCGATCAGTACCAATCCAAAGAAGATTTTATCTATTAGATTTACAACCATCATATTTTCAATTTCCCCATAAGACAACGCCTTCCTATAGATTAAAAAATCAATTTAACTTCGTTCTTCTCCGATCCGGATAAAAACGCAATATGTTTACCATCAGAAAAAATCTGCAAATTTGTATATTTTCTTGGTGATAGAACTACTTTTAGAGAAAATTCTTTTTCCAGAGGCTTTGCTTCCCTGGCACTAAATCCAATTCCCATCATGAGTAACATCAACAAATATAATTTTTGCCATTTTCATTTTCCCAATTATATACAATTGAAAGCATCCAATTTTTTTAGAAGAGGTAATCTCATTAAAACCTTAATGATAAACAACTCAAGCCACCATCAATTTTTTGAAATTCCGACACATCAACTTCTCGTACGGAATATCCAGCAGATTCAATCAGTTTTTTCGTTTTTGGAAAACCTTTAGGAGTGAGTACTGTGCCATTGATCCAAACACTATTCGCGGCATAGGCTTCATCGGCATCTACTTCTAAGCGATTAAAGCATTTAAATTCTGGTTTATTGACAAACTCGCCACTAACCAATAGGTTATTATTTTCTAAATACATTACACCTGTTTTTAAATGCAACACATCGGTTAAAGCAATCACCGAACCAGTCATCTGATGGGTTTCCAATAGATGAATCATTTGCCTGGCACCTAATAAATTGGTGCGTTCAGATAAGCCAATATAAAAATGTTTGCCTACCATCATAACATCGCCAGCTTCCACGGTTCCCTTCTGGGCAATAGACTCTATAATTTGATAATGATCTTTTAACACTGGCAACATGGACGCAACTTCACCTTTTCGAGAGGGAGCTCCAGGATTGGTTAAGATGGCAAAATTTTGGGTTAGTAGAGCGACATCTTCAACAAAGGTAGAATCGGGATAATCATCGTCTGCTGCTAATACAGTTACTTTCAACCCACATTCTTCTAATGCTCGAATATAATCCTGATGCTGAAGCAATGCCTTTTCATAATCTGGAAGTCCCAAATTTGCAGCAGTAAGTCCATTGACTAAATTTTTACAAGGTGTTCTAACGATTGCCTTTGAGAACATGATTTTCCTCGTGATTATTGTTCCAGCGATAGATTATATACCCCTGCTACCTCAAAATATTGAGCATGAGCAATAGTATAAGCCTTTCGAATCAAGTTTTGATAATGTAACACGTCAGCCTCTCGTTTCATACAGAGTCGTCTGGCTTGATAACTGCCAGAGTTCAGCCAAAGTGGCATCGCGCACAAAGAAATTCTCTGGGGATTAAGCTTATTTGCTTCGGGTATCCCCATCTATTGGATAATGATTTGAAAAAAAAGACCGCTAGCTAAATGCTATTTCTTCTAGAAACTGTAAATAACTTATTCTATCTTTTGAAATTGCGTAGCTGTCGTGCCTTCAAGACGCTGTACCAGCTGATTATCTACCAACTTACTCGGTGTGAAAGCGCCCCCTGTACCTTGATATTCCAGCAAATATTTTGCAATAGCGACAGCGCCTAAATAAGTGACCGTATATCCATTGGCTGTTTCAAATCGACCCTGTAATTTTTCGCCTTTAGCATTGATGACTTCCCCCCATAAATAGGTTTTCAGTTTTTCTCGCTGCTGCTGATCGGGGCCTTGAGTGGTTTTAGCGATCTTGGCTTTCATTTTATTTTGTACCCATTGCGTTTTTAAAAACCATCGAAACCAATTGAGTCGTTTCATACCCTTGGCTCTTTTGGGTGAAATGGGAATATAAACCTGTATATTGGGAATACCTGTTGAATGATAGGCCGTTGAAACATCGCCCCATGGAATGGTTACAGTATTTTTAGGCCCCTGTCCAAAATCAATCACACGACATTGATAGGCCAATGGGACTTGAGTAATTTGTCCATTTTTTCTAATTTTGCCTCCACCGCCTAGTCCTTCCACAGAGGTTTTAGCAGTACCAGGACTCATTTGACTGCCCGAATCAAAAGCAAGACTCAGTTCAATCGCATCAGGCATTTGCTGTTTTAATTGGCTCGCCAAACAATCCGTTGGGATCACATCAAAACCCACCCCTGGACATAAAACTATGCCCGCTTTTTGTGCTTGTTGATTCAGCTGTTGCGCTAGCTCAAACACTGCGATCTCACCCGTGATATCGGTGTAATGGGTTTTGGCGGCAATACAGCCTAGCATCATGGGTTTGGCTGTGGCAGAAAAAGGACCAGCACAATGGATCAACACATGAAATGACTCCAGATTTTCAATCACTGTCTCAAGATTTTCCAATGAAAAGACGCGATAAGAAAGAGCGTATTTTTGAGCTAAAAGCTCAATCTGTTGTTGATTACGTCCTGCCAATACAGGGGAAAAACCTTGAGTGATCGCATGCTCAATAATCAATTGGCCGGTATAACCATTCGCACCATAAATTAATATCTGTTCTACTTTTTGATTCATGCCTTACTCCAGTTTAATGGGTTATTCTAAAAAGAAATTCGCTTCACTTTTGGGCATTTTTTACACCAGCACTTTTCTGACTGATTTTTTGAATATAATAATTGGGCAAAAATCGCTTAAATAAATGAAGCCTTCGTGCATAATCATGAGAAATCATTAAACGCTTATTTTTATCTATGCCTTTTAATATATCCCAAGCCACTTGTTTAGCATCAATTTTAGACGCGTCCATCCATTGATTGACTTTCTCTTTAATGGCTGTTGAGCTTTCGCTCATTGAGCTGACTAAATTGGTTTTAAAAAATGCAGGACAAGCCATGCTGACACCAATGTTTTTATACGCCAACTCAATTCGTAAACTCTCACTCAAGGCCATCACAGCCGCTTTACTCACATTGTAGGACAACATACCAGGAGCCAATGCAATACCAGCAAAGGAGGCAATATTTACGATATGGCCGGGGCCATTATCAGGGATCAGGTCACGCCAAAAATAACAACCTCGATACACACCATCCAAATTAATATCCATCATTTTTCTCCATTGATTTGGCGTGGTATCCTCTAAAAAACCCGTTGCAGCAATACCCGCATTATTAATAATAATATCCATGCCGCCCCAACGCTCTACAATGATTTTCTTAACCTTTTCAAAGTCTTGTTGCTGACTCACGTCCATCGCCAAAGCAATGGCTTCACTGCCATTTTCTTGATGATTAACCGTTTCAGCGACTTGTAAAGCACCAGATAAATTGATATCTAAAATGGCAATTTTCCAACCAAGCAGAGCAAAAGCTTCAACGAGCGCCTTACCTAATCCACTAGCCCCACCTGTAATCATCACTCGCTTTTGCATAAAACGCTTTAGCATCAAGATACTCCCGTCCTCAGAAACAGCCAAAATATTAGCTTAGCCTATTTTTTTCAAAATTAAAAATAAAACGAACATTTGTTCGATATTGACAGCTATGGTAATTCGTCTTATGGTAATGATTAACAACCATTTAAAGAGAGCAAGTCATTGCGTCATTTAATTCTTATTCGGCATGGACAGGCAAGTTACGGCAAAGCCAATTACGACTGTCTATCCGCAATAGGCAGACAGCAAGCCAAGGTTTTGGGTGAAAATCTCATACATCGTGATTTGCCCAATGGCTCGATTTACCATGGTTCTTTAGAACGGCAAAGAGATACCGCGCAAATTATTGTGAATCAACAGACCCTAAAATCCACTGCAGCCAGTATCCATTTAAATGAACAACCCTGGCTCAATGAGTTAAATAGTCATCAGTTAATGCAATACTATGGCGATAAGGTGCAACATCCTCATCAATCCACAGTATCCCATTCTGAGAGAACCGATCAATGGCCGATGAAAAAAGCTGATTTTGCATCCACCTTTAAACAACTCATTGAACTCTGGCATCAAGATCCAACGCCTCCTTTTGAATCTTTTGTGCAATTTCAGCAACGAATCGATTTAGGGCTCTCTGAATTAGTCTCAACCAGCCCAAAACACCAGCCGATTATTTTAGTGAGTTCTGCCGGTGTCATTGCCAGCATATTACAAAGAGTATTGCAGCTTGAATTAATGCAAATGCTCAATCTTGCCTTAACATTGAATAATGCCAGTATCACTGAAATTCAACTCAGTACCTCCTTAGATTTACATGATCTACACTCAATTTATTCCGGGCAAAAAAACACAAAACATATAGGAAATTTGCTGGGCTTTAATAATATTTGGCCTTTGCAACTCCAACAAGATCCCAAACTGATTACTCGATTATAAATCGAAAAAGATCAATAAAGGCTCATTTAAAAAAGGCCATTAGCCTAAGGATTAAAACATGAATTTTGATATCCCCTCTGAACTTTCACAACAAATAAACAGCGCACATGATTTTGTAAAAGCACAGCTTTTCCCCATAGAACAACAAATTCTTCATGGTGATTTTTTTGCACAAGAATCGCAACTTAACCAGTTAAGAATAGAGGTCAAACAGCTAGGTTTATGGGCGCCCCATATGCCAAAAAATGAAGGTGGCTGTGGTGATAGCCTCATGCAATTAGCTCTGCTATCCGAAGTCCTCGGCCAATCCCCCATAGGCCATTATGTTTTTGGTTGCCAAGCACCAGATGCGGGGAATATGGAATTACTTCATCTCTTTGGCTCCAGTGATCAAAAACAACAATGGCTCAAGCCATTAGTTTCTGGCGAAATTCGTAGTTGTTTTGGTATGACAGAACCAGAAAATGCAGGATCAAATCCCACCATGATGAGCACTACAGCAGTGCTAGATGGTGATGAATGGGTGCTCAATGGTCACAAGTGGTTTACCTCTTCAGCAGATGGTGCGCAACTTTGTGTGGTCATGGCGGTGACTGATCCCAATGCCGACACCCATCGAAAAGCTAGTATGATTCTAGTGCCAACCCAAACTCAAGGTTTTGAACTGGTGAGAAATATCCCCATTATGGGCGATACGGGTTCGGGTTATTTTAGCCATGCAGAAGTACGCTTAAACAATTGCCGAGTGAGCCAGAAAAATTTACTCGGTGAGATTGGTTCGGGATTTTCCTTAGCACAGCAAAGGCTAGGGCCTGGACGCATCCATCATTGCATGCGTTGGCTTGGGATCTGTCGTCGTGCCCTCAATTTAATGATTGAATACAGCAAAAGCAGAGCGATTAACTCCAAACAAAATTTATCACAAATGCAAACCATACAAACTTGGATTGCTGATTCTGCAGCAGAAATTGAAGCCGCTCGCAGCTTAGTTTTGCAAACCGCTTGGCAAATTGAAAACAAAGGTTTTAAAGAAGCCAAAGTGGCAGTTTCCATGATCAAATACTTTACTGCCAATGTGTTACAACAGGTACTTGATCGTGCCTTACAATCAATGGGTGGATTAGGCATGACAGATGACACCATCATCGCCTTTTTCTTCCGCCATGAACGTGCAGCCCGAATTTATGATGGCCCCGATGAGGTGCATAAAATGGTGGTTGCCAAGGCGCTACTCAAATGAAGAATCAAACCATCAGTGCGAAGGAATGGACGAATGAAAACGATCTCGCCTTATTTAGTCATTGTATGACCCTGGCCGATGCAGAAATTTGGCCACTTTTTTATGCCCTTCATCGTGATAAAATTCAAGTACAACGCCAAAAAACCGCTGTTGAAAAACTCGCTGTGATTATTCAATCGACGTTTAAATTATCTCATGACAAAGGCTTTGCGCTGATGAGTCTGCGCGATCTCAGTGAAGAGTCTGGGATCAGCTTAGGAGGGATTTATGCCTATATAGGCAGTAAGCAACAACTAGCGCTAATGATCCATCAATTTTTACCCCATGTTTTCAGCCAGACTATTCATCTGGACTACCCAACTGTTTCCTCGGGAAAAAAAAAGGCATGGAAAAATATCAGCGACAGCCAATTGATGAGTGATTTGCATAGAATGATTAGAGGGCATATATTTTTAAGTGAAATACTTCGATCCTGGTTCTTCTTTGCTTATATGGAAGCCAAATATTTGCCCGCATCGGTGCGTGAAGTGGCTTTAAATAATGAACAAGTCACCGAACAAATTTTATATTCGCTGTTAGCTCAGATCAAAGATCGACAACTCATTGCGATTGATGATGTGTTTATGGCGACGCATTTAATTAAATCATTATTACAAACTTGGTATTTAAAACGCGCAAAATTTTCTAAACAAAAAATTCATTGTGAACAATATACCGCTTACATTGAATCTATTATTTTTAAAGGGATCTAATCATGACCTCTAATAATCCAGATAACTTATCTGACACAGAAAATTTCGATAACTCAGAGACTCTTAATACATCTGATATCGAATCCAGTGAATTTCCCATTCATGAACCAAGAGTCAATGTGACTCAGCAAAGTCGTTCATCCGATACTCTACCCGAGCAACCTTTAGCTCAATATATACAACAGCATATTCCCGACTTCATTCATGAAAATCGGTTCAATATTGAACAACTCTCTGGCGGTGTTTCCAACCTAAGTTATCGCTTATCCAGCGCCGAAAAATCCATGATATTAAGACGTCCTCCTAGTGGCACAAAATCCAAAACGGCTCATAACATGGCACGGGAATATCATCTATTAAAACGATTAAAAGATTATTACCCTCTAGCACCTGCTGCCATCCATTTAGATTCGCTGGGCGACTTATTGGGTGAACCTTTTTTTCTGATGCAAGAACTCCACGGCCTTAAAGTGGGTAAGGATCTCCCTTATAAAACCACAGCAGAACAAAATGCTGCGCTCTGTGAAAATTGGATCGATGAATTGGTGAATCTGCATAAAATTGACGTGTCGCAAGGAGAACTAAGTCAACTTGGCAAACCTCAAGGTTTTGTAGAAAGACAGCTTAGTGGTTGGCTAGAACGCTTTAATCAAGCTAAAACACCTGATGTTGCAGCGGTAGATTCTCTCGCAAAGTGGCTAGAGCAACATTTAAACAAAGACTCGGGATTCGTGAGTCTTATTCATAACGATTACAAATTTGATAATCTATTATTAAATCCCGCCGATCACACGCAGATCAGCGGGGTATTAGATTGGGAACTCAGCACCATCGGTGATCCCCTCATTGATCTCGGTTGTTCACTGGCTTATTGGGTTGAAGCCGCAGACTCAGATTTAATGCAAATGATCCGCAGAATGCCAACGCAGTTAGAGGGCATGTACAGCAGAGCACAAATTTTTGATCGCTACTGTGAAAAACGCCATCTCACAGGTTTTAATCTCACCCCCTATTATGTGTTTGGTTTATTTCGATTAGCAGGCATTGGACAACAAATTTACTATCGCTACTATCATCAACAAACCGATAACCCAGCCTTTAAAAACTTTGGTCAACAGGTCAATATTTTAATCAAAACAGCCGAAGCACAAATTGTAAGCTAGGGTGAAAACAACTTCTTTTGGAGAACAAGAATGAACCAGCAAGGCAACGTTCCAACCATCCCAAACTGCTTTAACCTGTGCGGAAAAATTGCACTCATTACTGGTGCCAGTCGTGGTATTGGCGCAGCCGTCGCCAAACTCTTTGCCGAAAATGGCGCACAGGTGATTATCTCCAGCCGCAACCAACAAAATTTGGATGAACTGGCCGCAACTTTAAATGCACAATTTAGCGATCAATCCCCCGTCACCCCCATCGCCTGTCATATTGGGCAACCCCAAGCAATCGACGATTTAATCAAAACCATCGTCGCAAAATTTGGACGAATCGATATATTAATCAACAATGCCGCCACCAACCCATTTTTTGGAGAACTCCTAGACACACCACAATCTGCCATCGATAAAACCATTGAAGTCAATATTCAAGGCTACCTCAATATCAGCCAGCAAGTCGGCAAACTCATGCGTGAAGCCAAAAAAGGCTGCATCATCAACACCGCCTCAGTCAATGGCATCATCCCAGCCCCCATGCAAGGGATTTATTCAATGACCAAAGCCACAATCCTCTCCATGACCGCCGCCCTAGCCAAAGAAACCGCAAAATATGGCATGAGAGTGAACGCGGTATTACCAGGTCTTACCGATACCCAGTTTGCTTCGGCACTGACTAAAAATGAGAAATTACTCCAGAGTATTTTACCCATGATCCCCATGGGCAGAATGGCACAACCTGAAGAGATCGCACCGGCATTTTTGTTTTTGGCGAGTGATGCCGCGAGTTATATTACTGGGGTTTTTTTGCCGGTTGATGGTGGGTTGTTGGCGTGATGTTTTTTAAGTTTAAATTTGTAAACTTTTAATGCTAAATTCCAATTCTTTCGTCAAGGAGAAGTACTGACTTTCCCCTTAATAATCCCGAACAGCCCGTTCCTTCGGCCTACGGCAAACCTCAAATAACTTTGGCCAATCGAGCGGTCGTTTGGAGGTATACCCCTATCCATCCTATCTCGCTAAACTCAAATAGCCTTCCATGGCTATTTGACCACTGAGACCAAAGTGATTTGAGGCTCTGTCAAGGGGAGTACAGCCACCTCATAAATCGAATATCATGGCATGAAAATATTCAGCTTGAGTAAGTTATGCATGTCCAGTTAACGGGTTGGGGGAGCTATCACAAAGGCTTTTAGTGCCACGGTTTGCAATAAGAGTTGGCAACGATCTTGTGTTTTTTTGCAGGCTTGATAACAAGCCTTTTTGTGAACCGTGGCGGCCTTTTATCTTTCTTCTTTGCCATGCCATATTTTAAGGATATAAATCAATTCATCCCTCATGGTGTAGTGAATCACATAATGTCCTGCAATAAGTTCTCGACCATCCAGTTCGGCTTCCAAGGCTTTGCCAAGCATGGGGTTAGATTCCAGCTTGCGGATGGTCGACAGCAATTTTTCACTGTATTTTGTCGCGGCCTTTGGATTTTTTTCAGCAATAAATTTTCTGAGTCGGTACAAGTCGTGTAAAGCTTGTGCGGTAAATTTTAATTTCATATTGTCGGTGGTGACTTCTCATCGGCTTTGCCCCAACTCTCTATCCAGGACATCACTTCCTCCCCATTGAGCACATTACCATCTTCAAGATCAACCAATGCTTGTCTTGTATCAGCCAGCATTTTCTCGCGCTGATCTATACGTTCAACATATTGGCTTATGGCATCTTTTATGATCCATCCTTTAGAGCGATCTAATTTTTCTGCAATCGCTTCTAATTTATTCATGAGTTGTTCTGGCATACGCACACTGGTCATTGGCATCGTTCTCTCTCCTATCACATGGCAATAAAGATAATTGTATTACATTGTAATTCATAAGTCATTTTTTACTTTAGCGTTGAAGTACGTAATACAGGGCAAACGCATAAATGGCAAATGAACACACACTTTAAACCTTCTTACTGTTTGAACCAAAAAAAATACTTCTCTTTAGCTGTGCCTGTCTTGGATTATTGGGATTATTTTAATCGCCGTAAAGGGTTAGCTCACAGACCAGTTTCAGCCCGCTCACTTCCCCTCCGGCACAGGATCCGTACGTGCGCTATTAACGCATACGGCTCCTAGGACAAGTCAGACACTCAGTCGCATATTGGGGTATGGGTGTAGCACTCGTACACTGGGTATAAACAGCTTGATGACTTTACCACAACTTAGGACAGGCAGAACTTAGGCAGAACTTAGGCAGAACTTAAAAATGTTGACACCCACACACAATGATTAGCTGTCTCAGTCTTCAGTCTTCAGTCTATCAGTCTAGTCTTGTTCTAGTCGTCATTTTAGTCGCAATTTGTCGTGATATTTTAAACGAATTTTACAGCTTAGTACGGTTTTTGCCACGGTTCTAAGGTTAGAGCGAGATTTGCTGTTACCCTAGAAGTTTTTTTAACTTGGTTTGAATATCTAAAACGTCTTCCATCTTGTACCAACCCGCAGGTTTTCCCATGAGCCAATGGGCGGCATTGATAGCGCCTGAAGCGAAGACTGATCGACTATAGGCTCGATGCTTTAGACCCAATTGCTCGCCAGCCATACCGAATAATATTTCATGCTCTCCGACAATTTCACCTGAACGAATTGAGCTAAAGCCAATGGTTCCTTTTTGACGTGCTGTATTTTGCTCAAAGCGGTTGAACGTTGCAACATCGGATAATTTCTTACCCTGTTGCTCAGCAATCACTTCGCCATAAAGTAGGGCAGTTCCTGAGGGTGCGTCTATTTTATGTTGGTGATGTGCTTCGATAATTTCGATATCGGCATAGTCCCCCAGTAGCTGGGTCATCAGGCGAACTAGAGAAAATGAGGTATTCACACCGATGCTCATATTAGCCGAATAAAGGATGGGTGTTTGTTGGCTTAGTTGCTTTAGATGTTCCAGCTGGTTATTTGTAAAGCCTGTTGTACCTGAAACAAACGCGATATGGTTTTTAGCGCATTGCTCAGCTACTTCCATCGCAAAATCAGGGCGTGAAAAATCAATGATCACATCAACAGGATGGGAAAATTGCTGAAGTTGTTGCTGAACGCTGAGCGATTTTCCAATCTCGGAATTATCTGATGACGCTGAGCGGGGGCGATGAATTGCCCCCATCAAGTTGAATGAAGCCGCAGGATCTGTTGCTGGTTGTGATTGCAATAGATCCATTAACACTTTCCCCATTCT
>Ga0210032_1001107_pt1 | contig 15949 bp, 18 predicted proteins | sample CryGeyCG2114_250_2_FD_185458 | JGI IMG/M metagenome (GOLD analysis project Ga0210032, IMG submission 185458) | Groundwater microbial communities from aquifer - Crystal Geyser CG13_big_fil_rev_8/21/14_2.50 (SPAdes) (version 2) | ecosystem: Environmental > Aquatic > Deep subsurface > Groundwater ... | reverse complement strand
ATCTCTTTGAATCACCCTGAAATTACTCATAAAATATCTTTAACCTGTTGAATAATATATGTAATTATACATTATCTTGTGGCTGACCGGTGTATTTCTGGCGACTGTAAGTCCGACAGGCTGCTAGGGCATCCGGCAGGTTTGGATGTCATTGTTATCGATCCAGACACTGTGTCTAAAACCAACGTGGGGCGGCAGAATTTCTGGCCCTCCGATGTTGGGCAGTCGAAGGCTGAAATACTGGTCAACCGCTGCAATATGTTGATGCAAACGGGATGGGTAGCTGAAGCCGCGAAAGTCACTGACGGTACGCAGTTTTCCAATCCGGACATCGTGATCGGTTGCGTCGATAACAGGAATGGCAGGGAAGCGATACTCAAGGCGCTCAAACGCAGTGTGTATTCATCAGCCTACTACCTGGATATTGGCAATCGTGAGCATGATGGACAGGTGGTATTGGGCGAGGTCTTCGGGGCGAGCTGCAAACGGGAAAATCGTTTGCCTCACGTTGCAGACCTCTATCCAGACATCATCGACGGGTCGCTAGACGATACGGACGATACGCCCAGTTGTAGTTTGGCTGAGGCGTTGGAAAAGCAGTCCCTGTTCATCAACGACACGATGGCGAATGCGGCATGTAATTTGTTGTGGGAGCTATTCCGTTACGGGCAGCTCACGCATCACGGCCAATTCGTCAATATAAGGTCAGGGCGTGTAACGCCGCTGGCAATTGATCCCGAAACGTGGAAACGTTTTGGGTTTGAAGCAAAGCTCAAACCAAAGCGGTGCCGTAAGGTCGCAGAGGTGAGGGTGGCGCAGGACAGGTAGCAACGAGTCCCATCCTCGATTTTGAGGATAGGGTCACGATGAATCCCCTTGTTGGTTAATAGCCAAGAGGGGGCTTCACCAAGTTTTTTGCCGACTTGGTGAAGCCTCTTTTTGGCTTCCTTATCAATTAACCCAAGGAGATCATTATGTTAGTCGTATTTTTGGCTTGCTGCATCACCGGTTACACTCTTAGCCGTCCGATCATTCGGATGCTGGGTCTGTAAGGAGATTCATCATGTCGCTATCTGTCGAAATGAAAGTGTTTTTTGAAAAAGTGGCCAGCAAATTTTAGTCTGGCCTGTGACGTGCACCATGTTTTTTTGACTGGCAAAGAAGTAATGCCAGATGTGCGAAACAAGGTGCCGCAAGCACTGCGTCTTGCAGCCTGATCGTAGGTCGCAGTGCCAACCATTCAAAACCAGCGCATTTGTTGTTGCGCTGGTTTTTTCGATCAACCTCGTATTAAACCCGCCCCCAAATACTCCACCTGTTTCAATCGAAACCCGCCAATAATCCCAAAAAATACCAAGCACAGACTGTAAATATTGTTTACAAGCTCTACTATGTAAATGTAATATACAAATACAGAGCTGTAAATTGTCTTTACAGCCACTGATATGTATTTTTGCAAAGTTCATAACGGAGGAAAAAGTGAACTATTCCATTAAGACCCTCAGCCAGCTGCCCTTAATGCTCAAGGGGTTTCGCAAGGCGCGAGGGCTCACTCAGGCTGCCATGGCTGAAAAGTTGGGAATCACTCAGCAAAGTTATGCCTACTTTGAAGCCAATGCGGCGACAGCCACGCTTGACAGGCTTTTCATGGCGCTGCGCATATTGGGTGTTGAAATCTCTCTGGACCAGGCCGCTTCTATCACAAGTATGAGCCGCATCTCCTCTGATGCGATGGGCAAGAACACCACGATGGTCAACCCTTCAAATCAGAAGATCGGCAAAACATCCGGCACAGAAACGATTAAGGAAAAGAAACCGTCAGCGGCTATAAAACCGGAGCGCATTATTTCCATCACACAGGAAAGTTGGTAATCATGGGGTGCCGCTCAAAGACACAAAAGTTGAACATCTGGATGAACGGCATCCCGGTAGGATATTGGGAGACCACCCGACAAGGCGAACGACTGCGCTACTTCGATGATTGGCTAACGGATGAGCAAGCCCGCCCTTTATCGTTATCGCTGCCCTTCCTGCCGGGCAATGCGCCTTACCAGGGGCAGATCGTTACTGACTATTTCGACAATCTCTTACCCGACAACGACGCCATTCGCCGTCGCTTGGCTATGCGTCATCAAACAGGTGGCATTGATCCCTTCCAATTGCTGGCGAAGCTAGGCCGTGACTGCGTTGGCGCAATACAACTTCTTCCCGAAGAGGAGACACCGTCGGATGTGTATGAAATCAGGGGCGAGGTGTTGAACACAGCGCGGATTGCTCAACGACTACGCAATACCACGTCGGATCAAGCCTTGGGGCAACATGATCACGACGAGGACCTGAGGCTTTCCATCGCGGGCGCGCAGGAAAAAACCGCCTTGTTGCGCCACGAAGGTAAATGGCTCCTGCCTCATGGAAGTACCCCGACAACTCACATTTTCAAACTGCCCTTAGGTCTGGTCGGCCATATGCAGGCCGATATGCGCACCTCGGTTGAGAACGAATGGTTGTGCTCGATAATTGTGAATGCCTACGGAATTCCCATAGCGCGGTGCGAAATTGAACACTTCGAGGAGCAAAAAACGCTCGTTGTCGAGCGATTCGACCGAATGTCATCAAGCGATGGAAGTTGGATCATCCGTCTTCCGCAGGAAGATATGTGTCAGGCAACGGGCGCGTCACCGCTACGCAAATACCAGTCAGACGGCGGGCCTGGTATCGCTCAGATCATGGAACTGCTTCTCGGGTCGGACCATTCTGAACAGGACCGGAGGAACTTTTTCAAGATTCAGCTCATTTTTTGGGTGCTTGCTGCCACTGATGGCCACGGGAAAAACTTCAGCATTGCTCATTTGGCCGGGGGCCGCTACCGCGCTACACCCATCTACGACGTACTTTCTGCTCATCCCGTCATAGGAAAAGGGAAGAATCAAATTCCGCCGCAGAAAGCCAAGCTCGCCATGGCGGTGCGGGGAAGCACTAATTACTACCTGATCGAGAAAATCCAGCGACGGCACTGGATTGCTCAAGCGCAACAAGTCGGGCTTGGGGCTGCGGCGGCAGAGCAATTGATTGAAGAAATCATTGAGTCAACAGAGGCTGTGATTGCTGACGTGAGCAGACTGTTGCCCGACAACTTTCCTATGGACCTCGCAGAGGCGATTTTCAGTGGAATGAAAAGGCATTGTGCTAAGTTGGTCACTGTTCGCAGTTGATGCACACCTGATACAGAAGCCCACAATTTAATCAGTCCGTGACCGCTTTCTTGCCTACTTCGGAAGTTGAGCTTGATGCTATGTGACGTGCTGTTGCTTTATCCGTATTGAGCCAAGCCAAGCATCATTCCTGATAATTGCTATTATCAGGAATGATACTTTTTGCGTTTAAGTCGGCCTGAAAAATCTGCGATTGTTCAAATTGGATGATTATTCATTTGAAAACAATCGGATGTGGTTTACCAATCACCATCCACTTCCGAGCTACCCGCGCTGGACAAAAAGTAGCAGCCGAGTACGAAATCCACGCCATATGCAGCGTCCTTATCGAACATAGAACAATCTCGCTCATTTCCTGCTGTAGAGGTAGTAGTATTAACCATTTATTAGCTGAAGGTGATCTGCTATGGCTGAGCAAGATAAACTCGTAAAAGTTCTGATCGCTGATCCAGCATTGCAACAGCGGTTGGCGAAGCACCTCGTGTTGAAATGTTTCCGCAATTCAGTGCTGGAGGATTTGCATGCAGGAATCGTTCCTGACTCGAAAGCCGGGGACTACACGGATGTTGTCGTTCATTCCCCTTTCGGCGAGATTCAATGGAATGATCTTTCACGCATTAGCGATGACGAAATGAAGCTGCTGATGCAGGATGTTGTCAATCACACCTATCATTTTATTCAGGAGCTGTTTGACGAAAAGCGAGGCGGCGAATTACTGCTCAAGTTGGCACAGCGCGACCCTGCTCCGCAGTGGAATAATCCGGTGTAGCATTCATGGTGAATACCCATATCGAGGCGATGTGAGCATGCGTGGAAAATTTTGCTCAGTAATTTTGTCGGCAGCATTGCTATGCAGTCCAGCATCAAAACGATGAATATCCAGCAACGAACTGAAATTGAACGTTTTCTCACCAGTGGCGAGTACGACAACTCATTTGAGATATGGTCTGGCGGCACGTTCGTAGCTCGGGCGAAAAGTGGCGGTGCCGCACTCCGGGGTGCGCTTATTTCGGAAGTTTCTACACTGGCCGACCGGGTTTCTTTGCCTGAATGTCATAATTCTGGTTTGGACATAAATGCGCGTGCGAAATTTGCGCCTATGGTGAGAGGGCTGTTTCCACAGGTCGAGCAAACGATCATTCTCGATATGCTTGAGCATTCGGTCGTATTTCTCACGCCGATAACGATAATGGTCACCCTTGAAAAGACGAGATGGCTCCACACGGCATGGGAACTGGCTAACCTTTACCTTGCAAGTTTGGATGCAAAACTGCTCAGTGATACAGCGTCAGGACTTCTTGGCTTGAGCGAAGAGACGACCTGCTACGTGTCCATGAAGTATTTTGGCGATAATGATCCGTTCGACGATTACGTGATTCACGAAGCGGCTCACATCTTCCATAACTGCAAACGAGAAATGGTCGGACTGTCTGAAAGCCGTCGTCGTGAGTGGCTGCTCGAAATCGATTATGCAAAACGTGAAACCTTCGCGTATGCCTGTGAAGCCTACAGCCGAATTCTTGAGTTGGGCGAAACACGTTTAGCGCGTATCGGGCTGTTGTCAGAACTTGCCAAAGCGCCGATGCCGCCGGATAAACGAGTTCAAGGTGATGAGTATGTCGATATTCTTCGGGAGGCCGTTGCCGCCAGAAATGGCTGGAAACGTATTCTTGAGCGATGCTCACCACCAAAGTAAATTGTTTTTGTGAGTTCCAGTGCTTATTGGCTATTGTAAGGTGCAGGTTTAAAAAGTCTTCGTGCAGAAGGTGATGACGCATCGGGAGTACGATGAATGGAACACGCTTTATTGAAAAAGAAAAGGCTGGTCATGCACGCATCACACACACTGTTCGATATGCTAGCCACTCAATCTTCCTGACATGCATTTGATACAATGGCGCATCTTCATCCTATCCACGATGAGGAAAGCTACACACGTATGACGAGCCTGATGAAATTTCTGCTGGATGCTGCCTGTGACGACGAAGAACACCCGCTGTCTGGCATGTTTGGTTTAGTGGGTGATTTGTATATATAGGGAAAAGCATGACATTGACTAAAGCAGAACTCGCGGATTTGTTATTTGAAAAAGTTGGTCTGAACAAGCGTGAAGCCAAGGATATGGTGGAAGCGTTTTTCGAGGAGATTCGCGTCAAGCTTGAACAGAGCGAAGAGGTTAAATTATCCGGCTTCGGTAACTTTCAGTTGCGCGACAAGCAGCAACGCCCCGGTCGTAATCCCAAAACTGGCGAAGAAATTCCCATCTCTGCGCGGCGCGTGGTCACTTTTCATCCCAGCGCGAAACTAAAAAGTTTGGTTGATGAAAAATATCACGGTGTGCCAACCGATTGATTCTGCTGAAGGTGGAAAACTTTGAGCAGGCATCTGGTTCTCTCACAAACGCACACGTAATTATTTGGACGAATGATGGATAAGTTGTACGATATTGAAAATGGATGGGGCGACAACTAGGTTGACAATTTCCGGAATGCTTGCTGGATATGTCAGCGTTACACATCATTCGCACCCAGAACCAGCACCGATTAAGAAAGAAATTTATGGACAAAATAATAGATGGATTGGAGCGCCCTGAGCGGATAGCAAACATCATCGCTCAACAACCCGAGTACATCAGGGATGACATCGCAAGGCTTGTGGTAGCTGAACAGAAGTCTGGATCGTTTGGTGATCTGATTAAACGTTCTATTGGACTGACAGAAGCTCACAAGGCATATCAGGGCTCGAACGTGGTGTCGATGATCGGCAGACAGCTCACGAAATAATTATGATTGTTTTTTTGAGTTCGTCTAATTTGGGTTGGAGTGTTTGGGGGAAGTCACAGTCATGTCTGGTCTGTGCGATCAAATAACGAGGGAACGTGAGGCTCGCCGCAAACGGGATCAGGAAATTGTCGCGGCTCGGGAAGCCGGCCAGTCCTATGCGGCCATCGGTCGCGCGTTTCAAATGTCGGGTGACAATGTCAAAGATAGAATAGAGCGATTCCACCGAAACAAACGAATGCACGAAAGCATTGACCCGTTCGTCAAGCTTACTCCGAGAACATTGCGCCTTCTCCATGGAGAAGGGTTGACGACAGTCGAGAAAGTTGTTGAGGTTTATCGAAGAAACGAGCTTTTTTCGTATTCGCAATTTCGGAAAAAAGAGTTTGAGGGAGATCGAAAAATGGTTTCCTGTAAAACCCGCCAAGAGTCAGATAGCGCCATTTATAATAAACGATCGTTGATTTTTTATTGCATTGAGGGTTAGTGCAAAGTAAAATTCAACGATCGTTTATCTTTATGGTGGTGGCTATGGCGCACAGGGAAGTCGGTGTTACTTCTGTCAGCGAATTAGGGGATATCCTTCGGGCTGTTCGCAAGGAGAATGGCCTGACTCAGCGTGATGCTGCTGCGCTGTGTAATGTTAGTCTGCCATTTCTTAACGGTCTGGAGCAAGGGAAATCAACTGCACAGATCGGGAAAGTTTTGTCCGTTTGTAGTCGTTTTGGCATTGATGTCAGGCTGAGGCTGCCGGGTGACACTACATGAGTGCTTTGATCGTCTCGGCCAATGGGATACCGGTTGGAACCCTTGAAATTAAGCAGGGACAGTGGAAATTTGACTACTCGACTGAGTGGAAAGATTATGCACTTTCGCCGATTTTTCCGATCTCCACCCGAGCGTTCGAAGATACCGCGAATGCCAGGACGGTCGAGTGGTTCTTCGAGAACCTGTTGCCCGAAGGTCGGCTGCGAGACCTGATCGCATCACAGGACAGAATCGATCCTCGGGATACGTGGGCGCTACTGATCCGACATGGACAGGACACTGCGGGGGCGCTTTCGCTGACGCCAGAAGGATACACTGCCGCGACAGAGGAAATTCTGATTCCACTTTCACAAGAGGCACTTCAGGAAAAAATTAAGGCTTCCAGGGCGCGCAATCTCCCTCTGATGGCATCATGGGATGAAATCCGCATGTCCTTGGCAGGTGCTCAGGAAAAGCTCGGGCTGCGTATTGACACCGATGGTGCGCTGTTCCTGCCTGAAGGTTCGGCACCCTCGACCCATATCGTCAAACCGGAGAATGCCAGTGCGGACTTCCAGTATTGCCCGGCCAACGAATTTTTTTGCATGCGCCTGGCTCGTGAGCTGAAAGTTTCAGTTCCCAACGTCGGCTTGCTGCACCTCCCAGAACCACTTTATGTCATTGAGCGGTTTGACCGTGAGCCATTGAGTGCTGAGAAAGGCCTTGGCAGGGTATTCGGGCGGCTCCACCAGATAGACCTGTGCCAAACATTGGGTGTGCCACCGTCGAAAAAATATGAGAGTGAAGGTGGCTTGGGGCTGCATCACCTGTTCGAGGTTCTCAGAGGCACCTTCATCGAACGTCCAATCGTAGCGGCCAATGCCGTTGTTCATTGGATTGCCTTTAATTATTTAATCGGTAATCTGGATGCACACGCAAAAAATATTGCTTTCCTGATGCGTGGACAAAAAGCGGCAGTAGCGCCGTTTTACGACATGCTTTGCGTGGAGGCGTATCTGCCAAGACAGACGATGGCGATGTCTATCGCGGGAGAGAATAAGCCGGGATGGGTGGAAGGGGCGCATTGGGATGCAATGGCCTATGAGGCGGGTGTCGCGCCTCGATTTGTTCGTAGTGTCTTATCGCGAATGAGTGCGGATTTGCCGGAAGCGATCTCCAGGGTAATCGGAGATGAACGACTGACCAATGAGGAGCGAGTATTTTTGCGAGAAAAAGTGCTCACCGTTATTGATGAGCGAAGAGGGTTCGTAGCTGATGCACTCAAGTCTCGACCGTCTTCGATCAATGAATTATTGAACAGTCGGGAATTTGATCCGTCAGTACTGGCGCGGTTGTCCAAGCTTTCGTGATGTGTAGTGAAGAGCCAGTTTTCGCGACCGGTGGCAAATATTGAGGAAAAAATGATTGAGGCACCCATCAGCACTCCACCGCAAGCGTACATGGATATTATTGGTTCGCTGATCGACAAAGCGCGCGACTTTCTGGAGGTCGGCGAAAAGCTTCAAGCGCTCGCCTTCGTTGGCAATCTGACCAGCAAGCAAATCATCCCAGTGATGATTCAGTCGGGAAGCATCAAGGACAAAGATCACTCTGCGCTGGCGATACAGTCAGCGGCCTTGGCCTTGGATGCTGATTTTGTGTTTACCATCACGGAAGCATGGTCACTGCGGTCAGATAAAATACGGCAGATGAACGCGATCCTTGATAAATATGGAAGCATCGGCGCCTCGCCTTACGCGATAGACGTGTGCATGCTTACGTTGGAAACAAGGCGCGGTGTGTGGGTCGCGCAACCGCAAATCAAGCCCAAGGGAATTTCCAAGAAGAAGCGGACAATTGGCGTGGTTGAATTCCGCTATTACTCGGAAGTGAAAGGCCGACTTTCGCATCTGCTGCCCAGGAAGGACGATGACGAGATGCCGACGATTTTACATTGATGGGCATTAAGGAATGAATGTGGGTCTTCAAGCAGCAGCTATCAGTGGGAGTGTTCATTGATCAGAGCGACTGCTTTTAAATTATAGGATCGTATTGCCATGGATTTTTCGGATGTCCTTAAAGCGCTTAATCAGGCCTCTGCCTTTGAGCTTTATCGTATGCGGGCTGCCATCAACAGGGTGCTGGATGAACCACGTTGGGTGCAGGCGATTCATGCCCGGTTGCAGATTGGGCTGGCCATTGAATATTTCGGCTCTATATGATTTACAGTGGATAATGCGATAATTTGACCATGAATAGTACAACTTTATTTGGCATGGCGCTCGGCCTGCAAGCGCCTTGGCAGGTGAACGATGTTTCGTTCGCCGCCGAAGCATCCAATCGGAAAGAATTACACCTGCATATCGGTTTTGCGCGTGGCTCCCGTTTTCCTGATGAGACGGGAGTCGCCTGTCCCGTGCACGATACGGTAGAGCGCAAATGGCAGCATTTGAACTTTTTCGAGCATCACTGTTTTTTGCATTGCAGCGTACCGCGTATCAAAACCAGTAACGGCAAAGTAGTGACCGTCAGCGTTCCCTGGGCGCGTCCTGAAAGTGGTTTTACGCTGATGTTTGAAGCGTTCGCCATGGCGCTGATCGAGCGTGAAATGCCGGTCAATCGGGTGGCCGAAATATTGGGCGTTAATCCGCAACGGGTGTGGACGCTGTTCAATCACTGGGTTGAAAAGGCGCGTAACGCCGATGATGTGTCATCGGTGACACAACTGGGCGTGGATGAAACGTCGTCGCGAAAAGGTCATAAATACGTCACGCTGGGCGTAGATTTGGAGACCTCTCGCGTCATTCATGCCTGCGAGGGAAAGGGCAAGGAAACCTTGCATTCAATTCAGCAACACCTTGAAAACAAAGGCGTTCAAAAGGAGCAGATCACTCAACTCAGCATGGATTTATCGCCCGCGTTCATTGCGGGTGCGGGAGAATCCTTTCCCGCTGCGGCGATCACCTTTGACCGATTTCATGTCGTCAAATTATTGAATGAGGCCATGGATAAGGTGCGCAGGGTTGAACGGATTGAGCATGAGGAATTGAAGGGACACAAGTATACGTTCCTGAGAAACCGACAAAACCTGTCAGATAAACAGGAAAAGTCACTCTCGGAAATGATCGAGCTTTATCCCAATCTGGGCAAGGCCTACCGGTTGAAAGTGCTGTTCAATGATCTGTGGGAAATGCCTGACAAAGCGGCGGCAACCACGTTTCTGACCAACTGGTGTATTGATGTTGAAGAGGCCAAAATTCCGGCCTTCATGGCCTTCGCAAAAACGGTTCGAGGGCATTGGTCTGGCATTATTCACTTCGTCGAATCACGCATCACCAACGGCATACTGGAAGGCATTAACAGCAAAGTTCAACTGGCCAAAAGGCGCGCCAGAGGTTACCGCAACACGGGGAATTTCATCAACATGATTTACTTTTTATGCGGAAAAATGAAATTCGATTACCCACTCTATTTCACATAGGGCCAATATTTCGATGCTCAAGCCAATACCTTGCGTCGTGGAAAAGTCCTTGAACTTCGCCGAAAACAGGCCGTTATTCTGGATCAGGAAGATGGCCGACGCTGGCTGATTTCCTATGCTGCGATCAATCTGGATGGCACTGATGTGCAAATTCGTGAACAGCCGCGACAAGGTCTGGGTCGCAACGAGGTGGCCATCGGTGATGCAGTTGGGTTCGTTGATCGCAATCAGCAGCAACGCAGTGGTCGTATCATTCGTCTCAACGACAAGACTGTCACCTTGCTCTGCGGGCAGCAGCAATGGCGAGTTGCTTACGCCTATCTGCATCGGGTGATGGATACAGACACGATTGAGCAGCATGTGCTTGAACTTGATGTAACACCATTGGAGATGAAGTGAACCAGGATGAGCGAATATCAATATTACGAATTTGTTGCCATTGATCAGCCATTAACGCCTGTGCAAATGGCCGAATTGCGCGCTTGTTCCTCGCGGGCATCCATTACACCGACCAGCTTTGTCAATGAGTATCACTGGGGTGGCCTCAAGGCTGATCAGGATGATTGGATGCGGCGCTATTTCGATGCGCATGTCTATGTTACCGATATGTGTGTCTGCTGTTTTATGGTGCGTGTGCCGCGTGAAATTTTCGATAGCGCAACAATCAATGCCTTTGCGACCGAGTCTTCGATTTACATTGGTCGCAGTGAATCGCACTGGATTATCTCGTGGAACCTCAACGAAAGTGAAAACCATGACCGCTTCTGCGAGGATGATGGTCGTGGCTGGATGGGGAGACTGGTCGCGTTGCGGGACGAATTGTTGCGCGGCGATTTGCGTTCGTTATATTTGGGTTGGTTGGCCGGGGTAACAATCGGCGAAGTAGAGGAGGGCGAGAGCGAACCACCTCTGCCCCCGGGGTTGTCACGATTGACGGCAGCCCAGCAGGCTTTGGTCGAATTTTTGGAGATTGATCCTGACCTGATTGCCGCTGCCGCCAGTGTTGACATTGAAACAGTGGCGGAGTCAGACGATACCGACATACAAATGGATATGTGGATTGCAGGCCTGCCTGCTGATGACAGTCGCCAGGCACTCAAGCTGCTGCTTTCCGGCCAATCTAACCGGGCCGAGCGTCAACTGAAATCGCGTTTTTTGACGTGGCAGAAGGCAAATTCCGCAACACGAGTGACAGCCACCGTCCTGCGTACCGTCGCGAATCTGCGGGAACTCGCCAGCTCCGCTGAAAAGGTACGTCGGCAATGGGAAACCGAGCAACGCATCAAGTTCAAGGCAGAACAGCAAGCCCAACGTGATGCGTATCTGCGCACACTGGCTGCGGACTTTGATCGCTGCTGGCAGATGCTGGATAAGAAAGCGGAACGAGGTATTGCATCGGCCTATGATGAGGTTAGCCGGGCCGTAGTTGATCTGGCCGAGGCTTACAAACTCTGTTCTTCAGGAGTTGAGTGGAAGCACGCCATGCAGTGCTTCATGGCGCGACACCTCAAGCGAGGAGCCTTGGTGCGGCGACTGGTGGAGGCTGGCTTATGGAAAAAATCATGAAAATTACTGCCGAAAAGCATAGCTGGGAATTCGCGCCGCGATTTCGTCGAGGTGCCTTTGGTTGGCGCTCTCAGTCAGCCATTACTCGCATCAAGGAAGCGGTTGCCGAGATTAAAAAGGTCGCCCGAAAAGAGCCTGTGCTGGCAGCCGAAGGAGCTGTGCTGTTTTTGGAAAAAGTCTCACCAGCCTTGCAGAATATTGATAGTTCCTCGGGTGCCATCGGTAGCGCTGTCAATCGGGCCATCGCTGATCTGGTACCCATTATCGCCCGCGCGAATGTCGAAAAAAATCTGCGTGAAAAATGGCTGGAGCGTCTGTATGAAGCCCATGCCGCTGACCAGGTTCCTTATATCGAAAGTCTGGGCGACTACTGGGGTGAGCTATGCGCCACACCTGAGCTGGCAGCCATATGGGCAGATCGTTTAATGAGTGTTGTAGAACAAGTCTGGTCTGGCAGTAAAGAAAGTTCCGGCTTTTTCCACGGGACGTATATGTGTTTTTCTGCGCTGCTTCGAGCCGGGCGCTACGATCAGTTGCTGGCTTTGCTCGAAAAGGCACCCTTTGTTTGGTGGTATGACCGGCAATGGGGTGTCAAGGCGCTGATTGCCCAAGGCAAGAAAGCCGAAGCCTTGCGCTATGCGGAAATGTCGCATGGCCAGAACAACAATCCGGAAAGCATCGCTCAAGCCTGTGAGGAAATATTGCTCTCGTCAGGTATGGCGGATGAAGCCTATCAGCGCTACGCGATAGTAGCCAATCAAGGAACGACCTACCTGTCCATGTTCCGCGCTATTTGCAAAAAATATCCGCACAAATCACCAGCCGATATTCTCAACGATCTGGTGGCCAGTACGCCTGGTCAGGAAGGAAAATGGTTCGCTGCTGCCAAGGATGCGGGTCTATACGACTTGGCGATCAAGCTGGCCGGGCAGTCGCCGGTTGATCACCGTACCTTGAACCGCGCGGCGTTGGATTTTATTGAAACCCAGCCGCTATTTGCAATTGAAGCTGGATTGCTGTCGTTACGCTGGATACTCGCGGGCAGGGGATACGAGGTTACGGCAGGTGAGGTGATGACTGCATTTGATGCGAGCATGCGCGCGGCGAGGGTGGCGGGAAGTGCCGATCAAGCGTTGTTGCAAGTCCGGAAGTTGCTGGATGCTTATCCGCAAGACAGGTTTGTACGCGGGGCGCTGGCGAGGTTGGTGTGAGTGGAATATTGAGTAACCCGTTCAGATGGGATAATTGAGCGGTATATGACATGATTAACACGTATTCGCACCAGATTTCGAACTAAACTTTGGATAAAGTGTAACGATATGGCGCGATTTTTATACATCGCGCCAAGCTGTTGTGTGGCGTAATTTGGCTGTTGCGCGCTAAATAAAATGCCGCACAATAACGTTATGCGCGCCACAAAAAGAATAAATTACCTGCTGCTGCACCTGCGGCCCAAGCTTTATTGATGATTTTCCCGGGGAGTAAGAATCCTTTCATTCGTAAGGATTTCATATTTTATTCCTGCGCGAACTAATAAATCTGCGCGACCTTGCGGATTTACACGCAAAACCTCCAGGATATGCAATAATCCTCATGAACAAGGGGATTGTAATGAAGATACCACTCAATAGTGCATCTGATGTCGGCAAGATTGTCCGGGCTACCCGAAAGGCTCAAGGGCTTCGTCAGGACGACACGGCAGGCAGTATCGGCCTCAGCGAAAACTTTCTCGGCAAGGTCGAGAAAGGGAATGAGTCTGTGCAATGGGGTAAGCTCTTCCAAGCCATGAAAGGTTTGGGCATTCGCGTCTATCTTGATGTGCCGGACGGTATCGCGCTGCAAATTAACGAACAGAACAAAACGAATAAACCATGAGTGAGCGCACATTGCTGGTTTCCCTCAATAACGGTCCGATCGGCACGTTGCGGGACGAGAACGGGATCTGGTCTTTCAAGTACGACAGCGCCTGGCTTAACGACCAACAACATTTCGGCCTGAGTCCATCTTTGCCGTTGCAGCAAGCGCCGCTGCTGGATCTGTCATCGAAGCGTCCCGTGCAGTGGTATTTCGACAACCTGCTGCCCGAAGAGCATCAAAGAAGATTGCTGGCTGGCGATGCCCGCATTGATGCTGCGGATGCATTCGGGTTGCTGGGCTACTATGGCGCCGAGTCTGCCGGCTCGCTCACCCTGCTTACCGCTGATGCTCAGAATCAAATGGAGGAAGCTCTGCTCCCCTTGTCGGATGTCGAGCTTAACGAACGGATACTTGCCTTACCCCGAGTGCCACTCACGCATGGTGCGAAAAAGCGCATGTCGCTGGCGGGTGCGCAACATAAGTTGGCAGTCGTATTGCAAGATGGAGCGCTTTTCGAACCCGCAGGTGCGACACCCTCGACGCATATCATCAAGCCTGATCACCCGGATTCTGACTATCCGCATTCTGCTATCAATGAGTGGTTCGTGATGCGGTTGGCCAAGCGGGTCGGGTTGAACGTTCCCGATGTTCATCGCCGCTATGTTCCTGCGCCCGTGTATATCATCGACCGTTTCGACCGCGTTCGAGATGCGCGTGGCTGGCAACGCCGGCATGTCATCGATGCCTGTCAGTTGCTGGGGCTTGATCGCAGCTTCAAATACAGCCAGGGTAGCATGGCCAGCCTAGCGGCCTTGGCAGACCAATGTCGAAGCAATATTGCTGCGCGTACCCGGCTTTTCAGCTGGCTGGTGTTCAACGTACTGGTCGGCAATACTGACGCGCACCTGAAGAACCTGAGCTTTCTGGTAAGTGAAGAGGGCATCGAGCTGGCTCCACACTACGACATTCTGAGCACGGCCTGCTATGAGACGCTGGCCTACGATAAGAAAAGCTGGCCAAACCTGACAGAGATGGCGTGGCCTATATTGGGCAAACAGTTCATCGCAGACGTCGATCGGGCGCTGCTAATTGCAGCTGCTGATGCCCTAAACATCAAGAAGGCAACTGCAGAGCGTCTGTTGGATAAGCTGTGCAATCGCATCATGGGCTTGGCGGAAGAAATCTATCAGGAATTCGAGGTAGAGAACACATCCCTCAAGCAGCGCGCTGACCTAGCACCCATTCTTGCGGGAGAGTCTCGCTGTTTACGGACGATCATTTACGTCGTGATCCAGGAAGTCGCGGCGAAACTGAAGCAAAGGTAAGGATTATTTGAATATCTCTGGTTTTATAGTATCGCATGAGATACTATCTAAGCATGAATAAGCGAACAAAAATTCTTGAAGCGATGCGCAACAGTCCTCGTGACTGGCGGATTGAAGAATTGCTATCAGTTGCAGCCCAAATTGGACTTGAATGTCGAAATCACGGTGGTAGTCACCACGTATTCAGCCATTCTGGTGTTGAGAATGATGTGTCGGTGCCAGCCCATAGGCCTATCAAACCTGTTTATATCCGACAATTTTTGAATTTGGTAGATAGTGTTAAGGAATTGCAATCATGAGTAAAATTTCAGTTAAGAAAATTGCTAAGGCGGTTCCCAAATTTCCGTTCGAAACATACGCTCATATTGTCTGTCCATTGCCTACTGAGGAGGGAGGTGGGTATCTAATTACCTTTCCTGACTTGCCGGGTTGTATGTCGGATGGTGAAACCGAGGCGGAGGCAGTTTCCAATGGTCGTGATGCTTTTGAATCCTGGGTGTCCGCTCGCATAGATGCTGGAAAAGCAATACCGGAACCGGTATATCGTTCTGACACCTTGCCGACTGCGTCAGGTCGCTTTGTTGCGCGATTGCCCAAAACAATCCATTCCAAACTTGCTGAACGAGCAAAAGCGGAGGGTGTTAGTCTCAATTCGCTCGTGCTGGCTTTTATAGCTGAGGGGCTGGGCCGTAGAGATGCTCATATGTAAATGGGCCATGGTATTTTTCATGGTATCGAAATAGAAAAATAAAAAATTCCTTTAATTTTCAATGTAGTTAGTGGCTAATTGATTATCGAGTGGGAATGATTTGAAGTCTGGCAAAGACCAGTAAATACAAGCAGAGAATAATCATCTGAAGTTTCACGCTTTTAGCGTGGTCGGTATATAAGCAAATCCTAATAATTCGCCATTTCATTAAATGCTTATATTGATTATTGTCGGCGATTTCGGCGGTGCTTTAAAAATCCATTAATTAGCTA
>Ga0210032_1001105_pt1 | contig 15959 bp, 14 predicted proteins | sample CryGeyCG2114_250_2_FD_185458 | JGI IMG/M metagenome (GOLD analysis project Ga0210032, IMG submission 185458) | Groundwater microbial communities from aquifer - Crystal Geyser CG13_big_fil_rev_8/21/14_2.50 (SPAdes) (version 2) | ecosystem: Environmental > Aquatic > Deep subsurface > Groundwater ... | reverse complement strand
AAAATAAACTTGGTAAAATCATCCTCTCAAATTGACAACCCCTTACGAGATTGTCACAGCCGAAATGGTCAACTGATCGACGCTGAGATTGCGCGAGATAGGGGGTTGTTGTATGGTGATGGTGTTTTCACAACCATGCTTTATAAAAACGGACAGTATTTTTTTCAAAAGGAACATTGGCAAAGACTGGTTCACGATGCTCATCGATTAAGAATACAGCCTATTTCATTGACGACTTTTTGTGAATTACCTCAGAACCTATTTAAAAATGTTTCTCAGCAGGATTTTGTGGTTCGTACCAGCTTAACCCGTTCTGAAGGAAGGGGATACCGGGGTGAAATTGATTCAATGCCCCAAATTTATTGTTCCCTGTTTCCTTATAGTGCTTGGCCAGAGCATCTAAGGGTAAAAGTTTGCCATTCTCGGCTATCACGAAACCCACAACTTGCGGGGATAAAACACCTTAATCGGCTAGAACAAATTCTCGCGACTCAAGAATTAGACCCTTGTTTTGATGAAGGCATTCTAATGGACACCAAAGGTTTTGTGATCGAGGGAACTTTTTCCAATCTTATCTGGTATGCAAATAAACAATTTTTTAGTCCCAAGCTGGATTATGCCGGTGTTAATGGCATCGCTAAAGTCTCTTTGCTCAAAGCGCTGCGTCAAAAAGGTCATGTTATTGTCGAGTCACAATTTGATTTAAAAGAGATAGTGAATTGTGAAGCATTATGGATGTGTAATTCAGTGAGGGGGATTAAGGCGGTGATTTCTCTTGAAAACCTGAGTTCTGCAGAGCGTTGTGAGTGTAACACCACTGAATTTCAGTCACGCCAGTTTACTGAGCATCATTTAACTGCAATGTTAAAAATATTGTGGCAGGAGTTGGCTTCGAAGGAACCTGAGGATTTTACAGACAAATGAGGCCAAGGCTATTCAAACGATCCCTCTTGTTTTTGTTACTTTTATGCACCATAGCCCTTGGATTGCTCATTCATAACTGGAATCAATATTGGGCTCAGGAAAAAGATTTTATTCAACATGATATTGAGATCAAGGCAGGAGAGTCTGGTCAAGAAGTGATTAACAAGCTGATTGCGGTGGGTCTTTTGAACAATAAACCATTGTACATTAAGCTATGGTTAAGATTTGGTGTGGATAATCAGCAATTTAAACAGGGTTATTATCGCTTTGAAGGTCCCTATTTGCAGAAACAAATTTTAGATCAACTATTGCAAGGGAAAGTACATTATTTCCAATTGACCATCATACCTGGATGGAGTTATCGTCAAGCCATTGAACTTATTCATAGTAATCCTTATTTAGTGCAAGATATTCCAGTTCATTTAAAGCAGGATGAAAGTTCTACTCTTCAGAATGAAGAAGGTTGGTTTTTCCCTGATACCTATTTATTCACCTATCATTCTAAAGCATCTGAGTTGTTGAAAAGAGGAAAGACCCTGATGCAAAAAAAACTAGAGGAAGTTTGGTCAAAACGCCAACCCAATGATTTTATTGAAACACCTAGCCAATTGTTGACCTTGGCCAGCATCGTAGAAAAAGAAACCGCAATAAAACAAGAAAAAAAGCATATCGCTGGGGTATTTTTAAATCGATTGAAAAAAAAAATGAGACTACAAACAGATCCCACAGTGATTTATGGTATGGGAGCTGAATTTGATGGTAATCTCAGAAGGAAAGATTTAACCAAGGATACCGATTATAATACCTATACTCGTTTTGGCCTTCCCCCTACGCCAATTGCATTGCCCGATTTAGAGTCCTTAGAATCTGTGGCCAATCCGCAACAAACGTCCGATCTCTATTTTGTCGCTGATGGTCGTGGAGGGCATGTTTTTTCCGAAACATTAGAGCAACATAATAGTAACGTCAGAAAATTCATTCTAAATAAGAGCTATCATTAATGAAACATGGACTATTTATTACGATTGAAGGTGTGGAAGGTGCCGGTAAATCAACGGTTATTGCTGCAATAACCGAGTTATTGACTGATCTAGGCTTACAACACATCACAACCAGAGAACCTGGTGGAACGCCATTTTCTGAAGAAATTAGAGCTATTCTACTCAATAATAGGGATGAAACCGTTGAACCTTTGACTGAACTTTTATTGATGAATGCAGCAAGAGTTCAGCATGTGAAGCAACTCATTAAACCTAGTCTTCATAACGGGATTCATGTGATTTGTGATCGCTTTAATGATTCTACTTTCGCATATCAAGGAGGCGGTCGCGAATTGGACATGCACTTATTAGAAACATTAGATCAATTAACCCTAGAGGGCTTTAAGCCGGATCTCACCCTGCTGCTTGATTTAGATGTGAACATTGGATTACAAAGAGCGGCAAAACGCGGAGAAAAGGATCGCTTCGAACAAGAAAAATATGATTTTTTTAATAAAGTCAGGCAATGTTTTCTGCAAAGAGCCCAAGCCGTACCAGAACGCTATCAAATTATTGATGCCAGCCAGTCTGAAAATCAAGTAAAACAGGCCGTGATCCATGCGGTGAGAGAATGTTTAGCAAAAAAACGCTCTATGCAAGTTATAGCCATTGAAAGGGGAAATGTGCATGAATGAAGCTGTTTTGACAGAATCAGAACGCTTTTCTCAAATTGTTTCAACATTAAGCATTCAACAGATGCCCTGGTGGGCCAAAACTTGGGCGCAAATCAATCAACAGATCGAAAATCAAAGCTTACCGCATGCTTTTTTAATCGAAGTAAGTGAGGGTTTTGCGACTGATGCCCTGCTGTTGAATATCGCTCAACGTCTTCACTGTGAAGCGCTCATCCATCAACTTCCCTGCGGAAAATGTAAAAGTTGTTTGCAAATTCAACAAGGGCACTTTCCAGATTTACATGTTTTGCAACCCCCAGCAGGGAAAGAGCAAATACCCATTGATGATGTGAGAAACCTTATCAATGTGCTGAATAAAAGCGCTCATAGTGGTGGATATCGGATTGTTTGGCTTAAAGATGCTCATTGTATGAATCATGCTTCGTCTAATGCGTTTTTAAAAACCCTTGAAGAGCCTGGAGAGAAGACATTGATTCTTCTACAAACAGCATTCTCTTCAAAGCTGATGGCGACCATTAGAAGTCGTTGCCAGAAAGCTATTCACCAACCCTTAGCTAAAAATCAATTAGTTCAGTGGGTTAGAGATATGTTATCTGAGAAATTCCCACATTATGAATATGACCAATTAAAGATTGAATTGGCTGTTGAAGTCGCCGATCAGCTACCCCTTAAAGCCTTAAGTTTACTATCTGATAATAGCTTGGCTATTAGGAATGATTTTTTTAGCTTATTGAAAAATATAGAAAAACGACCAAAAAATGTAGATGCTGGTCATTTGATACATCAAGTATTACAACTACAAGATGTTGTGAGTATTGATAGGTTAGTGCATTGGTTTGGGCAATATTTGGTTTTGGGATCTAAAGATCAATTGAAAGCCCATCAAGCAAGAGAGACTTCAGAAAGAATTCATTTATTGCAAGTTTTTGATAGCTATCATTATTTACAACATCAATGGCAAGCAACAAATAAACCTGATAAGTCTTTACTTTTTAGAGAATTTTTACTCAATTGGATTGCCATTTTAGCGAAATTAAGCCATAGTTAAGCTATCAGAATTGTTCAACCTCTTGGAAATATGCTCATATTATGGAGCCCGTCAAAAAGCCTGCACCCAAACACGGAATATTGTCTTTAACCATCAAGGACAAGGCTGTGCTGTATGCGGCATATATGCCATTTGTGAAGAATGGTGGTTTATTTATTCCAACCAATCGTCCCTATCAAATTGGGGATGATGTATTCATGTTACTTTCCTTGATGGACGACACTGAAAAATTACCCGTTGCTGGAAAAATCATTTGGAGCACACCAAAAGGCGCTCAAGGTAATAGAGCTGCTGGTGTCGGTGTGCAATTTAGTGAACAGGATAATGGAAAAGCAAAAGGAAAAATTGAAACTTATCTTGCGGGTTCTCTCCAGTCAGAACGCCCAACGCATACCATGTAATGAGTCTAAATAACTAATGTTGGTCGATTCTCACTGTCATTTAGGGCAGATTAAACTTACTGATACGATGAACTTAGATGATGTTTTACATTTGGCTAGGGGTAAGGGGATTAAAGGCTTTTTATCGGTAGCAACCGATATCGAAAATGCAGAAACTAATTATAAAGAACAAAAACATCACCCTGATGTTTGGTACTCGGCAGGCATTCATCCACTACATACCAAGATCGAATCCGACTGGAAAACCCAATTAGCTGGTTTAGTCGAATTAGATCAGTTTGTTGCTGTGGGGGAAACTGGTTTGGATTTTTATTATGATCAAGCATCTTTGTCCCAACAAAAACAGTTAGAGTTGTTTGATTTTCATTGTTATTTATCTGAACAACATAAAAAGCCTTTAATCGTTCACACGCGTGAAGCCAAACAAGAAACGGTGAATATTTTAAAGCAATACAACCTAGATCAGGCTCCTGGTGTCATTCATTGTTTCACCGAGGATTGGCCTGCCGCTAAAGCATTTTTAGATCTGGGTTTTTATTTGTCATTTTCTGGGATCATTAGTTTTAAAAACTCACAGGATCTACGAGATGTGCTTAAAAAAGTGCCTTTAGAGCGAGTTCTGGTTGAGACGGATAGTCCTTATTTGACACCGATGCCCTTTAGAGGACGTTCGAATGAGCCTCAGTATGTTGTACAAGTAGCACAAGCCATGGCGGATGTTTATGAAATCCCTCTTGAAAAAATTGCCCAAGTAACGACCAAAAACTTCCAACAAGTGTTTAAAATCCAATTAAATTAGTCTTGGTTTTGCACGAAAGCACGGTTCCAAAATAATTGACTTGAGCGGTCATATTTATCTCCAAGTGAGGTTAAGCCTAATCAAATGGCATTTTTATAAGGAAAAATGCAAATAGCTGCTATATCTGCATTGTCTTAAGGGGCTTGGCTGTGTCAAAATGTGCACCAAGAAATTTACCTTAACTGTACGACTCGTAATTCTGCTTGAGCATTCTACGGTTTTATTACTTTACAATGGATACCAACAATGACCTCTAAAAACGCACCGCTTGCAAATTGGGATGACCTTTTTTTATTTGAATCTCAGTTAGGTGAAGAAGAACGATTAATTCGCGATTCTGCCCACCAATATTGCCAAGAACGCCTAATGCCCAGAGTATTAGAAGCCAATCGCCATGAAAAGTTTGACGCAGACATCATGCGTGAAATGGGTGAGTTGGGTTTATTGGGTATTACCATTGATGGTTATAATTGTGCCGGCGCTTCTTATGTTTCTTATGGATTAGTGGCTCGTGAAGTGGAGAGAGTGGATAGTGGATATCGCTCGGCCATGAGTGTCCAATCTAGTTTGGTCATGCATCCTATCTATACCTATGGCACAGAAGAACAAAAACAAAAATACTTACCTAAGTTAGCCACTGGAGAACTCATTGGTTGCTTTGGGTTAACTGAACCTGACAGTGGTTCAGATCCTGCCAGTATGAAAACCCGTGCAAAGAAGGTGGATGGTGGCTATTCCTTGGCGGGATCAAAAATGTGGATCACCAATTCTCCTGTGGCTGATGTTTTTGTAGTTTGGGCTAAAGATGATGTTGGTGATATCAGAGGATTTGTTTTGGAAAAGGGCATGAAAGGTTTGAGTGCTCCTAAAATTGAAGGCAAATTCTCCTTACGCGCATCTATAACGGGTGAAATTGTTATGGATGATGTCTTTGTTCCAGAAGAAAATAAATTCCCAGATATAAAAGGTCTTCGTGGTCCATTTGGTTGTTTGAATAGAGCTCGTTATGGTATTGCTTGGGGTGCTTTAGGTGCGGCAGAGTTTTGCTGGCATGCAGCGCGCCGATATACCATGGATCGCAAACAATTTGGTCGTCCACTTGCAGCGACTCAGCTAGTTCAGAAAAAATTAGCTGATATGCAAACGGATATTACTTTGGGTTTACAAGGTGTATTAAGAGTAGGGCAATTAATGGATAGTGGTGACATGGTGCCAGAAATGGTTTCTCTGGTGAAAAGAAACTCTTGTGGTAAAGCACTTGAGATTGCTCGTATCGCCAGAGATATGCACGGTGGAAACGGGATTGCCGATGAGTTTCATGTGATCCGCCACATGATGAATCTTGAGGCAGTGAATACCTACGAAGGAACTCACGATATCCATGCCTTAATCCTTGGGAGAGCTCAAACTGGCCTTCAAGCATTTTGTTAACAGAATAATATCTGTGGAGTACATGAAGTGCTCCACTTTCCCCATTTTTACCAAGTAATCTCTCTATCTGTAACATTTTGTCGATGAAAAACTCTTGACCCATAAGGGCTGAAAGGTTACAACTATCTCTATCAACATCTAAAGGTCTCGCTGAAATATGAGCAAATTTTCAAAGATTTCTAAATCTCCAGCTTCTCGTTTGTGGTTATCAACTTTAGGCGGTTTATTGCTGATATTTTCTGTTGCTGGCATCGCTAATAATGAAATTAACGACCGCGCCAAAGCCTTAAGTGATAGCATTATTAATGTATCAGATTTACCCGTATTACAACCCAAACCCAGTCAAAAACGTGCCGCAAAACTGGTCAGTGAGTTAGTCTATTTATATCATTACCGAAGAGATTTTAAGTTTGATGATGAGTTTTCTAAAAGTGCCTTTGATGCCTTTTTGAAAGAAATTGATCCCGCTAAAATATATCTTACACAAGAGGATCTCAAACAATTTGCTAAAAATAAAACCCGTTTTGATGATATGGTTTTTGATGGCGATTTAGAACCTGTTTACAATATGTTTGATCTGTATCGCCAAAGATGGGTGGAGCGTTATCAATATTCTTTAAGCTTGCTGGATAAACCTTTTGATTTCACCTTAAAAGAGTCTTATGACTATGATCGAGAGGAATCGGACTATGCCAAAGATCTCAAAGAGATTAATGAACTTTGGCGTAAAAAAACTAAAAATGATGTACTCAGTCTAATTTTGACTAAAAAAACTGATGTTGAAGTCATTGAGTTACTAAAAAAACGCTACAAAACTGCTTTAAGAAGAATATCACAAACTGAAAGTACCGATGTTTTTAGGTATTTTATGGACGCAGTGACTCAAACGATTGAACCTCATACTTCCTATTTCACTCCTAGAACTGCACAGAACTTCAATATAGATATGGCCCTTTCTCTGGAAGGGATTGGCGCAGTATTACAAACAGAAGATGTTTATACCAAGGTCGTTAGGTTGGTTGAAGGTGGCCCTGCAGACAGAAGTAGCAAAATTGCCAAGGATGATGTCATTGTTGCAGTTGGTCAAGATGATGGAGCTATGGAGGATGTGATCGGATGGCGTCTTGATGATGTCGTTGATCTTATTCGTGGAAAATCTGGTAGCAAGGTCAGATTAGAACTTTTACCTGCGGGGGCCAGTCCGGATGCTGAATCTAAAAAAGTCACCATCATCAGAGAGAAAATAAAGCTGGAAGATCAGGAAGCAAAATCTAAAATTATCGAAGTCAAAAATAATGGTGAAGTAGAGCATTTTGGTGTCATTACTTTACCTAAATTTTATATTGATTTTGAGGCTCTATCTCAAGGTGATCCCGATTATAAAAGTACTACGAGAGATGTGAAGATACTCATTGAAGAATTAAAAAAGAAAAATATAGATGGAATCATTATGGATTTGCGAAACAACGGTGGTGGTTCATTGCGTGAAGCAACCAGTTTGACTGGGCTTTTTATAGACAGTGGACCAGTGGTTTTAGAAAGAGACTATAAGAATAAAATTCAAGTTTTAGCCGATACTGATGCTGGCACCAGTTATGATGGGCCTTTAATGGTGTTAGTCAATCGATTTAGTGCTTCGGCTTCAGAAATTTTTGCCGGCGCGATCCAAGACTATGGCAGGGGTTTAATTGTGGGCGGAACAACTTATGGAAAAGGCACTATTCAACAATTACAAGATCTAGATCGTTGGAAACGCTCTACTGATATGCAAACCTTAGGTCAATTAAAATACACGGGTGCACGCTTTTATCGAATTAGTGGTGAAAGTACTCAGATCAAAGGTGTGGAACCTGATATTAGTTTACCATCATCTATATCAAACACTGATTATGGTGAGTCGCTTTTAGAACATACCTTGCCTTGGGATACTATACCAGCCACAAAATATCAAAAGACAGCAGAATTTGACTCTTCCGCGTTTATTGACCAGTTGAGAAAACTTGATGAAACTCGAGTTGCTCATGATCCCGCTTTCAATTTTTTGAAAAAAGAAAGTGAAGAGTTCGCTATCTTACGCAAAAAAACATCTATTAGCTTGAATAAAGAAGAAAGGATTCAAGAACGAGATGCGAATAAAATAAAGGATTTAGACAGAATAAACCAAAGACGCAAAATTCAAGGTTTAGCCACAGTAACCGATATAGATAAAATAGAAGATGAGCAAAATGACTCGGCAAGTAAAGAAAATGATTTTGATCCGGGTTTAACTGAAGCTGGCTTTATTTTGAAGGACTATATCCACATTGGTTTTAAACGAAAGAACATTGCCTCCGTGCAATACAAAGCGGGCTAAACAAAGCATAGTGCAGGAAATGGCAATTAATAATAGAAGTATTTCATTGCCATTTTTTGGACAGCAGGTCTTATTTCTTTTAATTTCACTTCGAAACCTCCGCTTGAATATTTTATCCCATGGTTTTAAGCCATCTAATCCATTTTATCACCCTAAGTATCTGTTGTGTCTTTTGCTCACAATTTTATTCAATCATCCTGCATCAGCACTGACTGGATCATCGAGTGTAGGCAAAGGGTGGCTGTCCGTTGTCTATATAGAATTTTCGTTTGGTAAAGATAGTGATAAAAAACAATGCACAGGTTTTTTGATCAATGATTCTCAGGTACTTAGTGCTGGACACTGTGCCTACAAAGAGGAAGATTCTAAAAAAGCGACTTCCGCGATGGTTTGTTTGGGTAATAAAAGACCATTTAATGAAGCTGGAGAAGTTTGTCTCCAATCTAAACATATTAGAATTGCCAAAAATTATCATTATGGAAGCCCTGACAATCTCAGTTTGATGGATTTAGAAGAAAAAATACCACTTAATTTTTTAGGTGTGACACTAACAAAGATTCTACCAGTTGATAAAGCTTCACAGCTATTTGACGATCCAAAACTTGCTACGGAAGTTAAAGTCGTTTCTTTTGGAAGCCGTCAGTTTAATCATCCTACTACGGCTAAAAAGGGTTGGGCAAAAGCCAACAAGCTGTACTGGGATCAAATTAATCACTTCTGGAAAGTCGACATCCCCAGATCAAGTTATGGACAAGCAGATGATGGTGCTGGATTGTTTGTACGCTTTAATCATCAAGACCAATGGTTTTTGGTTGGAGTATTAGTTCAGGCTAAACCGGATTTTTTTAATACAGTCGAGGATGTTGTTGATCCCTGTGCCCCACCACAACCGCCACCCAGACAACCCAGTATTTTACTCACCAGTCAATTTACTTTCGTTTCTATTCATCGCTTGGCCTGTGGTAATCGTTTTTTATCCAATAAGTTAGCATCTGCTCATATTTGTAAAGATTTGGACATGAATTCAACTCAATTACAGAAATTGGCAAAATTGGGAAAGGATAATGGACTTTTAGCTTATCAGTTATCACAGGCTTCGAGCTCTGAGCGTGATCGGTTGAAATGGTTAAATGAAGCCAGCGCACAAGGAAACCCTGCGGCCAAGTATCAGCTGTCCTTAGTCTATAAATCCGGATTGGGTGTTAAAAAGAACACAGAAAAAGCACAAGATTTACTCTTGACCTCTGCTGAACTTGGCTACCCCAAAGCACAATATGAAATCGGTATGAAACTTAAGCAAAACTCATCCAATCTTAAATTCCAAAAGAATGATTTATCTTGGTTGGACTGGATCGGCGTTTCCGCCAAAGCTGGAGATGAGAAAGCTCAATATGAACTAGGACTACACTTACTAGAAATACATCAAAAGGGTGCCTATGACTGGTTTATGCGTTCTGCAAGACAAGGATATGCTCCTGCACAATATCAGATTGCTTCCTTCTATCAAGACGGATTTGAAGTGAAAAAAAATACCAAATTAGCCTATCAATGGATGGAGTATTCTGCGGGACAAGGTTATTATGAAGCCATCTTATGGTTAGAAAGGCATCCAAGATCTGAATATCGGGTTTACGATGATGAGTTTGAATGATGCCATGTTAATAACGGGTTAGTGAATAGAGGCTTTTGATTGTTTATGGATTGGGTTGATTGGTTAATCCTAGGTATAGTTGCTGCATCGACTTTATTTGGCTTATTTAAGGGATTTACACATGAAGTGATGTCATTGGCAGGTTGGATCGTTGCTTTTATTGTTGCTAAGTTTTTGATGAAAAAAATGTTTGTTTTGCTATCGAGCTGGATAGAAAATGAAACGTTGCGCTGGGTATTAGCTTGGTTCATTCCATTTATTATCGTTATTCTCATCAGTGTGATGATTCGCTATTTATTGTCAGAGTTTGTGGCAACAGCCGGCTTATCGGGTATGGATTTAATGTTAGGCGGTTTATTCGGATTTTTAAGAGGAACCTTAATTATCAGCGTCATAGTGCTTTTTTTAAGATTAACGCTCTTCACCGATCAAGCGCCAATACGACAACAATCCGTGTTATTACCCTATTTTAACCATTTCATTTACTTATTTATTGATCCGGTTTCAGATTTTTTCACCCAAAAAATTGAGCAGTTGCGACAACAAGTCAAGCAGATGAACGCTCAGGGAGAAAGCCCTGAACCATTGAAGCTGATGAAGTCTATGGGATGGGATAAGCAAGGTTTAGACTACTTAAAAAAACACCCTGAAGTTATTGAGTCAATTTTAAAAGAATTGGATGGGAATCCAAAGTTGAAGCGTGAATGGCAAGATAAGCTATCGAAGGGTTAGTTTTTTTTTTTTGCTCCTCCGCTGGATCCTGTTCACTGGTATCGATAATTCGATGGCTTAGTTTTAGCATTTTAGAGCTAAAGATAACACCTGCTGTTCGGGCAGAATCTAGATTCACTTCAAAGCGTTTTTTGTTCTCTATTTGAATTAAATTGATCATCCCTCCTGTATCAATAAACCCCTCTTTATTTGCAACAGTTAAGATAGGGCGATCTTTGATAGAAGCAAATACTTTGAGTAAATCCTCATCAGAAACTTCTTCAGAAAAAAATAATATCTGGCAGTTAAACAGTTGTTGATTGTAATCAGTGTCATCTGTGGGCAACGACTTAATTTGTAAAGCTTTTTTATTAACCACTTTGTTTCCCAGTATTTCTATTTCATTCTCAAAGCTTATTTTTCCAAAGGTACATAGATTCAAAGTGGAGCTTTTAACCTGTTCCCAGTTGGTATAGAGGATAAAATTCCATAAAAACGCGACGTTAATTTTTTCTTCTTTATTATCTCGGGAGAGAGCATTAGTTGGCATTAAAGTTAAAGCTAACCCGAGGCAGAAACCACATAAGCATGTCATTGTTGTCTGATTTAGGGTTAACTTCATGAGTGAGAAGCATTTTTTGTTTTATTTCATGATAAAGCAATCATAGCATTTAATTTAAGAATTGACTAAAATTTATCTATTTATTTAATAAATAATCAAGTAAATCAATGTAGTTGATGAAATGGTACATTGTTTAGGTAGTGAGAATTGATTTCAATTTTAACCCTAAAAGTGAAAAATGCTTTCAACAAAAAATTAAAGAGAAAATGACTGGCTTCATGGAATCTGTTTGGGGTATTATTTATTTAAGACAAGATTTACATAACAAGGCACATATTTGATCAATATATTGATTGTAGATGACCATGATTTAGTTCGATTTGGTGTTCAACGCTTGTTATCTGATATACCAGGCATCGAGGTAGTCGCCGAAGCAGATTGTGGTGAAACAGCTATATCATTAATGCGAAAAATCTCCCCTGATTTGGTGCTATTAGATGCCAATATGCCTGGTATTGGTGGATTAGAAACAGCCCGCCGTATGATACGCTATGCTCCTGATGTAAAAATTATCATTTTATCCGCTCATGCTGAACATCCGTTGCCCAGTAAGTTCTTAGATATAGGCGTTAAAGGATACATTACAAAATCCGCTGATATCAAAGAAATGGAAAGGGCTATACGCCATGTGAATTCTGGCCAAATGTATTTGGCCGGTGAAATTGCTCAATCAATAGCCATGCGATCTTTGAAAAACTCTCACGAAAATCCTTTTGAGCAGTTATCTGAGAGAGAGATTCAAGTGATGCAAATGTTGACCCGTGGCATGAAGGTTCCAGAAATATCCGATGTGTTATGTCTGAGCCCTAAAACCGTCAACAGTTATAGATATCGCTTATTCGAAAAATTGAGCGTGAATGGAGATGTAGAGTTGACACACCTAGCGCTTCGATACGGTATTATTGACTCCAACCAATTTTAATTCATGGCTTTTAGTTTGATAAGCTCTAATAAATGTGACTGATACCATAGAATATACCCCTCAATACCATCCAAAATTTAATGCTAAAGAGTTTCTCCATCAAGTTTCAGAGATGCCGGGTGTTTACCGGATGTTTAATGAAGCCGGAGAGATTATTTATGTTGGTAAAGCAAAAAATCTGAAAAAACGTCTTCAGAGCTATTTTCGTAAAAATGTTGATAGTGCAAAAACCCAAGCGCTCGTGGCATTGATCCATTTCATTGAAACTACGGTGACTTCTACTGAGTTAGAAGCGCTGTTGTTAGAACAAAATCTGATCAAAAAATATCATCCTAAATATAATATCTTAATGAGGGATGATAAATCCTACCCCTATATCATTATGACCCATGATCTCTACCCAAGAGTGGCTGTACATAGAGGAACAAAAAAAGCGAATGCTACCTATTTTGGACCTTACCCAAGTGGTACGGCCGTTAGAGAAAGTTTATCTTTATTACAAAAACTATTTAAAGTCAGACAATGTGAGAACAGTTACTTTGCAAATCGCTCACGCCCATGCCTTCAATACCAAATTAAACGCTGTAAAGCGCCCTGTGTGCAATATGTAACCCCAAAAGAATATGGCGTAGATGTGGATTTAACGCAGAAAGTTTTGCAGGGTAAAAACCAACAGGTTCTTGAGCACTTGGTCAGCAGTATGGAGTTATCATCTCAACATTTACAATTTGAAAGCGCTGCTATCTACAGAGATCAAATTAGGCATCTACGCTATATTTCGAGTGAGCAGAGTATTGAAGGGGGGGGGCAAAACCTAGATGTTGTCGCTGTGGCTTGTGAGCAAAATGTGGCCGTTATTCATCGACTATTTTACCGAAATGGCAGGGTAGTGGGATCAAGGAGTTATTATCCTAAAATTAAATTAGATTGCCCAGGAGATGTCTTGGAGGCTTATATTTCCCAATCCTATTTTGATATGAGCGAAATACCTCAAGAAATACTGGTTGCTGAAAAATTTTCAAATAAAGAGCTGTTGCAACAAAGCCTGTCATTAACTGCACAGAAAAAAATAAAAATTACCCTACCCACCTTTGGCCAACGCTTGAGACTCTTAGAATTGGCTCAAAAAAATGCTAATCAAGAACTATCCGTCAAACTGGCTTCAAATGGACAACAACTTCTGAGATTAAAAAGATTGGCAGAAGTGCTTGAATTACAGAATCTCCCTAAAAGAATGGAATGTTTTGATATCTCTCATACAGGTGGTGAGTTTACAGTAGCCTCTTGTGTGGTCTTTGGACAAAGTGGACCTGAGAAGACAGCTTATCGACGCTTTAATATCAAAGATATTACGCCTGGTGATGATTACGCTGCTATGCATCAAGCCTTAACAAGGCGGTTTAAAAAATTACAGGATACGGATAAACCTAATATTCTTTTCATTGATGGAGGGAAGGGGCAATTAAAGCAAGCTCAGCAGGTTCTCGACGCGCTTGAGGTGACTGGTATCTTATTGGTGGGTGTTGCTAAAGGAGCAGAGAGAAAGGCAGGAGCAGAACGATTGTTCATTCCAGATAAACTTTATCCCGTCTTATTAAAAGACACCGATCCCGCTCTACATTTGATTCAACATATTAGAGATGAATCACATCGTTTTGCGATCACAGGCCATAGAAACAGAAGAGGAAAAAATAGTTCTCGTACTATGTTAGAAGATATTCCCGGAATCGGCCCTAAAAAAAGAGCGCAGTTATTAAAACAATTTGGTGGATTACAAACCTTGCAACAAGCTTCGGTCAAAGATATTTCGATGGTGCCAGGCATTAGTGCTTCTTTAGCCATGAGTATTTACCAATATTTATCCAGTGGCTCATCTACAAGCTAAATACTTAAGAAAATGGAGAAGATTTATAATATGTATAGGAATGTATTTCAGAAATTTACTAGAATAGGCTATTATCAACATTCTTTAATTCCAGTGAATGTTTCATTTAATGACACTACCAAATTATCTCACTTTATTTAGAATCTTTTTGATACCTGTTTTTGTGGTCGCTTACTACTTGCCATTTGAAAGACATTTTTTAGTTTCTGCGATTATTTTTGCTATTGCTGGTTTTAGTGACTTTTTTGATGGTTATTTGGCGCGAAAAACTGGCCAAACTTCGGCCTTAGGGGCTTTTTTAGATCCGGTAGCTGACAAACTGATGGTGGTAGTTGCTTTAGTTTTATTGGTTTGGAGTCACCATAGCCATTGGATGACCATTCCAGCATTTTTGATTATTGGACGAGAAATTACTATTTCCGCCTTAAGGGAGTGGATGGCCGAGATGAAACAAAGTACCGAGGTGTCTGTTTCTTGGATAGGTAAAATTAAAACTGTAGCACAAATGGTGGCAATTACTGGGTTGATTGCCAATCAGCCCAGTGCTTTCAATCTAACTCATCAACCAGATTTTAGTATTGGTACGGTTTGGTGGTCTTATTTTTTCTTTTACCTCTCGGTGTTGCTGACTTTTTGGTCACTTGTTCTTTATCTGCGCTCAGCTTGGCCACATTTTGTTCAAGCTAAGGAAATAAAGTAAAGAAACTTCAAAAAATATGCTTTCCAAGCTTGACAGGATCGAATGATACTGTAAAATTCACGCCAGTTTTCAGCGGGAATAGCTCAGTGGTAGAGCACAACCTTGCCAAGGTTGGGGTCGCGAGTTCGAGCCTCGTTTCCCGCTCCAAATTCTTAGATGGCTAGATATTTTATTTGCAAAAATTAGCCAATTGTTGAAGACATGGCTGAGTGGTAGAATGGCTATACAGCGGATTGCAAATCCGTAGATGCCGGTTCGATTCCGGCCTCAGCCTCCACTCATGAACATTGTTTTTAACAAAGAGTTTTAGAAAAAATTTTAGAAAAAATTTTAGAAAAAATTGAAACGACCTAGTTCGTGGATAAGTCATCTGCCCAGGTGGCGAAACAGGTAGACGCAAGGGACTTAAAATCCCTCGGTGGCAACACCGTGCCGGTTCGACTCCGGCCCTGGGCACCATTATTAATAGAAATCAACTTCCTTCAAAATTCATCTGTCTAAATAACCTCAGTTCGTGATAACAAAGTTCCTCAAATCAGTCAATTTTGAGTCACTCTGCGTTAATTTCGCTCCCAATAGCGAGCCATTGGTTCTCAAAATTACAGACAGGACGTATGTCAGGGGCGTTAGCAGGATGCGAAAGCTTTGCCTTGCATACGACAGAAGATGCGCAGTATCTTCCAGCAAGGACAGGTTTTAGCCCTCGACCTTTAGGCTGGAATCTGGAATAGTGCTGCAGCCGAAGCTTCGCCATGCAAAGCGGGCGCGTTGGTTTGAGAGAGGTGCAGATCTCTTCCAAAGCGAGTGGAGTGTGAATGCACATCATCCTTATTGCTT